>Ga0182739_1001782_pt1 | contig 21384 bp, 17 predicted proteins | sample eDN5th30CBELigBY_FD_128873 | JGI IMG/M metagenome (GOLD analysis project Ga0182739, IMG submission 128873) | Enriched backyard soil microbial communities from Emeryville, California, USA - eDNA 5th pass 30_C BE-Lig BY (version 2) (version 2) | ecosystem: Environmental > Terrestrial > Soil >...
ATTTTGCATGGATAAGGTAAAGTTAAGTCCACGCTGCCAGTTGTTTTGAGCATGTAATTGATGTGTCAGCGCCCGTAGTGAAGCGGTTGTATCGTCTACATCAGGGTTCATCGTACTGCCATTTGAAAATCCCCAGCCACCGGGTACAGCTTGTGAATTGTGAATAACCCAATCGCCATATTTCTCTTGTTGTTGAGAGAGTAAATAAGCAGTTGCTTTTTGAATGACGGGGTCTTGACTAGATACGCCAGCTTCTTGAAGAGAGTAACTAATTAAAGCTGTATTCCAAACAGAAGCGGTTGTAAATTGAACATGCGAATATCCATTAATTGAAGTGGTCATTGCTTTAAGGCCGGCGACGGCTTTTGTAATGATGGGGGCATCTTTAGAATAACCAAGAGCAAGAAAGGCGAAAATCATAAAAAAAGTTGCGCTGAAGTAGTTGTATAATGTACCATCACTTTCAATCCGATCTGTCATATAGCGTTTGACAGAGGCCTTAGCTAAGGAATGTAAAGAATGAGGTAAGCCGATTAATGAAGCGATCCCTTCTTGCACTTTGGAAAATAGAGAACGATATTCATCTGTGCGAAATTCTTCCCACAATTGTTCCTCTTCTCGTTCTTCTTTTTTTGCATATAAATCCTTTAAATTTGGACTACTGCTTAGTCTAATCCGAAATTTTTTATGAGCGAGAAGCAGGAGGGGAACGAAATGAACACGGCTATAGACGGAAAAATCGTACATGCTAATAGGGCTAGTCGGTGGCAGTAATATCGATTCGAGCGGGATCGGAAACACGAGGGGCCATTTAATTTGTCCAGTAATGGTCAGCATCGCTTTAGTAAATAGTTTAGCCTTTTTTATGCCGCCTTTTGAAAGGATAAACTGGCGAGCTTTACGTATAGGCGGATCGTTTTTTTCATAATGCCCACTATAAAGCAGAGCGTAATAGGCTTCAATGGTAACCGAAAGATTTCCTTCTTTTTCGTCTTCGAAAGTCTTCCACGCTCCATTAGCTTCCTGTTTACTTGCGATTCTTTCTACTAAGGAAGAAATCAGTGCTTCATCCTTCATATCAAGAATGGTAAGTAAAATAATCATATAGGCGTCTGGTGTGATGCCCATTTCGAATGGATATTCCCATGCTCCATTAGCTGTTTGATCAGTTTTTAAGCGCTGAATGAGACGATCGATTTCGGGTTGAACATGTTGAGTCAATCAGAATCCTCCCTTGCATACTTCATTTTTCATAAATATATGCATGAAATAATGTAGCGTGCGGTCTATCTTTTGGCTTTCGTTTAGGTTTATTAAGTAATCTTTGGGGTCAAAATCACATCCTAGGATGAAGGAAATCTAGCGATGTTTTGGTAGCTTTTCTTTAAGAAGTTGCAAAAGCTCGTCCATATGATTGGCTTCAATTACTTGTCTATCTACAATGGCATAGGCAGTTTTGCGGCAAGTGAAACAGTTGCTTAGGCATTCATATTCCTTATAGTGAATGTGTGATTGGTTTAGAAAGTGACCGAAGTCGAGTGCTGTTTCTTCATTTAAATAACGGTCGAGATTATTTTGACAAAACTCTATGTGTATCTTTTTTTTAGAGGGGAAAATGTTAGAGAAAAATATTTTCATATAGATCACGTCCCTTGTACCAAAATGGCTTGTTACATACATGATTCGACAAAATAAACATATAGAATTGGCCAAATCGGTTGACAGTATAAGATTAGATGTTAAAATGTTTATTGTAAAGTTTTATTGATAATGAATATCATTTGCTATATTCCGTTATATGGGTTTAATGAAAATTCTAATGGAAGTGACTGCTTGTTTCAACTAGATTAAAGCAAAGCAAAAAGAATTAGGATGAAGTGAATGTTAGATAAGTGTTTGAAATTATGAAAATATTCATTTTTTTATCTATCTTTTTTGTAGCGATTGCATTTCGGGATCGATTTAAAAATTTTCTTTATATACAATTGAATTGGCACTCAGAATGATAATTATTTTCAATTGTCATACTGGGAATAAACACATTATGAGGATTACAAATGAGAATATGGATGTTAATAGTTGCAGCTGTAGTCCTGTCATTTATATCGCTATTTATCGGGGCGATTGATATTAAGCCGAGTGACTTGCTCGACTGGAATTCAGATAAGACACAAATTTTCTTGGCAAGTCGAGTACCTCGTTTAATGGCGATTATATTGGCAGGAGCAGGAATGAGTATTGCTGGTTTAATTATGCAGTCTTTAAGTCGAAATAAATTTGTCTCTCCAACGACTGCTGGTACGTTAGATGCAGCAAAACTAGGAATTTTAATTTCAATGCTGTTCTTTACCAATGTAACCTATACGCAGCAAGTTATTTTTAGCTTTGCCTTTGCCTTAGTAGGAACATTAATTTTTATGCAAATTTTGGATCGTATTAAATTTAAAGATGTCATTTTCGTTCCATTAATCGGAATTATGTACGGGAACATTTTGTCATCGGTGACGACATTTTTTGCATATGAAGCAGACCTTCTCCAAAATATTTCATCTTGGTTAATGGGAAGCTTCACATTAATTATCGCAGGACGCTATGAACTGTTATACATAAGTATTCCAGCGGTTATTTTAGCGTATCTTTATGCGAATAAATTTACAGTCGCAGGTATGGGGGAAGACTTCGCTAAAAACTTAGGCTTAAGTTATAAGTTTGTATTAAATATAGGTCTTATCCTAGTTGCCATTATTGCTACAACTGTCGTACTAACTGTCGGCGTTATTCCGTTTTTAGGTTTAATTGTTCCTAATATTGTATCTCTTTATTTAGGTGATAATTTACGCAAAACTATTCCACATACAGCAGTATTAGGCGTTGTCTTCCTGTTAGTATGTGATATTATTGGGCGTATTATTGTTCACCCTTATGAGATTCCGGTTAACGTAACTGTGGCAGTAATCGGTAGTGTGATCTTCTTAATTATGTTATTTAGGGGGAGAGCATATGCGAAATAATAGTACGAAGTTGATTTTTTTAGCGGTATTAGCGATTATTTGTATTTTACTTTACGGATTTTATGATATAAAAGGCGGCTTTGATTACGCCTTCCCAAAACGTATGATGCGTGTTGCGGCAATGGTTATAACAGGTATTGCGATTGCGTATTCGACAGTCGTGTTCCAAACAATTACACATAACCGCATTTTAACACCTTCTGTTATGGGCCTTGATTCTATGTATGAAGTAGTACAAACCTTAATTTACTTTTTTGCAGGGTCAATGTCGATTTGGGTATTAAATAAATATTTGAATTTCGGTGCAGCGATTATCGCAATGGTATTATTTGCACTCGTTTTATATCGTTTCTTATTCCGAGCGGATAAGCATCCTATTTATTTACTTCTTTTAATTGGGATGATTTTAGGAACGCTTTTAGGAAGTCTTGTGACATTTTTACAAGTACTGATTGATCCAGTGGAATATTTAAATCTACAAACTCGCTTGTTCGCGAGCTTTACAAACGTAAATTCTGACTTGTTATATATTGCAATCGGTATTTTACTCCTTGCGTTTATTTACGGTTATCGCATTATGGGGAAGCTGGATGTTATGTCACTTGGTCGTGAAAATGCGATTAACCTTGGTATTAACTATGACCGTCTAGTAATGAATATCTTAATTTTATCGTCGGTTTTAATTGCGACATCAACAGCACTAGTTGGTCCGATTACGTTCTTTGGCTTAATCGTAGCGAATCTTTCCTATCAGTATTTAGTTACATATAGGCATTCTGTTTTAATTTTAGGCGCAAGTTTAATTAGTATTATTGCATTAGTCGGTGGCCAGTTCCTCATTGAACATGTTTTTGAATTACGTACGACGTTAAGTGTGATTATTAACTTTATCGGTGGTATTTACTTCATTTATTTATTATTAAAGGAAAGTAGGTCAGCAGGATGATTGAACTTAAAGGACTAACAAAGCGGTTTGGTAAAAAGCCTGTTGTAGAAGATGTATCTGTAACCATCGAGCAGGGGAAGATTACATCGTTTATCGGACCGAACGGTGCTGGTAAATCTACACTTCTTTCTATGGTGAGCCGATTGCTAGATGCAGATACAGGGGAAGTATTACTTGATAAAAACGACGTTAAAAAATGGAAATCTTCTGAGTTTGCGAAGCGTGTTTCGATTTTGAAGCAAGCAAACTATATTAATGTTCGATTAACGATACGTGAGCTGGTTGCATTTGGCCGCTATCCGTATTCGAATGGACGTCTTACAGCAGAAGATGAGAAATTTATTGACCAAGCAATTGAATATATGAACTTAACAGAGATGCAAGATAAGTTTTTAGATGAGTTATCAGGCGGTCAAAGGCAACGTGCGTTTATTGCAATGGTTATTGCCCAAGATACGGATTATGTATTACTTGATGAGCCTTTAAATAACTTAGATATGAAGCATTCTGTTCAAATTATGAAGATTTTACGTAAGCTTGTAGATGAGCTTGGTAAAACAGTTGTCATTGTATTACACGACATTAACTTCGCGTCTGTTTACTCAGATCGTATTGTCGCGCTGAAAAACGGTAAGCTTGTGAAAAACGGTCCGACGCATGAGATTATTAATTCGGATGCACTGCGTGAAATTTACGATATGGATATTCCGATTCAAGAGCAAAATGGATGTCGTATTTGTGTATATTTCAATTCACATACCTGATCACTCCCATGGCTAAAGCCGCCGGGGTTCTTTCTCACAAATATCTCACTTACCACCTTCCATAAGAAGAGGCAGAGGTCAGACTTGGGTGAGCAACACTTGAGAGAAAAACAGTCTTTCAAGAGGGCAAGATCGGTGCCAACTACGCCGTTCAACCGGCGATACTTGTCTAGGATTACGATACCGCACTCTTTCTATGAAGAGTGTTGGTCGGCAGAACGTTAAACATTTTACGTGACAGACGTTTTTCCTGTCACAACCACTTATGTTCAGTTTTCAAAGAACATCCCATTTGCCAAATTATACCATTATGAATGTGTTGTGTATAGAACGTATTTTCGACATTTTATCTACACACCGCATTTGAGCGAACATTCATCCCATCCCTAAAGGGGATGCGAGCGCCCCTTAATGGGCTTTCTTTTCGCAGAAATCTGTAAGGTAACCGAATGGTCGTAAAGAGCAGCCTAGAGAAGACACAAGTGTAACTTCTCTAGGTGTTTTTTTAAAATGACACAACTGTAACTTTAAACTATGGATTATTGATAGATCACTCGTTCTGAAAAAAATTAAATAATTATTCAAAATGGTATTGACGATAACAATTAATAACCCTATAATGAAAATGGTTATCACTGATAATGATTATCATTAATAATAAAAATATAAACTACATAAAAGGGGAGTAACACACATGAAAAAATGGAAATTAGCTAGTGCAATGTTAGCCATGTCTTTAATGCTTACTGCTTGTGGTTCTAACGAAGAAACTACAAAAGAAGAACCAAAGGAAACTACAACAGCTAAAGATCAGGCTACAGAGGGACAAGGTGCCGTTTATCCAATGACTGTATCTCCAACAACTGCTTCAACTGAAAGTGAGGAAGCAGGTACAATCAACTTTGAAGATGTGCCATTTGAAACTATGCCGAAAAAAATCGCAGTGTTTGACTATGGATTCTTAGACACATTAGATGCGCTTGGTGTTGAAGGAGTTGTAGGTCTTCCTAAAGACTCTACTTTACCAGATCACCTTGAAGAATATGCTGATGATAAGTACACAAGTATCGGTACTTTAAAGGAACCATTACTTGAAGATATCGCTGAAATTGACCCGGATGTAATTTTTATTTCTGGTCGTCAAGCTCCATATTATGAACAATTAAAGGAAATCGCTCCTGTGGTATTCGTTGGTACTTCTCAAGATGACTATTGGAACACATTTTTAGCTTCTGTAGATACTGCAGCTAAAATGTTCGGTAAGGAAGCCGAAGCTAAAGAATATCTTGCTAAATACGATTCAGCTTTAGAAGAAATTAAGGCTTTAGCTGGTAACTATGAAACATCATTAGTTACTATGTATGATCAAGGTAAATTATCTGGCTTCGCAGAAAACTCTCGTTTCGGTTATATGTATGACATATATGGCTTCAAACCAGTGACAGATAATATCGAAGCTTCTTCTCACGGTTCTAACTTCGGCTTCGAAGCAATTTTAGAATTTGATCCGCAAGTGTTATTCGTAATCGACCGTACAGCAGCTACAGGTGAAAAATCTAACATCAAAGCTGATATGGAAAATGAAATCATCAAGAAAACAGAAGCTTACAAAAACAATAAAATCGTTTACTTAGATGGTCCACTTTGGTACTTAAGCGGTGGAGGCTTACAATCTGAGCTTGCAAAAATTGAAGAAGTTTTAGCTGAATTAAAATAGGTCAATAATTTATGTATGGGGCTTTCCAAAAAGTTAGTGAAAACTGACTCTTTGGAAAGCTCTGTTTTGTTGTTTCATGGCTAGCTTTCTTCATATAAAGATACAGCAGAACATGCAGGCGAATTAAAAGAGTCTGACTTTGAAGCAATTAACGAATGAGCACCAGAATGGATGTTAATCTCTGGGCGTTAAGCAGAAGTATATGAGGAATTAAACAAAATGGCTCCAATTGATAAAAAAGGTCTGATGGTTTTAACATCTGGCGGCGGTTTAGTGTCTCTTGATAAAATGATTAGTGATATTAAAGCAGCTGAGACGTATTTGAAGAAGGCCGCCTAATTTCGTTTATTTAACGAGGATAGGTGGCTTTTCTGTATAATAGGAAGAAAAAAAAGATAAGCGACTTTACTTTTGACTCTCCAGCGCTTGTATTTTCGCTTTAATCGGTGAATAATAACTTATAATAAAGGTCTACATTGAAATAACGCTTAGTTCATTCATGTATGTGCACAGCTGTTTGTTCAATAACATTTATTAGAATAGTCATTAATAAATAAAGGATATTTTCTTCCAAAATATTGAACTTTATAGCATTTTTTTTGTAAGTCGTTTATAATGAGTACAGCCTAGCTGCGTTTAGTTTACAGTATTATTTATTGGCAAGTTCACGAATGATTTTATATAGTATAAGAGTGAATGTGAGGATGTAAAGAGCAATATGAAAATTAGGTGATGATTTGTAAAGTTCATTCATAAGATAGTGAGGTGCCAGAATACAAGTTGTCTCAGAATGTAGCAACAATGGGTTTTATAGGTGATTGATTAATGAACTTATAAGTGTTAGTATTAATTTTATCGTTTTTCCGAAGTTTATAAAGGAAGTGTAACAGTAGGTATATACGTTACCACTAGATTAGTAGAGGTGAAACCATGAATAACTTTTTTAAAAAAGGCCAGCAGTTCTTGATTGATCATACTCTTGGCTTTTTCTTAATTGCAGTCGTCATGTTTTGGATTAAAACATATATTGGGTATCAAGTAGAATTTAGTTTAGGTATTGAGAATGGATTACAAAGCTTTTTATTATTTATTAATCCATTAAGTTCAGCCGTTCTATTCTTTGCTTTAGCATTATTAGCAAAAGAGAAAAAGATGATTAAATGGATTGTTCGTTTAAATGTAATTTTCTCCTTATGGTTATTCTTTAATATTGTGTATTATCGTTCATTTACGGACTTTATTACGTTACCAACATTAACACAAGTACAAAATGCAGGAAACCTAGGATCGAGCGTATTAGCGCTTTTTAAACCATATGATGTATTGTACTTTGTAGATACGGTTATTCTCTTTGTCCTATATAAATGGAAAGGGAAAAAATTCGTAGTTGTTAAACCAAAGCGTCGGACAGTTGCAATAGTGTTTCTAACGGGGATTGCTATTTTTACTGTAAACCTAGCATTAGCAGAGAAAGATCGTCCGCAGCTATTATCAAGAACGTTTGACCGTAACTATATTGTGAAATATTTAGGTCTGTATAACTACACAATATATGATGCTGTTCAAAATACAAAAACATATGCTCAACGTGCAACAGCTAGCAGTAATGATTTAACGGAAGTAGTCAACTATACAAAGGCAACAAAAGCTGAACCGAATCCGAAATACTTTGGTGCAGCTGAAGGGAAGAATGTCATTTATCTTCACTTAGAGTCGATGCAACAATTCTTAATTGACTATAAATTAAATGGGGAAGAAGTTACACCATTTTTAAATTCATTAGCAAAGAGTAAGGATTTCATGTATTTCGATAACTTCTTTCATCAAGTAGGACAAGGGAAAACTGCCGACGCAGAGTTTATGCTAGAAAACTCATTGTTTGGATTGCCTCAAGGAGCAGCTTTTACAAATCAGGCACAAAATACGTACCAAGCAGCTCCAGCCATTTTAAAACAAGAGGGATATACATCGGCTGTCTTCCATGGAAACTATAAATCATTCTGGAACCGTGATAAGATGTACAAATCACTTGGTTTTGATAAGTTCTTTGATGCGGAATATTATGATATGAAAGGCGAAGATGTTGCAAGTTATGGATTGATGGATAAACCGTTTTTTGCGGAATCTATTCCTAATTTAGAAACGCTTCAACAACCTTTCTATGCGAAGTTTATTACGGTATCTCATCACTTCCCTTATACAATCAACCAAGAGTTAACAACAATTGGGAAGCATACGACGGGCGATGCATCTGTAGATAATTACTTCCAAACTGCTCGATATGCGGATGAAGCCTTAGAGGAATTCTTTGCATATTTGAAGGAATCAGGATTATATGATAACTCTGTAATTGTTATGTACGGTGATCACTATGGTATTTCTGAGAATCATATGCGCGCAATGTCAGAGGTTCTTGGAACAGACGTGGGTGAATTTGAAAATGGACAATTGCAACGTGTGCCATTATTGATCCATGTACCAGGTGTTGAAGGTGGAGTGAAACATCAATATGGTGGTCAAATCGACCTTAGACCGACATTGCTTCATTTATTAGGTGTAGATACAAGTGAATATGTACAATTCGGTACAGATTTATTATCTAAGGACCATAATGAAATTGTTCCATTCCGAAATGGTGATTTTGTAACGCCGGATTTCTCATCATTTAAAGGAGTATATTATGATACGAAAACAGGCGAAGTTGTTGAACCAACGGAAGAGATGACTAAAGCGAAAGAGTTTGTTGAAATGAAATTGAATCTGTCTGATAAAGTTGTCAATGGCGACTTGCTTCGTTTCTATGAACCAGAAGGCTTTGTACCTGTTGACCCAAACGACTATGATTACACATATAGAGAAGAAGAGCAAACAAGCACACCTTCTTCTAATAAAGAATCCAAGTAAAGTAAAAGGAGCCTAGAATCAATTTCTAGGCTCCTTTATTTTTGTATGGAGGTTTCGCTTTACTTAGCAAGCATTTGTGCAATATATTTTTTTATTTCTTCTGGCTTTCCGGCAATCGTATCTTCACGAACTTGATCTTTTGCAACCTTTTCTTTTGCCTTCTTTAGAACTTCTTCAGCATTTTTTTGTGCCACGACAACAACACCATCCGCATCACCGACAATAATATCTCCTGGATAAACAGCGACGCCGCCGCATGAAATTGGCACATTAATATCGCCGACGCCTGCTTTACCGCTGGAAGCGACTGTTGTACCTCTTGAGAAAACAGGGAAATCTAGCTCTTTAATGGCTACGATATCTCGAATCACTCCGTCAACAACTAATGCACGGATGCCCATCGTTTTCATTAAACCAACAACAAAGTCTCCAGCAATAGCACGATATGTATCTCCTTTACTATCAACAACAAGTACATCACCAGGTTGTGCGGCTCCAATGGCTTTTAAGACAGCGCGATTATCATTAATCGGCAGTTGAACGGTCAATGCTCGTCCAGCAAAGCGATAATGCTCCTGTAAAGGTTTGATGGCAGAATTGAGGTTGTTTAATCCATCGAGTACATCTGAAATTGCCGTTGTAGGGATATTTTGAAACTCCGTAATGATATTTTCCATACAATGATTCCTCCTATTAAACTGTTATATAACAATTATACTATTTTAATGAATAAATAGAAAATATTTCTTTGTAAAAAAATTCATGTGTTTGCCCCTGTATATATTGTGTGTTATAGTAAGGGCGATATAAAAGTTTCTAGGGTTCCGCGGTCATAAAGGTCGGACTGGTCCGAGAGAAACGCGCAGGATTCAGCTTGCGTACACGGAGGGATAAAAGCCCGGGAGGTATTGAAAAATATACTTTCCGGGCTTTTTGCTGTGAAAAAGAGGAGGAAAAAAATGGCGTGGCTTTATTTAATCATTGCAGGAGTATTTGAAGTGATATGGGCAACAAGCTTAAAATATACGGAAGGATTTACGAAAATCATTCCATCTGTTATTACTGTTGCTGGGATGATTATTAGTTTTTATTTTTTATCAGCAGCAATTAAAACATTACCGCTTGGAACGGCTTATGCGATTTGGACAGGAATTGGCGCTGTCGGAGCGGTTACTATAGGAATTATCTTTTTTCAGGAGCCAAAGGACTTCCTGCGTCTCTTCTTTGTAGGTTGTATTGTAATAGGGATTATTGGTCTAAAGGTTACTTCTTCTCAGTAGGCAAGTTTTTTTAGGTATTGCTCTGACTGAGCATATTTAACAGTTTTTCTTTTTATAATAGGGATAGAAGGGAGTGGCTGAAATGGAGAGAAGATGGTGGAAAGAGGCGGTTGTCTATCAAATTTATCCACGGAGCTTTATGGACAGCAATGGCGATGGAATTGGTGATTTACAAGGCATTATGATGAAGCTCGATTATTTGCAAACACTTGGTGTCGATGTCATTTGGCTATCTCCAATTTATCAATCTCCTAACGATGATAACGGATATGATATTAGTGATTATCACTCGGTCATGAACGAATTTGGAACAATGGCTGATTTTGAACGGTTGTTAAAGGCGCTTCATGAGCGTGGAATGAAGCTGGTGATGGATCTCGTTGTCAATCATACATCAGATGAGCATGAGTGGTTTGTTGAATCAAGGTCGTCTAAAGACAATCCGAAACGAGAGTATTATATATGGCGCCAAGGCAGGAACGGACAACCCCCTACGAACTGGGAGTCTGTGTTTAAAGGGTCTGTGTGGGAATATGATGCTAATACAGATGAATATTATTTACATTTATTTAGTAAAAAGCAGCCAGATTTGAATTGGGAAAACGAAGCGGTACGAAAAGAAATTTATGAAATGATGAAGTGGTGGCTGGATAAGGGAGTCGATGGATTCCGAATGGATGTTATCAACTTGATTTCCAAAGACCCTGCTTTCCCAGATGGATATGTGTATCCAGGAAAACAGTATGGGGACGGTAGTCCTTATATTATGAATCGCCCTCGGTCTCATGAGTTTTTGCAAGAAATGAATCGGGAAGTATTGGCGCATTACGATATTATGACAGTTGGTGAGGCACCTGGAGTTAATCCACATCAAGCGAAATTGTATACAGGGCAAAAGCGGAATGAATTACAAATGGTATTTCAATTTGAACATGTCGATTTAGGGGGAGGACCAGAAGGGAAATGGAGCAATGGTCCGTGGAAGCTGACTGATTTGAAACATATTTTAACGAAATGGCAAAAGGGTTTAGAAGATGATGGCTGGAACAGCTTGTATTGGAATAATCATGATCAGCCACGAGCCGTTTCTCGATTTGGTGATGATGGCATGTATCGAGAAGTTAGTGCCAAAATGTTAGCGACCTGTCTTCATATGATGCAGGGTACTCCCTATATTTATCAAGGGGAGGAGCTTGGAATGACCAATGTGGCCTTTCATCAGTTAGATGAATATCGAGATATTGAAACAATCAATGCTTATCACGAGCTCGTATACAGCCGAGGATGGTCACATGATCAGATGATGGCTGCTATTCATGCTCGCGGGCGTGATAATGCGAGAACACCGATGCAGTGGAATCACTCTAAGCATGCAGGTTTTACATCGGGTACTCCATGGATTGCAGTGAATCCTAATTATCCGCAAATTAATGCTGAAGAGTCCATCAATGATCCAACCTCTATTTTTCAGTATTATCGAACATTAATTGGATTGCGAAAGAAATATAGCATTATTGTCTATGGTCGTTATGATTTGCTTTTTCCAGAAGACGAACGTATTTTTGCTTATACGAGAACGTTAGGAGAAGAAAAGCTGCTTGTACTTTGTAATTTCACAGCTAATGCCGCTGACTTTTTCTTATCGGAAGAATTCATTCACAAATCAGTTAAGCTATTAATTAGTAATTATAATCAGAGGAATGAGGATGAAATAAACGAGGATCCTCTACGCCCTTATGAATGCCGCGTGTATCATCTTTAGTAAATGTATAAAGAAAGAACCTGATATACAATATCAGGTTCTTTCTTTAATATTATTCAGCTTTAAAGTCGCATTCCTCAAGAGGAATTAATTTTGTTTTATGTTTAATTTTATAACCAATCCATACAATGAAAAATAGGACTAAGCCAATGTAAGAGACAAGCATAGAATTCCAGTCAATTCCGTCCGTTGAGAATGCTTGATATCCTTGTCCAATAATGATGATGATACAAAGAACCAATGCTAATACTGGGCCGAACGGGAATCCTTTTGCACGATATGGCAAATCATCTAAACTATGTCCTTGAGCAATGTAAGCCTTACGGAATCGATAATGAGCAATAGCAATTCCGACCCATGTTACAAAACCAGCCATACCTGAAGCATTTAATAGCCAAATATAGACGACACCATCTCCAAATAAAGAAGCGGAGAAAGCAAGTGTACCGACTAATGCTGTGACAATAAGGGCATTCACAGGAACGCCGCGTTTGTCTAATTTACCAAGGAATTTTGGTGCTTTTCCATCGCGGGCTAAATCCCAAAGCATACGCGTAGATGCGTACATACCAGAGTTTCCAGCGGACAATACAGATGTTAGAATAACTGCATTCATAACAGAAGCAGCGAAAGCAAGACCGGCTCTTTCAAATACAAGTGTAAATGGACTAACCGCAACCTCATCACTTAACAGACGGGCATCTGTAAATGGAATAATCATACCAATAACTAGAATAGCTAAAATATAGAATAAAATAATACGCCAAAATACAGATTTAATAGCTTTAGGAATATTTTTCTCAGGATCTTCACTTTCTCCTGCTGTTACGCCAAGCAGTTCCGTTCCTTGGAAAGAGAATCCGGCCACCATGAATACACCAAGGATTGCGAAAAATCCACCGTTAAATGGACCGCCATCTGCCACGAAGTTAGAGAACCCGATTGGATCGTTTCCTCCCATAATGCCAAAAATAATAAGGATTCCGGTAACAATAAAGATTACAACTGTTACAACTTTAATCATGGCAAACCAAAATTCCGCTTCTCCAAAGCCTTTAACAGATAAGTAGTTGAATAAAAACATAATCACTAGTGCCAAAGCGCTCCATAAAAGAGACGGGCTGTCCGGGAACCAGAACTTCATAATAAGAACAACGGCAGCTAGTTCTGCAGCAATTGTAATGGCCCAGTTATACCAGTAATTCCAGCCAATGGCAAAGCCAAAGGATGGATCAACGAACTTAGATGCGTATACGCGGAATGAACCCGCAACTGGCATGAAGGCGGCCATTTCAGCTAGACTTGTCATTAAGTAGTACACCATAAGTCCAATAGCTGCATATGCAACAAGTGCTCCGCCAGGTCCAGCTTGATGAATAGCTCCTCCACTAGCTAAGAATAAACCAGTCCCAATTGTTCCACCTAAAGAAATCATCATTAAATGACGAGCTTTTAGATTCCGTCTTAATTGGGAAGGGGGTGTTGATGAGTTTGAATTTTTCATACATGTAACACTCCTTTTAAATTAGAAGGAAAGGACATTAGAAAAACACGAATTATCGCTTCTAATTGGCGAAAGTCGATGTCTTTTTTATATCTAAGAGAAGTTAAACTTTCTTAAAGTATAAAAAAACAGCCATCGAAAGATCGACGGCTGTTTTCTATAAACCCGTGTAATCCTTCCGAAGATAGCTCCCCACGTTGTTTCAGCAACGTGACAGTAATGTGCCTATTCGGTCACACCACCAGCAAGATAACTCCAAGAAAATCGTCTTGCTTCGGCAACTTATCCTTTTAAACGAGGTCATCGATATTCTTGTATCTCACTCGTTCTACTTTTATAAGCCGCAGCCTCTACCCCATCGGTTAATGAGGAAATATGCATTTTTTATTATATCAAAATTATAATCTAGTGGCTTAAATAGTGCAATGATAACTTATTGGAAATGGCTTATAGTCACGACTTGAGTTTTCGGAATATTCGATATAAATAGCTATTTTACAAATATTTTTAACTGATTTCTCAAAGGGGGCTATTATTATTCTGGAATATAAAATAGTTAGGTCATTCAATAAAAGAGTAAAAAAAGGTTGCACCTTTGCATATAAATTATGTATATTATAAAATAAGTTTACCTAAGGAAACTTTTTGGTGCTTGGCTATTAAAAATGGTTCAACTTGTATTTTTTTATTCTTAATTTTGCGTTAGGGAAACATTTATAACTATACGAAAAAGGGGGATGTATATGAAATTTATATGGAAATCAATGGCGAGTGTTGTGTTTGTTTTTCTTTTATTAGTTGGGTGTTCAACGGAGACGAATAATCAAACAGAAGGCAAGCTTGTAGTAGTAGCGACAACGGGAATGATTGGAGATTTAGTAGAGAATATTGGTGGAGAGCATGTGGAGGTAACAAGTTTAATGGGGCCCGGAGTCGATCCACATTTATACAAAGCGACTCAAGGAGATGTTAAAACGCTTGATGAGGCGGACATGATTTTATATAACGGCCTTCACCTTGAGGGGAAAATGGAAGAAATTTTTGAGCAGATGGGTAAACAAAAACCGACGATTGCTGTTACTCAAGATATTGCAAAGGAAAACTTGCATGAAGTAAAAGCTGGAGAATATGATCCTCATATTTGGTTCGATGTGACGTTATGGATGCAAGCTGCTCATACAGTTAATAAAGCTTTAATAAAGGAAGATCCTGAACATCAGGACAGTTACCAAAAAAATTATGAGGCATATATTAAGAAATTAGAAGAGCTGCATAAATATGTGCAATCAGAGATTAATACGATTCCAGAATCACAACGTGTACTTGTTACAGCTCACGATGCTTTTGGCTATTTTGGAGCAGCGTATGGATTAGAAGTGAAAGGATTACAAGGGATGAATACTGTATCTGAATATGGTTCTAAAGATGTAATCGATTTACGCAATTACTTAATAAAAAATGAAATTAAAGCAATTTTTATAGAAACAAGTGTATCAAAAAAAGCAATCGAAGCCGTTATTCAAGGGGCTAAAAAGCAAGGGCATACTGTGAAAATTGGAGGAGAATTATTCTCAGATGCAATGGGTGAAAAAGGAACAGAAAAAGGAACGTATCTTGGAATGGTGCGTCACAATACCGATACGATTGTAAATGCGTTGAAATAAGGAGGATTTTAGATGCCGAATGTATTAAAAGTGGAAGATTTTACGATTGCTTATCATAAAAAGCCAGTTATTGAATCTGTTTCTTTTGAAGTACCAGAAGGCAAGTTAATTGGGATTATCGGGCCAAATGGGGCAGGGAAATCCACTTTAATTAAAGGAATTTTAGAACTTGTTCCGCGTATTTCAGGGAAAGTAACAATCCAGGGAAAATCATATAGAGCGATGCGAAAAAACGTAGGCTATGTGCCGCAGCGTGAATCTGTTGATTGGGATTTTCCGACGAATGCTTTAGATGTTGTGATGATGGGGCGTTACGGCCACTTAGGGTGGCTAAAGCGCCCTGGCAAGGCGGAAAAGCAAAAGGCGTTAGAGTGCTTAGAAAAAGTAGGGATGACTGAGTATGCAAATCGCCAAATTAGCCAGCTATCCGGCGGACAGCAGCAACGAATTTTTTTAGCAAGAGCTTTGGCACAGGAAGCTGATTTATATTTTATGGATGAACCATTCGTTGGCGTCGATGCGGCAACAGAAAAAGCTATTATTCAATTACTTATGGAACTAAAGAAAAATGGAAAAACGGTACTTGTCGTTCATCATGATCTTTCAACAGTTAAAGAGTATTTTGATTGGACGATGTTATTGAACAAACAGATTATTCAAGTAGGAAAGACAGAAGAAGTATTTACTCCGGAATATTTGCAACAAACATATGGAGGTAAACTTGCAATTTTATCGGAGTCACAGTCAGGATTGTTAATAAATTGAGGTGGAGTTCATGAATATGTTAGAGGTGCTTCGGGATCCAAACACGCAGTGGATCTTACTTGGAACGCTTTTGCTTGGTCTAAGCAGCGGCGTTATAGGGAGCTTTGCTTATCTTAGAAAACAATCTTTACTTGGAGATACACTTGCTCATGCAGCACTTCCTGGGATTTGTATTGCTTTTATGTTAACCGGAGTTAAATCGATTTCCTTCTTTCTCTTTGGGGCGGCCATTGCTGGGATGATTGCCGTCTTCGTCATTAATGTAGTAACAAAATATAGTCGAATTAAACAAGATACGGCATTAGGGCTTGTATTATCAGCATTCTTTGGGTTAGGCATTGTTTTACTAACACAAATTCAACAAAGTTCTTATGGAAATCAAAGTGGATTAGATAAATTTCTGTTCGGACAGACGGCCTCTATGGTGATGTCCGATGTGTATGTCATGATGGCAGTATCGCTTGTTTTAATTTTAGCCTGTACGCTGTTTTTTAAAGAGTTCAAACTTTTATCTTTTGATCCAGGATTTGCGAAGGGGATTGGCTTACCTGTCTTGTTGCTAGACTATATCATTATGCTGCTCATTGTTGGAGCGGTTGTGATAGGAATTCAAGCAGTTGGTGTTGTGCTGATGGCTGCTCTATTAATCACACCAGCTGTTTCGGCTAGGTATTGGACAGAACGATTGAGTGTCATGGTTGTCTTGTCCGGTATATTCGGTATGCTCAGTGGGGTTATTGGTACGTTGCTTAGTGCGGCTGTTAATAATTTGCCAACTGGTCCATTGATTGTTCTTTCAGCAACTGTTTGGTTTATATTTTCTCTATTATTCGCCCCGAACCGCGGTGTAGTAGCAAAGCTTTGGCGAAGAGTAGAGGCGAAGCGGAAATATGAACTAATAAAGAAACTGGAGAAGCAAGGGGCGCATCATTATGAATGATTTTTGGATTATCCTTGTAGGAGCACTTGTTGCTTGTTCTTGTAGTGTTGTCGGTTGTTTTTTAGTCGTACGAAAAATCGCAATGGTAGGAGATGCCATTAGTCATTCTGTATTGCCCGGAATTGTGTTGGCGTTTTTGTGGAGCGGCTCACGAGAATCTGTTCTCATTTTAATGGGTGCTGCTTTGCTTGGATTATTAACTGTTTTTTTGATCCAATTATTTCAAAATTCAGGTGTCCAGGGGGATGCGGCAATCGGTGTGGTGTTTACTTCCCTTTTTACAATCGGTGTGTTATTGGTTAGCCTGTATACACAGCAAATTGACTTTGATCTAGACCACGTTTTGTATGGAGAAATTGCCTATACACCTTGGCATGCGATGACGATTGCAGGTATGGATATGGGCCCGAGAGCCGTGTGGATAGTTGGGGGCAGTTTCTTCATTAATATGGTTCTCATTTTTGTATTCTTTAAACAGTTTAAAATTTGTTCGTTTGATGCAGCGTTGGCAGCAGCAATGGGAATTCCCGTTATGTTTTTTCATTACTTATTAATGAGTCTTGTTTCCGTAACAACGGTGGCAGCTTTTGATAGTGTAGGGGCAATTCTTGTCGTGGGTATGCTTATTATTCCGGCTGCCACAGCGTATTTATTAACAGATCAATTACATCGAATGATTATAATCAGCATGGTTATGGGCATCTTAAGCTCGGTAGTTGGCTATTACGTAGCGACTGCTTTAGATGCTTCGATTTCTGGATGTATGGTATGTGTTGCGGCGCTATTTTTCACTTTAGCGTTTCTATTCTCACCGAGCCATGGGCTGATTAGCCGGATTTGGCGTCGTAAAGTTTCATTTAAGAGCATCTAAATGATGTACGGGTATTCACTTAGGTTATTTTTAGCTTAGTTTTGAGGTTTAGCGTAAGCTGATTCATTCTTTCCGAACATAAGCTGCTTCTCTTTAAGGAGCGAGGCATTATGTTTTTTAGGAAGAATTAAGGAGCTTGCGCTTTTCTTAATGTCTAGCTCCAACGGCTAGCTCGCTGTGAAAAAGATGAAAGCCCTCGAAAGGCAAAGGGCGCCTTCCGGGTCTTTCCCTATTTTCTTCACGAGCTGATCGAGCCGTTTCTGCTTTTCTTATAACTTCTCCTTCGATATGGTTGTGATTTTGACTGTATAAAGTATAATGGGTAAGTGTGTTATTTTACTTTATATCTACAGTAAGATCCTTGCTAGGGGAGAGTTAGTATGCAGGAACAAAATAATTTTTCGTCGCGTATAGATTTTGGGTTAGTTACCATTTTGTTGTTACTGTGTATTACAAGCTGTGTAGCTATTTATAGTGCACAATCAACAGGACAGTATTCAAGTAACTTTTTATTGAAGCAAATTGTTTCTTATATGGTTGGAGTCGGGATTGTTTTGGGAGTCATTACATTAGATTCTGATCAATTAAAGAAAATATCTTGGTATGCATACGGCTTCGGGCTGTTTGTACTCCTAATGCTCGTCATCATGCCAGAAAGCATTGTCCCTCGAATTAATGGAGCAAGAAGTTGGTTTAAATTCCCAGGGTTTGGTACGATTCAGCCTTCGGAGTTTATGAAGGTATTCCTCATTTTGGCGCTTGCAAATGTCATTCACACACATCATTTAAAAAATTCGTTGAAAACGATTGAAACGGATTTATGGCTGCTTGGTAAATTAATTTTAGTTACTATGGCGCCGTTACTCCTCATTATGCAACAGCCGGATTTAGGAACCTCTCTTGTACTATGTGCTATTTTGGCAGGGATGATTTTTATTTCAGGAATATCGTGGAAAATATTGCTGCCGATTGTTTCAACAGCGGTTCTGCTTATTTCTACCATTTTTTATTTTATTTTATGGCAGCCTGATTTAATTAAGAAATATTTAGGTGTTAAAGAGTATCAGTTTGGACGTATTTATTCTTGGTTGGATCCGTATAACTATTCAAGTGCTGAAGGGTTTCATTTAATTAAATCGTTACTTGCAATTGGTTCAGGTCAAACATTTGGAAAAGGACTTGGCTCACGCGAGGTATATTTACCCGAAAGTCAAACCGATTTTATTTTCAGCGTTATTGGTGAAGAATATGGTTTTATCGGTTCTAGTATTGTGATTAGCTTATTTTTCTTATTGGTGTATCATATTACGAAAACAGGGATGGAAACGAAAAATAATTTTTATACGTATATTTGTGTCGGTGTAATTAGTATGCTGACGTTCCATGTATTCCAAAATATTGGGATGACAATCGGCGTTATGCCAATTACAGGGATTCCGCTGCCCTTTATTAGCTACGGAGGTAGTTCATTGATGGGGAATATGATGGCGATGGGCTTAATCTTCAGTATTCGTTATCATCATAAGAAATATATGTTCTAAAAAAGTCGACTTTTGTCGACTTTTTTAGTTTAGGTTCTATTAAATAATATTGTTGGTAAAACGGTAGGAGCCAAAACTCAATATCTTCTTATAACAAACCTTTAGTCTAGATAAAGACTTGTAATGAGTCTTGGAACTACATGATTCACGCTATCCTATTTTTTAAATTGGTTATTTTGGCTGTTTACTTTATTTTTTCCATGACGATTTTCTCCGCCAGGTCCAGCATCGCCTTTGACGCTCGCTGCACTAACAGCAGCTTTCGATGGTTGATGTTTCTGCTTCATAATTGTTGTCACCTCCAGTAATCACTCCTTTTATGTTTTCTAATTGGTGTGAAAATAATCAAAAAATAACTTGAAAAATTTACTGTTTAATCATTGAAAATTTTACATAAATATCCTATTATTAAAAGTAACAAAAGATTTTCACTTTTTTTTGCTTGAAAAATGAATGAGTATTCATTCAATACACTGCGTAAGGGGGATATGAGCTTGGTGCGACAAATACGAAAGGCTGCTGTTTTAGGATCAGGAGTTATGGGATCAGGGATTGCGGCACATCTCGCTAACATCGGCATTCCGACTTTATTATTAGACATGGTTCCTCGGGAACTCACAGAGGATGAGAAGAAAAAAGGGCTAACGCTTGAGGATAAATCCGTTCGAAATCGTATCAGTCAAACGGCGCTTTCAAAGCTATTAAAGCAAAAGCCAGCACCGTTAACATCCAAAAAAAATCTAGCATTCATTGAAGCTGGAAATTTTGAGGATGATTTAGAACGGTTAAAAGATGTTGATTGGGTCATTGAGGTCGTTGTAGAGAATTTGGCAGTGAAAAAGAGCATATTTGAAAAAGTGGATCAGTTTCGGAAACTAGGCAGTATCGTTTCTTCAAATACATCGGGAATTTCTATTGAAGCGATGGCAGAGGGACGTTCAGAAGATTTCCAAAAGCATTTCCTTGGCACGCATTTTTTTAATCCTCCGCGTTATTTGAAGTTATTAGAAATTATACCAACGAAAGCAACCGATTCCACAGTGTTTGCTTTTATGAGGGAATTTGGTGAAAATGTGCTTGGTAAAGGTGTTGTTGAAGCAAGGGATACACCGAACTTTATTGCAAACCGTATTGGCACATATGGCTTGCTCGTGACTGTTCGTGAAATGCTAAAAGGCGGTTACAGCGTAGGAGAAGTGGATTCTATCACAGGTCCGCTTATCGGTCGACCGAAGAGTGCGACATTCCGCACGCTTGATGTTGTTGGGCTGGATACATTTGCACATGTTGCCAAAAACGTTTATGACCAAGTAAAGGGCGATGAACAAGAAATCTTTCGTACACCAGATTTTATGCAGAAAATGCTTGAAAAAGGTTGGATAGGCAGCAAATCGGGGCAAGGATTTTTTCTGAAAAAAGGTAAGGAAATTCTGGAGTTGAATCCTGAAACACTACAATATGAAGAAAGAAAAAAATTACGAGCACCATCCATTGAGATAGCAAAGCAAACAAAAGGGTTTGCTAATAAAATGAAAGCGCTTGTATACAGCGAAGATCGTGCAGGTCAACTGCTATGGAATATAGTCATGCCAACGCTTGTTTATTCTGCTCAACTACTTGGTGAAATTGCTGAAACAATTGTAGATTTAGATCGGGCGATGAAATGGGGATTTGGCTGGTCAGCTGGGCCGTTTGAAATATGGGATGCAATTGGG
>Ga0182739_1001785_pt1 | contig 21364 bp, 20 predicted proteins | sample eDN5th30CBELigBY_FD_128873 | JGI IMG/M metagenome (GOLD analysis project Ga0182739, IMG submission 128873) | Enriched backyard soil microbial communities from Emeryville, California, USA - eDNA 5th pass 30_C BE-Lig BY (version 2) (version 2) | ecosystem: Environmental > Terrestrial > Soil >...
CACGCTCGCGTTCGGCCTCGTAGGCGCCTTGCTTCTCAACATCGTCGTCTACGCCGTCACCTTCACCGTCACCATGCTGCTGCGCGATGCTGCCGTTGCGCGCCGGACGGTCAAGCCGACGCCGGCCGATCTTGTCGCGCGTGCGCTCACGGTCGGCGGCTTCGTCGCGGTGGTGACAACGGCGAGCCACCAGATCGGCTCGTTCGCCTCCGGCATGTTCGCGGTGTTCCCGGTGGCGATGGCGAGCTTCATGGCGATCCTGCATCCGCGCCTCGGCGGCGTGGCCGCCGGCCGGGTGCTGGCCTATGCGCAGGCGCCGCTGTTCGGCCTCGTGCTCGGATTCGCCGTCGTGCATCTGCTCGCGGAACAGATCGGCACCTGGTGGAGCTACCTTGCGGGCTTTCTCGTCTGCGTCGTCTGGAACCTGATGCTGTGGACGCTGCAGCGCGCACGCTCCCGCGGAGCCGTGCGCTAAGCCGGAGATCGCATCAATCCTTGCCGATCGCCGACGCCTTGGCCTTCAACTGATACAGCGCCTCGAGCGCATCGCGCGGCGAGAGATCGTCGGGATTGAGCGCAGCGATGGCGGCCAGAAGTTCCTCGCGCGCAGGGTCTGACGCTGCGACCGCACTCGCGGGCCGCGCCGCGGCGGCGAACAGCGGCAGGTCGTCGAGCACGCGGCGCGCCGGCGAAGTGCGGTCTTCGGCCTCGAGCTGCGACAGCACGAAGCGCGCACGCTCGATCACCGCCGGCGGCAGGCCGGCGAGCTTGGCGACCTGTATGCCGTAGGAGCGGTCCGCCGCCCCCGCCACGACCTCGTGCAGGAAGACGACATCGCCCTGCCATTCCTTCACGCGCATGGTGGCGTTGTGGACGCGCGCAAGCCGCATCGCGAGCGCGGTGAGTTCGTGGAAATGCGTCGCGAACAGCGCACGGCAGCGGTTCTGGTCGTGCAGGTGCTCGATCGCCGCCCAGGCAATGGAGAGCCCGTCGAAGGTCGCAGTGCCGCGGCCGATCTCGTCGAGGATGACGAGCGAACGCGCTGTGGCCTGATTGAGGATCGCCGCGGTCTCGACCATCTCGACCATGAAGGTGGAGCGCCCGCGCGCGAGATCATCAGCCGCGCCGACGCGCGAAAACAGCCGGTCGACGACGCCGATGCGCGCGGCCCTCGCCGGCACGAAACTTCCCATCTGCGCCAGCACCGCGATCAGCGCGTTCTGCCGCAGGAAGGTGGATTTGCCCGCCATGTTCGGGCCGGTCATAAGCCAGATGCGCCCGGCCTCCGCGCCTCCCGGCGGCGACAGGTCGCAATCGTTGGCGACGAAGGGGCCGCCATCGGTCACAAGCGCCTGCTCGACCACCGGATGCCGGCCGCCTTCGACCGCGAAGTCGAGTTCGCCGGTCAGTTCCGGCCGCACATAGTCGTGGGCGGCCGCAAGCTGCGCGAGGCCGGCGGCGACATCGAGCGCGGCCAGCGCGGACGCTGCGGTCTTGATCGTTTCTGCCGCCTCGATCACCCGCGCCGACAGCCGGTCGAACAGTTCAAGTTCGGTGGCGAGCGCGCGTTCGGCGGCGGTGGCGATCTTCGATTCCAGTTCGCTCAGCGCCGTGGTCGTGAAGCGCACCTGACCGGCAAGCGTCTGGCGATGGATGAAGGTGGCGTTCAGCGGCGCCGCCAGCAGCTTGTCGCCGTGCTGGGCCGCGACCTCGACGAAATAGCCGAGCACATTATTGTGCTTGATCTTGAGCGCGCGGATGCCGGTGTCGTCGGCATAGCGCGCCTGCAGCGCGGCGATGACGCGGCGCGACTCGTCGCGCAGCGCCCGTGCCTCGTCGAGGGATACGTCATAGTCCGCGCGGATGAAGCCACCGTCGCGCTTGTAGAACGGTAACTCGTCGGCGAGCGCGCGGCCGAGTTCGTCGATCAGCGCGGTATCGACGGCAACGAGCGCGTGACGCGCCGCCTCGATCTCCGCCGGCCGCTCCGGCCATGCCTCAAGATCGGCCGCGACGCCGGCCGCCGCGGCCAGTCCATCACGCACGGCCGCAAGATCGCGCGGGCCGCCGCGCCCGACCACCAGCCGCGACAGCGCGCGCGCGAAGTCCGGACAGGCCGCGAGTTTTTCGCGCAGAGCCGAGCGCGCGGCAGCATCCGCCACCAGCGCGCCGACGGCGTCGAGCCGCGCTTCGATCGCCAACGGATCGGTCAGCGGAGCCGCCAGCCGCTGCGCCAACAGGCGCGCGCCGGCGGACGTCACGGTGCGGTCCACCGCCGCCAGCAGCGAGCCGCGCCGCTCACCCGAGAGCGTCGCCATCAGTTCGAGATTGGCGCGGGTCGCGGCGTCGATCGCCAGCGTCGCGCCGGCGCTCTCGCGCACCGGCGGCGACAGCGGCGGACGTTTTCCGAGTTGCGTGCGGTCGACATAGGTCACGCAGGCCGCAGCGGCAGTGAGTTCGAGCCGCGACAGCGGCCCGAAGCCGGCCGTGGTCGCGACCGAAAAGAAGTCCGACAGCCGGCGCTCCGCCGTCGCCCCGTCGAACAGGTCGCGCGCGAGCGGTACCACCGCCGGCAGCGTGCGCCAGTACCCGGACAGTTCGGGATCGGCGAACAGCGCGTCGGAGACGATGATCTCGCCCGGCGACAGCCGCGCGAGTTCGGCGGCGAGCCCGTTGCGGTCGCGCTCGGCGACGCCGAACTCGCCGGTGGAAATGTCGATCCAGGCGAGCGCGAAGCGCCCGGCCGCATCGGTGCTCGATTCCCGCGCCCGCACGACCGACGCCAGATAGTTGTTGCGGCGCGCATCGAGCAGCGTGTCCTCGGTCAGCGTACCGGGCGTGACGAGGCGCACCACGTCGCGCCGCACGACGCTCTTCGCGCCGCGCTTCTTGGCCTCCGCCGGGTCTTCCATCTGCTCGCAGACCGCGACCCGGTGGCCGAGCGCGATCAGCCGGTGCAGGTATTCGTCGGCGCGATGGATCGGCACCCCGCACATCGGGATGTCCTCGCCGAGGTGCTTGCCGCGCTTGGTGAGCACGATGCCGAGCGCCTGGCTCGCGACTTCCGCGTCCTGGAAGAACAGTTCGTAGAAGTCGCCCATCCGGTAGAACAGTAGCGAGTCCGGATTGGCGGCCTTGATCTCGATGAACTGCTCCATCACCGGCGTCGCACGTGCGGGCGCGGCGCCGGCGGCAGTCTCGGGCGGGAGGGCGGCATCCATGGGCCGGGAACCTAGCAGAGCCGATCCAGCGTTTCACCGCCGCGGCGGCCGCGGTTCACAGGTTCGGGCGACGATACCTGCGCGGAGGCGAGCAGCGCCTAGTCGGGTTTCTGACCGCTGGTCAGCCAGCCGGTCCGCTGAAGAACAATTTCCGCGAGTTCGGCAGGCGTCCTGCCATCCGTGGGCAGAACGAGCAGGTTTTCGGCTTCTTCCTTCGCCATGCGTCTTGCCTGCCGGAGCGAGCGCTGGGCCTGTGCGTCCGCACCGGAACCAGTTTCGCGTTGCGCCAGACGGGTGAGCAGCGTCGGCTCGGTAGCCGCGAGGCGCACCACCGTGATCCGCGCATCGGGTATGGCGGCAAGGATCCACCGCCTGTCGAAGTCGAGGTGCATCATGACGCCGGACATGATCAGGCGCTCATGTCCCAAGGCCCGGTATGTCGACCAGATCGCAGCCAGATTGATGCTGCTGACGTCGGTCGTGCCGGGCCAGATCCTGTCGAGTTCCCCGGAACCGGGGCGGGGGAACACCCGGTCGAGTTCGTCGGTTTCGATCACCGCATGAGCGACCTGCACGGCGGCAAGTTGCGCGCTCAATTCCCAGCATAGCGTGGACTTGCCGACGCCGGCCGGCCCGGTAATCAACAGGAGTTGCAAACCGCGTTCCATCCCCAATTGGAGCAGAGGCTTGTTTCGTGAGCCAGACGGACCGGCAAGTCTAGTGCGGCACCCTTTCGCGCCGGACCGGAAATGGGCTAACAGAACCCAAAGACATACCGGGGAGACCGAAACGTGACCCAGACTGCCCTGCGCGGCGTCATCGCCGCCATCGCCACGCCCTGCACTGACGCCAATGAGATCGACACCCCGCGGGCGCTGAAACTCGCGCGCCACTTGCTCGACAATGGCTGCGACGGGCTCAACGTGCTCGGCACCACCGGCGAGGCGACCTCGTTCTCGCTCGCGCAGCGCCAGGGACTGATGAGCGCCTACAAGCGCGAAGGCCTGCCGACGGACCGGCTGATGGTCGGCACCGGCGCCTCGGCGGTCGCCGACGCGATCGCGCTCACCCGCCACGCCGCGGAACTCGGCTTTGCCGGTGCGCTGCTGCTGCCGCCGCATTATTACAAGAACCCGCCGGCGGACGGGCTGTCGGCCTATATCGGCGCGATCGCCGCCGCCACTGCGGACAGCCGCATCCCGCTCTACCTCTACCACTTCCCCGGCATGTCGGCGGTGCCGTGGCCGGTCGACCTGATCCGCCGGCTGCGCAAAGAGAACCCCGGTCGCATCGTCGGCCTCAAGGACTCCTCCGGCGACATGCCCTATGCCCGCGCCGCCACCGAGATCGGGGCGGATTTCGCGGTATTCCCCTCCACCGAGGCGGTGCTGGTCGAGGCGCGCGGCGGCCCCTTCGCCGGCTGCATCTCGGCGACCGCCAACCTCAATGCCGACCTCTGCGGCCGGGCCTGGAAGACCGGCGACACGGCAGCGCTCGAGCAGGCGGTCGCGATCCGGAAACTGTTCGACGGCAAGGCGCTGGTCTCGGGCGTGAAGGCGCTGCTCGCGCATATCCATAGCGACCCGGCGCTGGCCCGCACCATGCCGCCGCTGGCTGTGTTCGACGCGGCCGACCGCGCTTCCTGCGTCGCGGGCTACGACCGCATCCGCGCCGGGGCCTGACCCCACGCCGCCCCAACCTGTGAATAAGGAGCCTGCCCGTGGCCGTGTTCGCGATCTACCGCTATGCCGTGAAGCCCGGCCGGATGGCCGATTTCATGGCCAAGCTCGGGCAGGCCAACAGCCCGAAGTTCAACAGCCGGGTGATGCCCGTGTCGGTGCGCACGCTGCGCAACAAGGTCCCCGGCCCGGAAACCGGCCACCTCACCTTGATGATCGAATATGACGACATGGCCGCCTATGGCCTGCGCATGGCCTATGAGCACTCCAACCGCGAATGGCAGAAGCTGTTCGAGCCGACGCCGGACTCAGCTGAGACGCTGCTCTCGGTCGAGATCCTGGAGGAGCTTCTGGTCTAGGCCTCCGAGCCCAACAACCCGCGTCGCGGGCCGGGCCGGCGCGGTCAAAGGTTGAAATTGACGCGTCCGGCCGCGAAGACTATAAGCACGCCGACTTTAATCGCCCACGCTGCGCGCCAATACGCTTGGCGTCGTGCCGGGCGCTCCGCAAAACACCGACGGGATACTGATGGCCAATACCCCCTCCGCTAAGAAGGCGGCGCGCAAGATCGTGCGGCGCACTGCGATCAACAAGGCGCGGCGTTCGCGCATGCGCAGCATGGTGCGCAAGGTCGAAGAGGCGATCGCCTCCGGCAACCGGGAAGTGGCGGCATCCGCGCTCCGCATCGCCGAGCCGGAACTGATGCGGGCCGCGCAGAAGGGCGTGCTGCACGCCAATACTGCGAGCCGCAAGGTTTCGCGCCTCGCGCAGCGGATTGCCAAGCTCAGCGCCTGACGCCGTTCGCGGCCTCCGCTTCACGCCATCAAGCCCGGCTTCGGCCGGGTTTTTGCTTTGGCGCACACTTGCTTTGGGGCCACAGCGACGTCCGGGATACATCCGGTGATGTTTCGGCAACAGGGCACCACAAGCAAATGGTGAACATTTTGTTACCCTCAATCGTTGCACAAAAAAAACCGCTTCAATCCAAGTGGTTATGCACAATGCAGCGATGAGCGGTTGGAATCCGGCGCATCAGGTGACACCCGCGTGACGGTCGCCGCCAAATTGATGCAACATTGCAACGCTTATGCAGCGATTGCGCAACGCTCGAATCCCGACGCCGATTCAATCCCTTGCCGAAACGCGGCACCGAAACTTTCGCCGATCCGCCGCACTGCACGGCGCTGAACCGGCAAAGCGCCAAAAACAAGATTGCACTGCCGCGCCCCGCTGTGTATCGTCTTTAGGTCAATCGGGCCTTGTCCCGGGGCACGAGAAGTAGAAGCTCCGTGCTCGAAACGTTATGGAATAGGTGCGGTGAGTATTATGTCGAGGAATGCGAACTATTTTACTTCCAAAATAGTGACGCATGCATTCCTTAACTTGCATCAAGTCTTTCTTGAGCCACCGTATTCCAGCGTGTGCTTCTGTCAGTACCCGAGGTAGTCTGTAGCGTACAAAAAGAAACGGTCGCCGTCACGACACGGGTCGTGACAGGCATGTGGGGGCATACATGACCAGACTATGTCGATTGCCGCGACGCGCGGCACCGATCGGCCGGATCGATTACGGCTCACAAGGACCGGGCAGGTCCCGTCCGCCCAGATCCTGTTCGCCCAGATCCTGTTCGCCCAGATTCCGTCCGCCGACACCGGCCACGGGCAGTGCGACTCTGGACGTGAGGGTGGCGACCGATCCGCCTTTCCTGCGCAGCTGACGCTGCCGCAGCAGCCCTCTTCAAACTCGAATTTCGAACAGCACCCCTTGCGCCTTCCGCGGGCGCAGAGCTCGGGCTTTGTTTCAACCTATGCGCGAATGCACGGAGAAACCCGCGATGTTCAAGCCGTCCGAAGACCGTTCGGATCGTCTGGCGAGCCACCCGGCGGCCAAACCCTCTGAATCGGAGGATCGGGCCGCAGGGAAGTCGCTCGTCGCGACCGATGCCGAGCGGTGGGCGCGTGTGCGGCAGCGGCTGCGCGCTGAACTGGGCGAGAACATCTTTTCCAGCTGGTTCGCCCGCATGGATATGGACTCCCGCGAAGGCGGGCATATCCGGCTCTCGGTCCCGACGCGCTTCCTGAAGAGTTGGATCCTGTCGCATTATGCGGACCGCGTGCTCGCCTGCTGGAAGGCGGAAGACCCCTCCGTGGAGCGCACCGAACTCGTGCTGCGCTCGGCGCTGATCCGCACGATCGAGAGCAAAACCAAATGCGCCGGAGCGGAGACGGCCGCTCCCGTGCAGCAGCGCCGGCCCACCGCGGAAACGCCCGCCGTCAGCGCACCGGCGCCGGCCGCCGGCGCCGGTGACGGTCCGGAAGGATCGCCGCTCGACCCTCGTCTGACCTTCGAATCCTTCCTGATCGGGCGCTCGAACACGCTCGCCCACGCCGCCGCGCTGCAGGTCGCCTCCGCGCTGCGGGGCGACCCGGTGATGTTCAACCCGCTATACATCCATGCCGGGGTCGGCCTCGGAAAGACCCATCTGCTGCAGGCGGTCGCCTGGGCGGCGGGCGCGCGGCGCAAGGTTCTCTATCTTACGGCCGAGCGCTTCACCTTCGGCTTCGTATCGGCGCTGCGGAACCAGACGGCGATTGCCTTCAAGGAAGCCCTCGGCGGCGTCGACATTCTGGTGATCGACGACCTGCAGTTCCTGCAAGGCAAGCAGACCCAGGCCGAATTCTGCCACACGGTCAATGCCTTCATCGATTCCGGACGCCAGATCGTGGTGGCCGCCGACCGGCCCCCGCTCGACCTCGAAAGCCTCGATGAGCGCGCACGTTCCCGGCTCGCCGGCGGTCTGGTGGTCGAGATCGGTGCGCTCGCGGAAGAACTGCGGCTCGAGATCCTCAAGAGCCGGGTGGCGAGCGCGCGCATCCATCATCCGGGCTTCGACGTGCCGGCCAACGTGCTGGCCTTCGTCGCGAAGACCGTCACGCATAACGGCCGCGACCTCGACGGCGCGCTCAACCGGCTGCTGGCGCATAGCAAGCTGACCGGGCAGCCCGTCACCCTTGAGGTCGCCGAACTGGCGGTGCGCGATCTGGTGCGCCCGCAGGAGCCCAAGCGGATCAAGATCGAGGACATCCAGCGCATGGTCGCGCGCCACTTCAACGTCAACCGCTCGGACATGCTGTCGTCCCGGCGCACGGCGAACGTGGTGAAGCCGCGCCAGATCGCGATGTATCTCGCCAAGACCCTCACCCTGCGGTCGCTGCCGGAGATCGGACGCCGGTTCGGCGGCCGGGACCACACCACCGTGCTGCATGCGGTGCGCAAGATCGAGGCGCTGGCGGACAAGGACCAGACGCTCGCCGAGGAGATCGAGAGCATCAAGCGCCAGCTGGCGGAATAACACCGCGCCAGAGCAGCGCAACGGCTTCCGCCGCGCCAAAGTGCTGGAAAACCGGCGCTTTACGCGGCGGCGCCCTTGCGTCTCCTTCGCTCTCGCGCCAATTTCGGCGTCCGGAGGACGGCCGCCGGCGCACGCCGCCACTACCCGTCGCCGCTACCCGTCTTGGGGCGCAACCCTCCGGGACCGCTTGAGGGCCCATCGATGAAAGTCACGACCGAACGCGCCGATCTCATGAAGTCGCTGGGGCACGTCCACCGCGTGGTGGAACGGCGCAACACGATCCCGATCCTGGCGAACGTCCTCTTGCGCGCGAACGGCTCGCAGCTTGGCCTCAAGGCGACCGACCTCGATCTCGAAGTGGTCGAACCGGTAACCGCCGAGGTCGCCGTGCCCGGCGCCACCACCGTGCCCGCGCACATGCTCTACGACATCGTGCGCAAGCTGCCCGATGGCGCGCAGGTGGTGCTGGAATCGCTCGCCGACCGCGCCAGCCTGGTCGTGCGCGCCGGGCGCTCGCGCTTCACCCTGCAGACCTTGCCGGAAAGCGACTTTCCCGATCTCGCGGCCGGCGAGATGACGCACCGCTTTACGGTGCCGGCCGGCACGCTCAAGAGCATGGTCGACCGCACGCAGTTCGCGATCTCGACCGAGGAGACCCGCTACTACCTCAACGGCATCTATCTGCACACGCCGGCGGGTTCGAACCCGACTTTGCGCGCGGTGGCGACTGACGGCCACCGGCTGGCCCAGTTCGACGCGGCCATGCCCGAAGGCGCGGCCGGCATGCCGGGCGTGATCGTGCCACGCAAGACGGTGGGCGAGTTGCAGCGCCTGATCGAGACCGGCGATACCGAGATCGGTATCGAACTGTCGCCAAGCAAGATCCGTTTCAACATCGGCCAGGTGGTGCTGACCTCGAAGCTGATCGACGGCACCTTCCCCGATTACGGCCGCGTGATCCCGCTCGGCAACGACAAGACGCTCAAGGTCGACAAGCAGGACTTCGAAGCCGCCGTCGACCGCGTCTCGACGGTGTCGAGCGAGCGCGGCCGGGCGGTCAAGCTGTCGCTGAGCGGAACGCGGCTGCTGCTCTCGGTGACAAACCCCGACTCCGGCAGCGCGACCGAAGAGCTCGAGGTCGAATATGACGGCGATCCGCTGGATATCGGCTTCAACGCCCGCTACCTGCTCGACATTGCCGCGCAGGTCGAGAGCGAGGGAGCGGTGTTCAAGCTCGCCGATCCGGGCTCGCCGACGCTGATCCAGAACGACAGCGAAAGCGGCGCGCTTTACGTGCTGATGCCGATGCGGGTGTGACGGGGCGGCGCGGCCCGATCCTAGCTGAAGGCCGCGACCACCGTTTCTATCGGCAGAAACAAGGTGTGGCTGTCGTCGGGATATTCGATGAACTCTGCGCATCGCAGATAGAAGCGTTTGGCCGCTTCGTCCTTCGCGTGGACCAGAACCGCACCGATGCCGATGCTCTGCGAGGCCAGGGCGACCCGGCGCAGCGCGTCCGCGAGCAGGTCCGCGCCCAATCCTTTGCCTGCATAGTCGCGATCGACTGCGAGACGGCCGATGACCGAAACCGGAATCGTGTCCGGCGCATTGCGCCGCATCTTGCTCGGCGCGGCGGCGCGCTCCACCGCACCGGCGGAGATGCAGAAATAGCCGGCGACCCGATTGCCATCGCAGACGACATAGGTGCGGGAGAACCGGCTTTCGTTCTTCAGGGCCCGGTGGCGCAGCCAATCGTTCAGGGCGGGCTCGCCGCAGTCGAACCGGGAAAGATCATGTTCAACGCTCAGGGGAGCAGGGGCCGAAAGGTCAGATCCGGGGCGGTCCGGCCGGTCCCCTACTTCTGCCATGCCGGCACCCGGCGCAGCAGCGACCGCAGTTTCGGCCCCGGCGCGGGCGGGTTGTCGAGAGCGTGAATGAAGGCGTCATACCGGTCGGAGTCCAGCACGAACAATCGCTGGTCGAGCAGCACGTCGATCGCCTGCCGCCGGGCGCTCTCGACCATGAACTCGGTACGTGTCTTCCCCAGGATCGCGGCCGCATCGTCAATGAGTTGACGGGTACTGGCCTCGATCCGCAGGTTGATGCTCCCCTTCGTATCGGACGGGGAGGCATGTTCCGCGGCGGCGGCAGACGCGCGGCTGGGGGGATTATGCGTCTTGACCATGCGCGAAACATGATCGCACGTATCCACAATGTCAATACACCTGAACGGCGCCGCCCCTCGCACCGCCCGCTCGGGCGAACTCACTCGGCCGGCGCAAGCTCCGCCGGATCGACCTCATAGGCGCTGCTGCAGAACTCGCAGGTCACCGCGATCACGCCGTCCTTGACCATGTCGTCGCGGTCGGCTTGCGGAAAGCTGCGCAGCATGTCGGTGATCTTGTCGCGCGAGCAGGTGCATTGCGCCACCACCGGGTGGCTCTCGAACACCCGCACGCCGCGCTCGTGGAACAGCCGGTAGATCAGCCGCTCATGCGAGAGCGCCGGGTCGATGAGTTCGATGTCCTCCACCGTCTCGGCCAGCGCGCGGCCTTCGACCCAGGCCTCGTCTTCCGTCACCACATGCGGCGCCGCACCCTCCGGCGCGTTGCCCGGGTCGAGGTCGGCCTGGCGCATCCGCTCCGGCGACTTCGGCAGGAACTGCAGCAGCAGGCCGCCAGCGCGCCAGCGCCGCGTCAGCCCGTCCGATCCGGGGCGGAAATCTTCCGCCACCGCCAGCCGCACGCGGGTCGGAATCTGCTCCGAGCGGAAGAAGTATTCGTGTGCCGCCGCTTCGAGCCCGCCGCCGTCGAGCGGCACCAGACCCTGATAGCGGCTCATCTCCGGCCCCTGGTCGATGGTCATCGCAAGATGGCCTTGTCCGAGCAGCGCACCGGCATCGGCGTCGGGCGCGGCCTCGATGCGCGCGCGGTCAAAGCGCGCACAGGCGCGCACCTGGCCGGGCGACACGAAGTCGACCACCAGCATGGAAATCGGCCCGTCGGTCTGGGTCTGCACGATGAAGCGCCCGTCGATCTTGAGCGCCGAGCCCAGCAGCACGCCGAGCGCGATCGCCTCCCCGAGCACCTTGGTGACGGGCAAGGGATAGTCATGGCGCGACAGGATTTCGTCGAGCGCCGGTCCGAGCCGGACCAGCCGGCCGCGCAGGTCGAGCGCATCGACCTGGAATGGCATCACGGCATCGTCCACGACGGCGCTCGCAGGGGCGCGCGCAAGGCTTTCAGATTCGCTCATAGCTTCGGTTCCGATTGGCTCACAGGCCGGCACGCCTACAGACCGCCCGATCCAGGCAATGTTCCGGCCACTCGTCCCCGCCCCCGAGCAAGTCGGGGGTAAACTCCAGCGGAGGCCCGGACCTTCAGAACATCACTGGATTCCCGCCGACGCGGGAATGAGCGGACAACTGCTCACGTCCAGACGAAAACAATCTACCCGCCGGCCTTGAGGCACCAGGCCAGGATGCCCTTCTGAGCGTGAAGGCGGTTTTCGGCTTCGTCGAACACCACCGATTGCGGCCCGTCGATCACCTCGTCGGTGACCTCCTCGCCCCGATGCGCCGGCAGGCAGTGCATGAATATGGCGTCGGGTTTCGCTTTTGCCATGAGCCGGGCGTTGACCTGGTATGGCTTGAGGAGGTTGTGCCGCCGCTCGCTCTCCTTGTCGCCCATCGACACCCAGGTGTCGGTGACGACGCAGTCGGCATCCTTCACCGCCACGTCGGGATCATTGCCGACATGGACGGGAGCATTGGTGCGCTTGATCCAGTCGAGCGTCGCCTTCTTGGGCGCAAGCTCCGGCGGCGTCGCCACCCGCAATTCGAAACCGAACAGCGTCGCGGCGTGCATCCAGGAGGCGAGCACATTGTTGTCGTCGCCGGTCCAGGCCACGGTGCGGCCGCGGATGCCGCCGCGATGCTCCTCGAAGGTCATCACATCCGCCATCACCTGGCAGGGATGCGACACGCGGGTGAGGCCATTGATGACCGGCACGGTGGCGTTGCGCGCGAGTTCCATCAGCGCAGCATGGTCGAGGATGCGGATCATGATCGCATCGACATAGCGCGAGAGCACCCGCGCGGTGTCGCCGATGGTCTCGCCGCGGCCGAGCTGCATCTCCTGGCCGGTCAGCATCAACGCCTCGCCGCCGAGTTGGCGCATCGCGACGTCGAAGGAGACGCGGGTGCGCGTCGACGGCTTGTCGAAGATCATCGCCAGCGTCTTGCCGGTGAGCGGACGGTCGGCCGTGTTCCTGTCCGCCTTCCAGCGCGCCTTCATGGCGAGGCTGGAATCGATGACCGCCCTCAGTTCCTCGGCCGGTATCTCGGTGAGATCGAGGAAATGCCGCACCACACTCGCAGTCACTGCGTCACTCCCTCTGCCGGCTGTCCGCCCTGCTTCGCCCAGCCCGCTTCAATGCGGGCGCAGGCGCGGTCGATGCGTTCGACGGCATCCGCAAGCTCGTCTTCCGTGATGGTCAGCGGCGGCAGCAGCCGCACGACATTGTCGCCAGAGCCGACAGTGATCATGTTCTCGGCGCGCAAGGCGTCGACCAGTTCGGCGGCCGGCGGCAGCACGCGCAGGCCGAGCAGCAGACCCTCGCCGCGCACCTCGGCGATGACGCCAGGGTGGCGATCCTTGATCTCGGCCAGCTTCTGCTTGAGCCGCAGGCTGTTATGCCGCACGCCCTCCAGGAAACCCGGCGCGAGCACCACGTCGAGCACCGCATTGCCCATCGCCATCGCGAGCGGATTGCCGCCGAAGGTCGAGCCGTGGGTGCCCGCGGTCATGCCCTTGGCGGCTTCGGCGGAGGCAAGGCAGGCGCCGACCGGGAAGCCGCCGCCCAGCGCCTTCGCGGACGTCATGATGTCGGGCGTCACGCCGACGCGCTGATAAGCGAACAATTCCCCGGTGCGGCCGATGCCGGTCTGCACCTCGTCGAAGATCAGCAGCATGCCGCGCTCGTCGCACAGCGCGCGCAACTCGCGCAGAAACGACGGTGCGATCACCCGCACGCCGCCCTCGCCCTGGATCGGCTCGATCAGGATCGCACCGGTCGCCGGCGTCACCGCGCGCTTGACCGATTCAATGTCGCCGGCCTCGATCTGGTCGAAGCCTTCGACCACCGGCCCGAAGCCTTCGAGATATTTCTTCTGGCCGCCGGCCGCGAGCGTCGCCAGCGTGCGGCCGTGGAAGGCGCCTTCGAAAGTGATGGTGCGGAACCGCTCCGGCGCGCCGTTCACCGCATGATATTTCCGCGCCATCTTGATCGCGCATTCGAGCGCCTCGGCGCCGGAATTGCCGAAGAAGACGAATTCCGCAAACGTCGCCTCGCACAAACGTTCAGCCAGCCGCTCGCCATCCGGGATACGGTAGAGGTTGGAGACGTGCCAGAGCTTCTGCGCCTGCTCGTTCAACGCCGCGACCATATGCGGATGGGCATGGCCGAGCGCATTCACCGCGATGCCGGACGTGAAGTCGATATAACGCTGGCCGTTGGACGCGGTCAGCCACACGCCCTCCCCCCGTTCGAAGGCAAGGTCGACACGCGCATAGGTCGGCAGCAGGTGCGAGGCCACGGGACGAAATCCTGGAGCTAGAGGATCCTGGAGCTAGAAATGAATCGTGCCGCCTCGCCGGGCGGCACGTCAACGCACATTCTATTGTCGCGCTCCCCGCTGTCAACCGCGCCACCGAGTCGCGCGGGCAACACCATTCACAGGAAGTGGCGGAAAACAGCCTTTAACCGGGGAAAAGCGGAAGCGGGCGCCCCGACGACTCTTGCGCGAGAGTCAGCGCCTATTGTAGCCTTCTGGTCAGCGGATATACGATATCTCGTGCGGCGGGCCGTTCTCTGAGTACCATAGGTATGGCGTCACCCCGGCATCGGCATGTAAGGCCGGCCGGGGAGCGTGGAGGGATTCCGGCAGCCCACGGCCAAACTGCTCAAGGAAGAGAGCCGATGACCTGGACCTGGACAGACGAACGAGTCGAGCTCCTGAAAAAACTATGGAGCGACGGCCTCTCGGCCAGCCAGATCGCCGGTGAGTTCGGCGGCATCACCCGCAACGCCGTCATCGGCAAGGTGCACCGGCTCGGTCTTTCCGGCCGCGCCAAGAGCGCAACTGCCGGTGTTCCGCGTCCGCGCAAGCCGCGGCCCGCGGCGCAGTTCACGCGCCCGGCCGCACGGCCCGTCGCCCGCGGCAATACGGCGCTCGCGACCCACGCACTGCCCTTCATCGAGGTCGAGGCGGAGCCCGAACCCGAACTGGTCGACAACATCGTCCCGATGGGTCAGCGCTGCACGATCCTGCAGCTCACGGAAGCCACCTGCCACTGGCCGATCGGCGATCCGGGCGACCCGGAGTTCTTTTTCTGCGGCGGCAAGTCGACGACCGGGCACCCCTATTGCGCCTATCACTGCCGCATCGCCTATCAGCCGGTGCAGGACCGGCGCCGCGACCGCAGCCGCATGCGGGGATAAAGCACTTTCCGATAAATGCCCGCCCCGGACCTGTTCCGGGGCGGGCTTTTTCGGAGCGATGCTTTAATCAAGCCGGCGCGACGCTCAGGCGCGCTTCACTACCGATTGGCGCTTCACTACCGATTAGCGAAGGAGCGGCGGACATCCGCGAAGGCGCCCGCTGTGGTTTGACCGGCTGCGGCCTGCCGGTCCGCTCCGGCCTCGATGCAGCGCACCCAGCCCAGATCGCTGATGCTTCCGGTATTGTTGTCGAACGCCAACTGCCGGCAGAACGCGCCCGAAGGCGCCAGCGTGATGGTGCCGACAACATCCCAGTTCCGGTCTGTCGTCTGCGGCGGCAACGGGCCGTGGCTCACCGGGGCACCCGACAGCAGGAAGCCCAGCGCGGCAAAAGCGGCCAGGCCAAACAGCGCGACAGCGCCGCCAACCTTGAAATTGGCGCGCCTGCGGCCGCTCTGCCGTTGCCGCTGCGTAGGTGCCGGACGGATCGGTCCTCTGTGCTTTCGCGCGGACAAAGTCGAACTCGACGCAAGGGTCGCCACTACCGTGTTCCAGTCTTTTTGTTGCCCCAGCCCCGAGGCGATGGCGCCAATAAGCACGGAGCGTAGGAACAGGGGCTTACGACCATTGCGAGAGTTTACGCACAATTGTAACGATCGCCGGCGCCCGCTGAATGAGCGGCAGGAATCTGCCGGCGAGAGAAGCCATCCGGCGCCAAGAAAAAGCCCCGGGGAACACCCGGGGCAGTATGGGACAGCGTCAGCGGCCAGCCGATTGGGGGGCTGCAGGGCAGCGGCTGACAGCAAGGGTTACGCATTGCTGTTCGCGCCGACGCGCAATTTCTAACGGCCGTTTCCGACAGGGCGATGACAGAAGGCGCGACAGGACGGGAATTTCCCCCGATCACGCGCCGTGGAGCTGCACCACCTGCCCGCCATCGACCAGCACCGTAGCGCCGGTCATGTAGCGGCCGGCATCGGAGGCAAGCAGCAGCAGGGCGCCGTCGAGGTCGCGCTCCTCGCCGAAACGCGCCATCGGGATGTCGCGCGTCATCCCCTGCCCTTTCTCGCTGGTCAGATAGTCGCGGTTGATCTCGGTGATGATCCAGCCCGGCGCGATGGCGTTGACCCGCACGCCCTTGAACGCAGTTTCGAGCGCGAACGCCTTGGTGAAATGCGCTACCGCTGCCTTCGAGACCGCATAGGCGAGCGTGCCCTTGGCGACGCCGAAGCCGAGCACCGAAGCGATGTTGACGATCGAGCCGCGCTTGCCGGCGGCGATCATCCGCCGCGCGCCTTCGCGCGCCCAGGCGAATACCGCGTCGAGGTTGGTGTCGAGCACGCGCCGCCATTCCGCCTCGTCGAGATCAATGGCGCGCTGCGGCCCTTGTGCGACCCCGGCATTGTTGACCAGCACCGTGACCGTGCCGAACGCCTTCTCCGCCGCGTCGAAAGCGCGCCGCATCGCATCGCGATCGGTGACGTCGGCCTCGACGCCAAGCGCGCGGCCGCCGGCGGCCTCGATCCGCGCCTGCAAATCGGCCAGCCGATCACGCCGCCGCGCCGCCAGCACCACCGCGGCGCCGTTGGTCGCCAGTACCTCCGCGAAGCGCACGCCCAGCCCGCTGGACGCGCCGGTGACCAGCGCAGTCTGGCCCGTCAGATCGAACAGTTCGGCGGCTTTCATAACCGACCCCTTTTTTGCTAGACTTCCCTCATGGCACACGATCATGACCACGACCACCATCATGGCGGTCATCATCACGACCACGGCTCGCACGATCATGGATCGGAACTCTCCGAGATGCAGTTGCGCGTGCGCGCGCTGGAGACGGTCCTGACCGAGAAAGGCTACGTCGATCCGGCCACCCTCGACCTGATCGTCGAAGCCTACGAAACCAAGATCGGCCCGCGCAACGGCGCGCGCGTCGTCGCCAAGGCCTGGAGCGACCCCGCCTTCAAGGCGCGCCTGCTGGAGAACGGCTCCGAGGCCGTCGCCACGCTCGGCATGGAAAGCCGCGTCGGCGATCACCTCGTGGTGGTCGAGAACACGCCGCAGCGCCACAACATCGTCGTCTGCACACTGTGCTCCTGCTACCCGTGGGAAGTGCTGGGCCTGCCGCCGGTCTGGTACAAGGCCGCGCCGTATCGCTCGCGCACGGTGAAGGACCCGCGCGGCGTGCTCGCCGACTTCGGCGTCACGCTGCCGAAGGACACCGAAATCCGGGTGTGGGATTCCACCGCCGAAACCCGCTTCCTGGTGCTGCCGATGCGGCCCGAAGGCACCGAGGGCTGGAGCGAGGATCGCCTCGCCGATCTCGTCACCCGCGACTCGATGATCGGTACCGGCCTCGCCCGGCGGCCGCAGGAGCTGACGTCATGAACGGCGTTCACGACATGGGCGGCATGGACGGCTTCGGCAAGGTCGAGCCGGAAACCGACGAACCGGTGTTCCATGCCGCATGGGAAGGCCGCGTGATGGCGATGATGCGCGCGATGGGCGCGGCCGGCGCGTGGAACATCGACATGTCGCGCGCCTCTCGCGAGAACCTGCCGCCGGATGTCTACCTGTCGAGTTCCTATTACCGCAAATGGCAGCTCGGCATGGAGCAACTCGTGCTCGACCGCGGCTTTGCCGATGCCGCCGAACTTGCCGAAGGCCATGCCTCGACGCCGGCCAAGCCGCTCAAGCGCGGCACGCTGACGCCGGAGAATGTCGGCCGCGTGCTCAACCGCGGCTCGTTCGCGCGGCCGGCGCAAGGCCCGGCGCGCTTCGCGATCGGCGACCGCGTGCGCGCGAAGAACATCCACCCGGCGACACATACACGCCTGCCGCGTTACGTGCGCGGGCATGTCGGCGTCATCGAAATGATCCACGGAACGCATGCGTTCCCGGACTCCGCCGTGCTCGACAAGGGCGACGATCCGCAGTGGCTCTATACCGTGCGCTTCGACAACCGCGACCTGTGGGGGCCGGACGCCGACCCGACAGTGAAGGTCTCGATCGACGCCTTCGAACCCTACCTCGACCCGGCGTAACATGAGTCAAATCAACGAAGCCGCCGCGCGGCTTGCCCGCGCCGAAGTGCCGAGCATCCCTTGCGACGCCGAAGGTCCGGTGTTCCGCGAACCGTGGGAGGCGCAGGCCTTCGCGATGGCGCTGGCGCTGCATGCGCGCGGGCTGTTCGCCTGGAGCGAATGGGCGCAAACGCTCGGCGAGGAGATCAAGCGCGCGCAAGGAGCGGGCGATCCCGACACCGGCGAGACCTATTACCGCCACTGGATGGCGACGCTGGAGCGGCTGGTGGCCGAGAAAGGCGTCGCCACGCCGGAGACGCTGACGCGCTATCGCAACGCCTGGGACCACGCCGCCGACCGCACGCCGCACGGGCAGCCGATCGTGCTCGCGCCCGAGGATTTTCCGCGTTAACCCCGCGGTAAGCATGCGGGTTTGGATAGCTGTGGACGCTTTCGCGGTTTGATCCTGTTTCGTTGCCATGGAACGAATCGGCATCGCGATTCGGGCTCGGATCCGCGTGTAAATGAATGCCTAACAGTTCAGATTTCCGCTCGTGAAGGCGATACCTCTACGAAGCTCTCGGCGGTCATTCCGGGGCGGCGCGTGAGCGCCGAACCCGGAATCCATAACCCCTGTCGTTCCTCAAAAAATTCGACAGGGAGTATGGATTCCGGCCCTCCCCCGGCTCAAGGCCGGGGTCGACCGGAATGACGGCTGAGGGCTTTGCAGAGGCCTCATCTGCGCGGGAATGAGCGGAGGATGGATCAGCCGGTCACATCATGCCGAGCCGTTCGCTCGCCATGTAGCCGGTCAGCAGCAGGGCGCCGAAAGCAAAGATGAGCGCGGCGGCCGCCACTTCCGCGCCGCGGATCAGCACCGCGCCATAACCGCCACGGCCGTTGGCGAGGCGGACCGCCAGCCCCTTCGCACCCACCGCGAGTGTCGCGATGGCGGCGACCGCGATCGCCGTGCCGAGCCCCATCGCGAAGGTCGAGGCGACGCCGGCCCAGAACAGCCCCTGCGCCAGCGAGAACACCAGCACCAGGATCGCGCCGGAGCACGGCCTCATGCCGACGGCGACAATCGCCGAGAGGCCGCGCTGCCAGCCGCCGGGACCTGCGAGTTCCTGCGGCTCCAGCCCATGGGCATGGCCGCAATGGGCGTCGTGGACATGCCCCGGCGCGCTGCACGCTGCGGCGGCGTGTGAACCGTGATCGTGGTGATGATGCGCGTGGCCATGATCGTGCTCACCATGATGATGGTGATGATGCCCGTGCTCGTGATGATGGTCGTGGTGGTGTCCATGTGCGACCTGCGGCGCGGTCACCGCTGCGCCGAGCGGCACCGGCACGGGTTCGCGCATTGAACGCAGCGCGCCAAAGAGCGCCCGCCCCTTCACCCAGAGCAGCCGCGCGCCGAGCGCCATGATCAGCGCATAGCTCGCGATCTCGATCCAGCGCACGGTCTCGCTCATCGCGCGCGCGGTGGCGCCGAGCAGCACCGCCGCCACGCCGACGATCGCCACCGCCACCACCGCCTGCAGAAACGCGGACGCGAAGGAGAGCACAACGCCGCGCCGCCAGGTCTCGTCATTGGCGACCAGGTAGGAGGAGATCACCGCCTTGCCGTGGCCGGGCCCGAGCGCATGGAACACGCCATAGGCAAACGAGACGCCGATCAGCGCCCATGCCGCGCTGCCGTCGGCCTTGGCGGCGCGTACCAGTCCGGAGAGTTCACGGTAGAACTCGGCCTGCTTTGCGAGCAGCCAACCGACGATGCCTTCCGGAACCGGCGGCGGCGCGGCGGCCGGCCCGCGCCCGACGCCGAACGGGCTGCCTTGCGCCCAGGCGAAATCGAGACCGGCGGCAACCGCCGCGATGCAAATGACGAAAAGAAAGAGCCGGGATCGAAAGCGCATGCGTCCCCGTTGCAGTGGTTCAAGGGCAGGTGACGGAGATGCGGTTGACGAACTGCTGGCCGAAATTGCTGTTCGCAGCCAGGCCCTCGAAGAAGGACTCGCTGACCTGCGGCGCCTCCTTGCCGGAATCGCGCCAGCCCTGCGCGTTCACCTTGCAGGCCGCCGGCGCGCCGGCGAGCGTCGCCGGCCCGTCCTTGTTCAGTCCGAAATCGACGAAGAAGCTCGCATCGTAGACGTCCACATCCAGCTTCTTGCTCTTTTGCGGCTTGTCGAACGGCAAGGTGAAGTTGAGCGTCAGCACGCCGTCCTTGTGGTCGAGCCAGTAGTCCTTCGGCGGCAGGAATTTCGATTCCTTGCCATCGGCCTTGGCGAAGGTGAAGAACTCGAAGTCCTTGAGCGAGGTGACGTTCACCTCCGCGAGCGGCGCGAGATCCTCGCGCGTCAGTCCGCCCGCCTTCTTCGTATCCATGCCTTGCGTCGCGAACGTCGAGAACATCTCGTCGAAGGTCCAGCGATGGCGGACCGCCGTGGCGCTGCCGTCGGGCGCATAGACGATCTCGCTGCGCACCACCACCCAGACATGGGGATGCGCGCGCGCCTCGCTGGCGAGAAGCGCCAGAACCGCGAATGCAGGCACGACAAAGCGGAGAAGCGTCGTCAGCATCGTTGTCGCCTCGGGGATCGCAAATCAGCGCGCAGGATAGCAGGCAGTGGGGCGGAATAGAGGCCCCCGGAACAATCGGTCGCGTCCCAGTTTCCCTCGGCGCTCATCCCGAGGAGGCCGCGGAACGCGGCCGCCTCGAAGGATGAGCGACGAAAACCTCGCCCTTCGAGACGCGCAGCTTCGCTTGCGCTCCTCAGGGTGAGGTTTTCAAACCGAGACCCCTACCCATCAAATCCCGGCCGCGCCGCCGTCCGCGCGCGGATCGTGGCCAGCCTCGAGGGTTCCGTTCGGGTGCAGCACGACCGCACCGGCATGGCCCATCGTATCGGAATAGGCGTCCGGCAGGACTTCGACATCGTGGCCGGCTGACAGCAACTGGTCGACCACCCGATCGGAGAAGCGCTGTTCGAGGCGCAGATTGGTGACGTTCGAGCCCCAGGTGCGGCCGAGCAGCCAGCGCGGCGCATCGAGCGCGCGGTCGAGCGGCTGGCGGAACATCACGTGGCGGCTGAACAGCATCGCCTGCGTCTGCGGCTGGCCCTCCCCGCCCATGGTGCCATAGGCCATCACCCTTCCGTCGCTAAGCACCGCGAGCGCGGGATTGAGCGTATGGAACGGCCTGCGCCCCGGTTCGAGCGGGTTCACCGCGCGCGGGTCGAGCGAAAAACTGGCGCCGCGATTCTGCATCAGCACGCCGGTCGCCGGCAGCACGCAGCCGGACCCGAACTCCCAGTAGATCGACTGGATGTAGGAGACGACGAGACCCGACGCGTCGGCCGCCCCCATCCAGATCGTGTCGCCCTTGCCCGCGGGCTGCGGCCACGGTGCGGCGCGGCGCGCATCGATCTTCGCCGCCTCGGCATCGAGAAAGGCCGGCGCGAGATACTGGTCAGGCGCGTGCGGCAGACGGTCGAAGTCCGTCACATAGGCGTCGCGCAGGCGGAAGGCGCGCTTGGTCGCCTCGACGAGGCCGTGCACATAGGCAAAATCCTCAGCTTCGGCGACGCGCAG
>Ga0182739_1001789_pt1 | contig 21331 bp, 17 predicted proteins | sample eDN5th30CBELigBY_FD_128873 | JGI IMG/M metagenome (GOLD analysis project Ga0182739, IMG submission 128873) | Enriched backyard soil microbial communities from Emeryville, California, USA - eDNA 5th pass 30_C BE-Lig BY (version 2) (version 2) | ecosystem: Environmental > Terrestrial > Soil >...
AACGAGCAGATCGTCGCAAGCCGAAGTGATCCAATCGTGGTCCGCTGCGCGGAGTGCCGGGGGGGCCAATCGCGGCCCTCCCTGGGAATCTCGAGCGCTTACCCTGATGTGGGAAACAGCGCCGCCGCGGATGCCAATCCCATCGCCTTCCAAGTTCATACAATCTATCAAAACGACGTCATAGAAGGCGTGAGGCTACTGCCAATGCGGACAACCAGCAATATTGCCACATTTGGCATTTTTTGCCCAAACCAACATCTCGCGGTGCCCGTGCCATTCAATCCCTCGCCTGTGCGACGGCAGCCGGAAACGCAGCAAAAATCCCTTTGGAAACAAACGCCGTAGTGGTATGGCTGTATATTGTCCGGATGACGGCAGAAAAAAATCGCTTCCTCCCTTCCACGAATATGAGCGAACTCAGCCATGTGGCCAGATAACGAAACAACCCGTGATTTCCTAAACTTCTCCGGCGTCGCCGACACCGTTGCCGAGATCATCGTTCAGGCTCAGGGCCGACCGACGTCAATCGGCGTCTCCGGCGCATGGGGGGTAGGCAAGTCGTCGATGATCAAACTCACGCGAATCGCTCTGGAAAGCCGCACAAGTTCGCCTGGCGATCGCGAATTCATATTTGTCGAATTTAATGCCTGGCTTTATCAGGGCTACGATGACGCGCGGGCCGCCCTGATGGAAGTGATTGCCACCACACTTTTGGAAGAGGCGGAAAAACGGAAGAAGGGATTGGACAAAGCAAAGGATCTGCTGCGCCGCGTTGATTGGCTGCGGGCAGCAAAGCTCACGGCCGGATCCGCATTGGCGATGTCGCTCGGCCTGCCTCCGGTGGGTCTCATCGGAGAAGCCTGGCACCTTGGCCGCAAAGTGATTGGCGGAGGAGCGGATCAAAAGACCGTAACCGACATTACCGAAACAGGTGCCAAGGTCGGAGAAGAGCTCTTTGGACTGCTAAAACCCAAGGCCGACGCGTCGCCTCCGAAGGAAATCCAGGCCCTCCGTGATTCGTTTGAAAGTTCGCTACAGGAAATGAACGTCACCATCGTCGTTCTGATCGACGATCTGGATCGTTGCCTGCCTGAGACCACCATCTCGACATTGGAAGCAATTCGGTTGTTCCTCTTTCTTAGCAACGCCGCCTTCGTGATCGCTGCCGACACGGAGATGATTAAGCATGCGGTGCGCAAACATTTTGAAGGCGTCACAGACAACAATCTCGTAACAAGCTATTTTGACAAGCTGATTCAGATTCCGATTCGCGTGCCGCAGCTAGGCACTCAGGAAGTTCGCGCGTATCTCATGCTTCTGTACATCGAGAATAGTGATCTGGACGAAACCGCTCAGGAGCACATCCGAACAAATGTAATGGCACAGCTGAGAAAATCGTGGCAGGGGAAGCGGGTTGATAGCAGGTTCATCCAATCGCTCAACGAAAACCTTCCGACGGCGCTCATCGGAAAGCTCGATACCGCAGAAAAGTTGGCGCCGATCATGACCGCGTCTCGCGACATCGGGGGTAATCCGCGGCTCATCAAGCGATTCCTGAATGCGCTCTCCATTCGAATGGCGATTTCAAAAGCCCAAGGTGTCGGCGTCGACGAGGCTGCGCTGGCAAAAATGCTGCTCTTCGAGCGTTTGGGCAGTCCCGACGCCTATAAGGCATTGATCGCGGCTGTCAGTACCTCGGATTCAGGCAAACCCGACCTTCTGCTGGCAGAGTGGGAAGATAGGGCAAATGCCGCGACTCAATTCGAGCTACCGGCCCAGTGGGAATCACCGTTCGTCCGTCAGTGGCTTACCCTACCGCCGCGTCTGGCGGATCTGGATCTTCGCGGTGTGCTTTACGTCAGCCGCGAATATGCGCCCGTCATGACGCCAGAGGATAGATTGTCTTCGACGTCTGCGGACCTATTGGTCGCGTTGCTTGAGCACCCCGCCATGGCAGCAGGTCTCAAGGAGCAACTTACCAAGGTCCCAACCGAGGAAATGGCTGTCATTATGGACCGGTTGCTTGACGAAGCCCGTCAGCAGCAGGAGTGGGGAATTCCGGACATTCTGGAGGCCTGTCTGGTCGTTTGCGACGCCGATCCATCCCAGGGCAAACGATTGGGTGCATTTCTCTCCGACCGGCCGCCCAATCAGATCCAGCCAAGCATCGTGCCGAAGATCGGAGATAAACCCTGGGCTGCCGAAGTTTTTGCACTCTGGAAACAACGAAGGGTTTCAACCGTGGTTGTGCGAGCAATCAATAAACTCTAAGGTGTTATATGGGAACATCACAATCGAGCGATGGTTCTCCGGGTGGCGTGCCGTTAGTTCCACCTTGGGTGCCGGACTTGCCCCCTTTAGACGTCGCCGCTGTCCCACCAAGCGACGATGGATCGCAAGCACCCGAACCGACGCCTGCAACGAACGCCCCGATCACGGCACCGGTCCCGATCGCACCTGCGGGTCGCTTCTCCGCAGCACGAAAAAGCTTGGGCGGCTTCGCCGGGAGTGGGAATTCGACGGCGATGCGGCGTGGGCTAGGGCATTACATTCGTAGCGGCTACGGCGGCTCGAACACCGCCGTCAGGCGTTTTGGGGGAACAGCTGCAGCGGCCTCAGCGCTTTACGGAGCACTTTCTGGTGGCGCCCAAGCTCAGCTTCGGGAAGCCGGCAGTCCGCTCGATTCCCGAATTCAATCAGAGCATGCAGCGGACGAGGTCATTGACGTAGTCATTGAAATCGTCCGCCCTATCGACGGCACGCAGGATGCCGAGGCCGGTCGCCCAGCCGTGGGTGATGCCTTATCCGAGCTTTTAGCCCGCTTTCCCGATGCCGATCTCCTCAACCTCACCGAGGAACAAAAGGCCTTTGCTATCGAGCGCTACGTTGCTCTAGATGTTTTCCAACGTCTTAGTCTCGATTTGGGAAAGGCACTCTGTGAAAAGGCGCCATCCGCTGTTACCGCATTATCGCGATTGAAACAGATCAAGGATTACGTGAAGGAAACAGTCGCCGCTTCGTTTCGAAAGATTAGAGATTCAGGGCGGACGATGACGGCGAACAGCATTAGCAGCGTTGTGCGCTTGGCTCTAACCGATACGTTTCAAGTGTTCGAGGGATACGCGGAATGAAACTCATATGCGGCCCGAAATCGTTTGCCTTTGAAACCGACCCAACTGCTACGCAGGTTGTGTTGTATAGCCGCAACGATCGGGACGATCCTGAGCGTGCTACGGTCGGCGCCATGGCTAAATGGCGCTTCGCCCGCGAAAAGCTGTCCGTCAACCAACGCGCCTGGGATTTTCTTTCATTCGCCCTTTCGGTCATAACAGCGGACTTTGCTGAACCGCGCGAGCGTAGTCCGGATGGATGGACGCGTACGTTTGACATGACCGTTGCTGTGGCCGAGCCCGATTTTTGGAACTCACAGGCAACTTCGCTACAGGCAGCGTTGGCGTTCCTCACGACCGATCGATGGCGCGTTCAGTTTGTGCCCGGTGGCGACATATACGACGCTCCGAACGAACCTGCCGTCCGCGAGGAGGATTGCGTCCTACTTCTCTCCGGTGGGCTTGACAGCCTGATCGGTGGCATCGATCTCGTTAGAGCCGGCAAGAAGCCCATCGCTGTAAGTCAGTTGGTTAGAGGCGATGCCGAAAAGCAGTTACTCTTTGCGAATAAGCTTGGTCCACTAAAGCATTTGTCGCTGAATCACAACGCGACGGCGCCGGAGGCTCAAGCGTCACTGACACAGCGTTCTCGATCGCTTATCTTCCTTGCTTTCGGCATCGCTGCTGCCACTTCGCTGCAACGCTATCACCAAGACGAGCCTGTCATTCTCTATATTTGCGAGAACGGCTTCATTGCATTGAATCCGCCCTTGACCGATGCCCGGATTGGTTCGCTGAGCACGCGGACAGCGCATCCGTACTTTCTCAATAGCATCCAGTCGATCCTCGACGCATCGGGATTGCGAGTGACGCTTACGAATCCGTACGCTGCCAAGACCAAAGGCGAAATGCTAAAATGCTGTGCGGATCAGGCGATCCTCCAAGAATTGGCTTTCACCTCGACAAGCTGTGCCCGGTTTCTTCGATTCGGTTACAGGCACTGCGGACGGTGCGTGCCGTGTCAGATTCGCCGTGCCGCGTTCCTTGCTTGGGGCGTTCCGGACAGCACCGTTTACACATTCAATGATCTTGGGAAAGACAACGCGGAGCATGCCGGATTCGACGATGTTCGTTCTGCCGCAATGGCAATCGCCCAGGTGAAGGCGGAAGGTCTTGACGGGTGGGTCCGGCGAACGCTAAGCAGAATGCTTCTTGGCGACACGACCGCGTTGAAGGACGTTGTGAGACGTGGTCTAGGAGAACTCGAAACTCTTCACCGTGCTTATAAAATAAAGTGATCGATTTTCATTGCCATCTTGATCTTTATCCTGACCCCCACGGCGTAACGCAAGAATGCGTTCGTCGCGGCCTTTACATCCTGTCCGTGACGACGACCCCGTCGGCATGGAACGGCACTGCGGCATTGGCATCGGGTCAGCAGCGGATTCGAACGGCGCTCGGCCTTCACCCGCAAATCGCCCATCAGCGCAAGCACGAACTCGGCCTATTTGACCAAACGCTTCCAGAGACGCGCTACGTGGGTGAAGTCGGCCTGGATGGCAGCCCCGAATGCAAGAAGCACTGGTCAGATCAAGTGACGGTTTTCACCCATATCCTCCAGGCGTGCAATGCGGCAGGCGGGCGCATTCTGTCCATACATAGCCGACGTGCCGCTGCCAGCGTCCTAGACCTGCTGGAAAAGCATCCTGGTGCTGGGACATTCGTGCTTCATTGGTTTTCCGGCACTGAGCGAGAGCTTTCACGTGCGATTGATATGGGTTGCTGGTTTAGCGTCGGACCGGCGATGCTTGCCGCTGAGCGAGGCAGGCGATTAGCATTACGAATGCCACATGATCGCGTCCTGACAGAGACCGACGGCCCTTTTGCGAGGGTTGGAGATGTCGCAGTCAAACCATGGGATGTAGCAGGTGCAATCGATGTACTGGCATCGGTCTGGGATACGGCGCCTGCCGAGACCGCGGCGACAGTCAAAGCCAATTTTGAGAAACTTGTCAGTGTGAGCTGATCGCCGCTACTTCAGCCCTCTTTCGTTTCACCTTCCAATTCGCCTGACTTTGCTTCCACTAGCTTTGCTCTTGCGAGCTGACCAAGCGCCACCCAAACATCCATCATAAAGGCCAGCCCGCCATTTTCCGGATCATTCCACTCGGCGCCGATACTTCCGTCTGGAAGCCAGATGCCATTGGCAATCAATCGGTCGCAGATTCGCCACACGCGTCGCAAGGGCACGCCGGTAAAGCGACTGATCGCGGCGGGATCTCTCGTCCCGATCGAAAACTCCGCGAGCATTACAAGCCCCGCCTGCATTTCTTCACTTTCTTCTCGCCAGCCATCTGGTTCCCCGATTTCGAGCACAGCTTGCTTCAAGGTCGCCAGCGATACGCTCGGCTCCGGAAGATCTCGTGCGCCCGCACCCCGAATTGACAGCGAAGCAAGAGGATTGCTTGGGATAACGCCGCGTTCGGCGAGGTGGCGGAATAAGCCACGAACGGGGGTGAGATACGTAACTGGAGTGTGCAGGGCCATAGCGGCCGCGAATGTATCAACGTATGCACGTGCTGTATTCGCGGTGATCGATGCTAAGGTCAAATGCTTCCGCTCTGCCCAAACAAAAAAACGGCAAAGCGCTCGCCCGTAAACTATTCGCGTGCCTGGCCTCAATCGCCGGTCATCCAGAAAGGCAAGATACTCGGCCACAGCACATTCGCCAGCTTCCAGAATAATTGACGGAAGGGCTATGCTACCGACCGTTGCAGTTCCTTCAGGATTTGTCCTATCCATCGCGGTTACCATTACCCAAAGCTTCCTTTGTCGTGGCTGTACGCGCGCCGCCTATCGAATCTTCACCACATTGACGCCGAAACTGCATTTCAGCCAATCTCCTTCTGTGGTCAGTGCAGGCAGCGATGTCTTTAGCGCCAGGGACAGACAAGCCCGATCCCCCAGCGACATGCCCACCTGACGCGACTCCTTCCAAAGCGACGCAACCAAACTGGCCTGCTCGCCGTCGAAGGGGATTACCGGAATGCGCAGGCGCTCCACTTGGTAGGCCACCGCATCGAGCGGTTTGCCATGCTCGACCATCTTACTATAAGTTTCCGCCAGATTGACGGCAGAGATGCAGGAGCGGGTAAGCACATCCGCCACTTTGTCGCTACCCGGCTCATTGCGCAAAAAGGCAATCAAGGCCGAGGCGTCCAGGACCGCCTCAGCCATGCTTTTCCTTCGCTGCTTCCTTGCGACGGTCGCGGTTCAATTCTTCCGACAAGACGACATCCTTCGGCGCGGCATCGGCGAAAAATGCCTGTACTTCTCGAATGACCGTTTCCAGTGGCCGCACAACGATGCCAGACTCCGCTGGCTCGAGCACCACCGATTGCCCAGGCTCCATCCCATATTTGTGGCACAAATCAGCGGGAATGGATACGCGCCTTCCCTCACTCAATTTGGTATGAATAACGTGATCCATGACTTGAACACCCTATTAAATTATTGTCCTATGGACTGAGAGTGCCACAGACGACGAAGAATGTCAATCGAAAGTATTCCGGCCTACTTCGCAAGCTTGGCAACGCCGTGCAATTGATCTCTGAATATTGTCACAATACAACTTGACAATAGCGTTTATCGTACGTAGAAAAAGTGACGGGATAAGTGACAGGCTGCCGGTAGAGATCGAGCTGGAGGCCGTCTGTCACAAAACCGCTCGTTTATGTGACACGGGAATGTTAACACGTTAAGGGGTTGAGGCTGGATGCTGGTCGGGTATATGCGGGTGAGCAAAGCAGACGGCAGCCAAGTCACCGACCTGCAGCGCGATGCCCTGCTTTCCGCCGGTGTCGATCCGCAGCATGTCTACGGAGATACAGCGTCAGGTAAGCGAGACGACCGGCCCGGCCTTGCCGCCTGTCTAAAGGCGTTGCGTGCGGCCGACACGCTGGTCGTTTGGAAGCTGGATCGATTAGGCCGGGATTTACGACACCTGGTCAATGTCGTGCATGACCTGACGCAGCGGGGCGTAGGGTTCAAGGTGCTGACCGGGCAAGGCGCCAGCATCGACACCACTTCTCCGAGCGGCAAGCTCATCTTCGGCATCTTCGCGTCACTGGCGGAATTCGAGCGGGAATTGATCGTCGAGCGTACCCACGCCGGTTTGGCCGCCGCTCGCGCTCGGGGCCGCTTCGGCGGCAGGCCCAATAAGATGACGTCTGCCAAGCTGCGGCTCGCCATGGCCGCTATGGGCAAGCCTGAAACGCGTGTGGACGATCTATGCGTCGAGCTGGGCATCTGCCGGCAGACGCTCTACCGGCATGTCGCGCCCGACGGGTCGCTACGGCCCGCCGGCCAGAAACTGCTGGAACGCCGAACCACCACCACCACCGGATAAGGAGAATCGCCCATGGACAATCTGCTCACCATCGCCTTCGAGGCCCACCACGCCGAGTTGAATCACCATCGTCACTACCAGGTCACGATAGGCCGTGACCTGCTCAATGACTGGACGGTCGCCATCCGCTACGGGCGCATTGGCCAGGGTGGCCAGGAACGGCGCTTCGCCAGCCCGAAAGCCGACGAGATGCGCGCCGTCATACGTGATCGGCTCCGCCGCCGCCTGTCGGCACCGAAGCGAATCGGCTGCCCCTACCGGTTGGCTGCCCTGAATAGCGCTCCTGGCTTCAATGCCGCCGATTGGCTACCAGGCGACGTCATGGCGCGGTTCTTCGCCGGAGCGTAAGCCGCATGGCATCTGTCCAGATAGACACTGTGTGGGCCTTGGCAAATTGGGCAGTGTGTGATAGCCTGAGAGAAACAAGGCAGGAGAAGAAAACCCATGGCCACCGGCACGACCCACGCCAGCGAAAACGAAGTGACGATTCTCGCCCGCATCCTTGGCAATGAGAACGGCCAGCTCCCTGAAGATATGGCCCGCTACATCCTCAGCCTGAACATCAGCGACCGCGACAAGGCCCGGATGCACGACCTGGCCGTGCGAAATCAGGACGATGCCCTCACGCCGGCCGAGAAAGAGGAGATGTCCGCATTCGGGAAGGCGGGCACCCTGCTTTCGATCCTGAAATCCAAAGCTCGCCGCACGCTCGGCATCAAGCTCGAAACCCGCACGGTATCGTAAGCAGCCCATGGACGCGGCGCTCAGGCGGCTGGTTTGGCAGCGAGCAAAAAGCTGCTGCGAATACTGCCAGATGCCCCAGGCGGCCGATGATTCTCCCTTCGAGATTGACCACATCGTTGCCCGAAAGCATATCGGGCCGACCATTGCCAGCAATCTATGTTTAAGTTGCTATTATTGCAATTCTTTTAAAGGCTCGGATCTGACCAGCCGAGACCCGAAAACGCGCAGAATCACGCCGCTGTTCAATCCCCGCCGCCACAAATGGTCAAAGCATTTCCTCTGGCAAGGCCCGTATCTCATTGGCCGCACGCCAATCGGACGCGTCACCGTCGCCCTGCTTCACATCAATGATGAATACCGCGTTGAACTCCGGGAAGCGCTGATTGCGGAAGGCGCTTTCCCACCGGGCTGATGGCTGCGACCCGGAAGCCCATTGGGAGGCCTGCCGCTTTCGCGAACTGGCTTTCAGCGTCGCCCAAGCCAGCCGCGCACATTCGCTCCGTCGACACCTCGAACACGGCCGCGTCTAATTAAATCACGAAAAAAGTCCCGTTACGACGTCCGAAGCAGCCGACCGAGCAAAAGTTTGCTCGGTTTTTTGCCGGATCTCCTGTACACTTTCAGTCGTCGGGCTGATATTCTTACGTGCAGTAGATTCCAAAAGCCGACCGTCGGCGGGTTGGGCGGCGCACGACGATGGCGAGGAGACGTCGGCGCCGCCTAAAGTGAATTGGATCAACCACTTAGAAGGAATAGAGCTCATGATACGGCGGTTCGAGGACAGGAACAAGAAGGTCGAAGCCATTCAGCGACAACAAGTGGTCGGAAACGACCAAGCCATTGCTGAGCAGCTTGCCGATGTTTCTGACTTGCTCATGTTCGAGGCCTCGCCGCCAAGCAACGTGCTTATCACGCAAAGTACTGCCGACAATGACATTTTTTTCATCCTCGCTGGACGTGTGTCAATTGCCGTAAACGGCCGCGAAATGGCCATTCGTCAGGCTGGTCAGCATGTCGGCGAAATGGCCTTGATTGATATAGCGGCAACTCGGTGTGCCACCGTTGTTGCGATCGAACAGACGGTCGTCGCTAAGATCTCGGAAGAGAACTTCTCACCGATCGCCAATCGGCATCCCGTGCTTTGGCGAAATCTCGCACTGGAACTCGGAAGGCGACTTCGCGAGCGTGGTCAGCACGTTATTCCTAAGAATCCCCGCCCCGTCGTCTTTATCGCCTCGTCCAGGGAGAGTCTTACACCCGCCCGAGAGATCCAGTCACTACTTTCTCACGACGACTTGGTACCCAGGCCGTGGACCGACGGGTTTCGGCCATCCGCAACATCGATCGAGAATCTCGAACGCGAGATGGCCGGTGCGGACTTCGCGATTCTGGTGCTAGCCGCTGATGACGTTGTCGAGACTCGCGGCACCGCACACGACGCTCCTCGCGACAATGTCATTTGGGAGCACGGCTTTTTTGCCGGTGGCCTAGGGCGAGGACGAACATTCATCGTCAAGCCGCGTGGTAGCGACCTTAAGCTTCCATCGGATTGGGCGGGGATCACGATTCTTGATTACGATTCCAGCGGAACCATCGATGATCTTCCCTCTCGTCTGGGGCCCTGCGCGCACGCGATTCGCAAAGAAATCGTTCGCCTCAAGACCAAATGACTGGTCAAGGCGCCAAATTGTTTTGGTATAGCGATCACTTCTTTAAAGGGGCGGGGTGACAAATGGCTACGCGGACTTGGAACAAAGACCGAGCATCCAAGCGGATCGACGCCAAGATTGCCGGGCTTCCGATCAAGGATATTCAAATCAAGGATTTCGTTCGCGAAACAGACCTTACCGGCTTGCCGAGCACGGTGGCTTATCGAATCAACGGCGTGCACCTTTATGCCGACATCTTGAATCTTGTCGATATGCTCAATGTGACGAGCGTCGAAGGCGAAACCTGCCACCGACGGACGTTGCGTTTCTTGAACCTGCATTACCGGGCGGTCTATCGCATCCTCCAGCGCGTCGACGCGATCTTTGTCGATTTTCACAACCAGCGTCTGCATTCAGTGGTGGCCAGGCCGTACGACTCCGAAGTTGATCGCGTTAACAAAGCCGTGGCGATGGGCCAATTGATCATCGATGTCTTGGCGCAGACTGGTGAAGATGCCGACCACCCGGCTGCCAAGGTTCGGATCGGCATTGATTCCGGTCAGGCACTTGCAGTCAACAATGGTCGTCGAGGCCACCGCGAACCGTTGTTTCTGGGTGAGCCCGCGAATCATGCCGCGAAACGTGCGGGAGGCGGCAAGGCGGCTGGCATTTATCTGACGAACAAGGCTCGGAAGGTGATTGGATTGGGCGATGTCACGAATGAGGACGCAACCGCACTTTCAACGAGTGAAATCGCTGAGTGCCAGAAAAAGGCGAAGCTGGAGGTGACCGCTGATGCGATTGTCAAGGAGTGGAAGGAGGATCTGAATAACAATCCGATCGGGTCTTTCGGTTTCACTGGACATACGCCGCCCTTTAGCACGCTCGACATCGAACAGCTGTCGGTCAAAAATTCGCGGCGGCAGGATGCTACCACCGTGTACGCTGACCTCGACGGCTTTACGGCATACGTTGGAAGGAACATCGCGAATGACGACACCGCCAAGCATGTCGTCCGTGCTCTCCACGTTCTCCGCAGCGAACTCGATGCCGTGCTCCACACCGATTTTGCGGGCCGTAAGGTGCGATTTATCGGCGACTGTGTGCACGGCCTTGCAGTGGAAGGCACAGCTCAGACGACGAATGAGCAGGAAACGATCAGCAACATGACGCTTTGCCTTGGCGGGATGCGCAGCAGTTTTAATCTCGCTATTTCCAAGCTGAAATCGAGCGGCACCGACGCGACCAGCCTCGGGTTGGCGATCGGCTTCGAGTTCGGCCCGATGACCGTAACTCGCCTGGGGATGAAGGGCGAGTTGGTGCGATGCTCGGTCAGCAGGGGGGTTCTCACGGCTGAGAAAGAACAAAGCCGCTGCAAGGGAGACGAAGCGGCCATCGGCGCGAACGCCTACGCGAAAGCTACCGACGCCGTGCGAGCCTTGTTCGGCACTGGGCGAAAGCGTGCTGACCTCGATTATGATACCGCCGTCAACGAGCTTTCGGAGAAGTCCGACAGTGCTGCTCGTGCGACGAAGGCCGCAGGATCAGCGGGTCTGCTCAAGCCGGCGACCGCAGCCGCGTCGAGTTTCACCTTTCCCAATCGTCCGACAGGTCCATCTAAACCAGACGGCTTCGCATGACCTGGTATATACTCAACACGCATCGGCATCGACTGGAAAGAGAGGCACTGGAGTCATTGGCGTCGACCGTTAGCTGGTTGACGCCGATCGGATGGCGTATCGACGACCGGTTACGCCTCATTTGGGATGCCGATGTTACAGCAGGAGAGAACGTCTTTTCGATTTGCATGCGGTACCCAAACCACTTTCCCTTCTCGCCACCCTTGGTGCTGCCGCGCGATTCCAGGGAGTGGTGGTCGTCCCACCAATATGGGGCCGGTGGGGAGCTTTGCCTTGAATATGGGCCGGATAATTGGCATCCCGACTTGACGGGTGCCGATATGGTGCAAAGTGCCTATCGATTATTTGAGGGTGAGCGGTTATCGACAGAGGAACAAATTTCAGTACCAACACGTCATGCGTCCACATTGGGCCAAGAGCTGCGAAACAAGTTCAGTCGTTTTTTGATGACGCGTGCATTCTCTGAGGTCCTATCGAGAATTCCGGACGGTGTGCTGCTGTCCGCACAAGTAGTTAGCTTGCTCAATGAAGAGACTTATGTAGCTATTGTGTCATCCTTGGTGCTACCAGACGGCGTGACGTGGGCCGATGAGATTCCCAAGCTGGCCAATTTCGGCTTCGAGCGACCAGCCGCTCTTTTCCGATGGCCGATTGATGCCGCTTTGCCGTCGACAGAGAGCCTGACTGCCTTCCGCGCATCGACTGCGGAGCGTAACCTGGATTTGCCAGACTGCACGGGTGCGATAGTGGTTCAAGGCACCACCATCCATTACTATTGGTTCGCAACCGCAAGTGATAGTGCCAACAAGGCATCGGTTATTCATCAGCCACAGTTTTCGCCACGTCTTGACATAAGCCACGCAGACCTAGCTGCTCGAAAAGTCGCCATGGTCGGCTGCGGTTCTCTCGGGAGCAAACTGGCGGTTATTCTGGCGCGATCCGGACTAAGGAAATTTTTCCTGGTCGACGATGATATCTTCTTTCCCGACAATCTCGTTAGGCATGAACTGGATTGGCGTGATGTCGGTACGCACAAGGTCGATAGCGTTGCGAGTAAGATCAAATTGGTAGCGCCTGATGCGGTGTGCGAACGACGTAGGCATAGGCTCGGTGGACAGGAGGCGAGTGGAAGCCTGGAATCCGTGATCGAAGCCATCGGCGACTGCGATCTGATCGTTGATGCGACGGCCAACCCATCCGTCTTCAACTACCTTTGCGCTGCTGTTGCGGTCTCCAATAAGCCCCTTGTTTGGGGAGAAGTTTTTGCCGGCGGGTATGGGGGGCTAGTTGCCAGGCACCGCCCCTCACTCGATCCCAGCCCAGCAAGCATGCGACGGATCATCGAGAACTGGTGTGCGGAGCAGGGTCGGCCAATCGAACGGGCGGCAAACGATTACGAGGGAGGCGGCGACGCACCGCACATCGCCGACGACGCAGATGTATCAGCTATCGCGGCTCCTGCAGCTAGGATGGCGATCGACCTCCTTATTCCGCGAAATCCGTCGTTGTTTCCGCATTCTGTCTATTTCATCGGACTCGCGAAGGGATGGATTTTTGAACAGCCGTTCGAGACCCATCCCATCGACGTTGGCCCGCCCGAATCTGTCGATCCTGGTTCCCGATTGAATCCGACCGAGCACGAAGCAGAGATTGAGCGAATTTTGAAATTATTTAACGAGCACAAGAATGCAGCTACTTCTGACACGCAAGGTGACGAAACGACTTCAGCGTGAGTTACGCCGGGCGGGAAGTCAGGAGATTGGTGGCTTACTGATGGGTGAGCACGTGGATGATGCAGTATTTCGCGTCATCGACATTTCGGTTCAAAGGTCAGGAGGAACCGTTGCCAGTTTCGTTCGCAACCCGGCTGCTCATGATGCGGAACTGCGAGCTTTTTTTGCTCGCACGGGAGAAGATTATACTCGCTTCAACTATCTAGGCGAATGGCACTCGCATCCGAGTTTTGAGCCTGGACCGAGCCGTACCGACATGCGGACCATGCAATCCATCGCCGACGATCCAGATATAGGGGTCAATTTTGTTGTGTTGCTTATATTAACACTTAATGGCAAGCACCGGATAGATGCGACAGCCTTTGCGTTCAGGCCTGGTGTTGATCCGCTGCCTGTTGCAATTGTCGACGAAATCGTAAAGCCAGCCCAAACGGTTGGATTTGCGTATCAGCGGCTCCTCCGTTTTCTGGGCTTCTGAACGCTCATCTGATTGAGACTTCAAATCACGATCAGCTCAACCAAATCCTGGGAAATCCGATCGCGGCTGTGCACCCCGCCATCCTGGCGGCCGGGCGCTTCACCCGCTCGCTAAACGCTCGGCCCTTCGGGCTGGCCTGCGGCCACGGGTTCCGCCCCCTGGTGCGTGTCGCTGACCGGCGATCGTCACGCCCGGCGCTTCGCGCCGTTCATGCCGCTCGCGCGTCGGTCTGCTGGCGGTGGGGCGCTGACGCGCCCGCGCGGTGATGGTTCCGGCTCCTTTTCGCCCCAGATGCAAGTGGGGGGCGAAAAGGGCCGGGTTGCTTGATGCGGATGGTCGCTGCGCTCCCGTCGCGTGTTTTATTCCCCCTCCCGTCCCCGGCGGGGAAGCGGGGAGAGCGAAGGAGCAAGAAGGGTTCGCACATTTGTCTGACGCTCCCGCTGGTCGCGGAATGGCTTGAGCTATCAATCAAGATTTGCGTATTGCTTTGCCACGTGCTATGCCATGGCAAACAGCGATAGGTAATCGCGTTCCAGCATGGCACCGCGCCGGTCATCCTCGACACCCCTGTTGCCGGGGTTTTTGCGCGACTCCGGCGAGCAAGCGGAGCCGCCGATTGCCGTCACCGCTAACCAAGAGGAGCGTCATCATGCCCTACAAAACGATCATGCTCGAATTGCTCCAGGATTCTCCGGCACTTTACCACCGGCTGAAAGCCAGCCGCACGCTGCTGCGCACGATCGATCTTTATTCGATCGAGCTGAAAACCCGCCACCAGGCCTGGGTGGCGGAGCTGAACCGCTCGCAGCCGCACAGCTCGCCGGAGCAGATCACCAGCGAAGCGCTGGAAATCGCCATCCAGGAGGTGAAGGAGAGCCTTCCCGCCACGCCGGCCGACGAGGAGGAGCCGCTATCGCTGGAAGCAGCGATGGCCAGCATCGCCCGTCACACACTGCCCGCCTAAGCCAGTCACGTCCGGCCCAAGGCCGCCTTTCCTTCTCCAACCGCCTGTTTCCCTCTCCTACCGCGACCCCGCCCGCGGACAACGGCGACGGCACGGTAATCAGCCCGCCGGGCCGGTCAAGCTCCAGCGGGACCCTACCCCCTTCGCTTGACCGGGTCGCTGCGCCCCGGCCAGAGGCTGATTCTCACGCGTGCCGTCAGGCCCCGATGGCGGGGCCGGTAACGCCAGGAGAAGGACATCAGCCCATGGAAGGCAGCGCAGCCACCCTCACCCACGACATCGCCAGCGGCGAGAAAGCCAAGGCACGGGGCATCATCGCCGCGATCCGCACCGTTCAACGCATCGAGCAGGAGAAGCGGCCGGCGACGCCGGACGAAAAGCGGGTGCTGTCCCGCTTCGGCGGCTTTGGCGCGGTGGCGCGCTCGCTCTTTCCCAATCCGGTGACCGGCCGCTACAAGGATGCCGGCTGGCAGGTGCTCGGCGAGGAGCTGCGCTCGCTGCTCAACCCTGCCGACTATGACAGCGCCAAACGCACCACGTTTAACGCCTTCTATACCTCGCCCGTGGTCGTCGCCGCCATCCATGAGGCGATCCGCCGCCTCGGCGTGCCGGCAGGCGCCACCGTGCTCGAGCCGGGCTGCGGCAGCGGCAATTTCCTGTCCCAGGCCGCCGAAGGCATGCGATTCATCGGCGTCGAATTGGATGCCACGTCCGGGCGCATCGCCCGCGCCCTGCACCCTAACGCCGACATTCGCATCGAGGATTTCCAGGCGACCAGGCTGCCGGAAGGAAGCCTCGACGCAGTCATTGGCAATGTGCCGTTCGCCAACATCCCGCTCAACTATCGCGGCCACAGATTCTCGCTGCACGATTACTTCTTTGCTAAATCGGTCGACGCGTTGAAACCAGGCGGCGTGCTCGCCCTGGTGACCAGCCATTTCACGCTCGACAAGCAGAATGCGGCGATCCGCGAATACCTGGCCGAGCGGGCGGATTTCGTGGGGGCGATCCGCCTCCCCTCCGACGCCTTCAAGCGGGAAGGCACCCCCGTCGTCACCGACATCGTGTTCTTGCGAAGGCGCCCGCCGGGCGAGTTGGCGCATCACGCCGATCCTGACTGGCTGGGCGTCGCACCGATCGCCATCGACGGCGTCGAGATTCCGATCAACCGCTATTTCCATCACCACCCGGACATGGTGCTCGGCACCTGGAGCCGCAAGGATCGGCTTTACGATTCCGGCTACAGCCTCGAAGGAAGCGGCGATCTGGCTGAGCAGCTGCACGCGGCGATCCGCCGCCTGCCGGAATTCGCCCCTTCCCTTCCGGCCGCTATCGCTGCGCCACCGGCCCCGGCCTTCACGCCCCCACCGCTGGAGCGGCACATCGCCGAAGGCAGCTTCTTTGTCCGCGACGACCGCACGATTTGCCAGTTGCTGGGCGGTGAGGCCCAGCCAGTCACCCACGGCAGCACGCCGCTAAAATCCAACGGCTCGCTGATGGGCAAACGCCTGGCAGGGCTGATCGGCCTGCGCGACCTTGCCCGCCGCGTGCTGCAATCACAGAACGAGGATTGGCCGGAATCCGACCGCGTGCAAGCGAGGAAGGAGCTGAACCGCGCCTACGATCTGTTTGCCGCCACCTACGGCCCGATCAATAAGACGACGTTCAGCGAAAACGCCGATGGCGGCGTCATCCGCCGCATGCCCAATCTGGTGCGATTCCGCGACGATCCCGACGCCATGCTCGTCATGTCGTTGGAGGAATATGACGAGATCACCGGCAAGGCGGCCAAAGCCGCCATCCTGCAGAAAGACGTGGTCGGCCCGGCGCCCGATATCACTACGGTTGCCACCGCCGAGGAAGGCTTGCTGGTGTCGCTCGACCGCCGCGGCGCGGTCGATGTGCCTTATATCGCATCGCTTTACGGCAGGCCGGAGGAGCAGGTTATTGCCGAGCTGGGCGATCTGATCTACCGCGATCCCGAAACGAAGCGCTGGCTGACCGCCGACGAGTATCTGTCCGGCAATGTGCGCGAGAAACTGGCCGCCGCCGAGCGTGCCGGGCCGGAGTTTGCCCGCAATGCCGAGGCGCTTTCCCAGGTGCAGCCGGAAGACGTGCTGCCCGGCGATATCGACGCCAATCTGGGCGCGCCGTGGATTCCTGAAAGCGACATCCAGGCATTCGCCGCCAGCCTGTTCAATGTCGCCCCCGCCTCCATCCGCGTCGGGCATCTGAAGAAAGACGCCGTGTGGAGCATTGAGGCCGACTATGCGGCGACGGCCTCGGTCGCGGCGACGGCCGAATACGGCACGCCAAGCATCAATGGCACGACGCTGCTCGAACTCGCCATGAACCTGAAAACGCCGGTCATCTACGACACGATCGACGGGCCACACGGCAAGCAGCCCGTGGTCAACCAGGAAGCGACGCTCGCCGCCCGCGAGAAACAGAAGCAAATCAAGGAACGTTTCCGCAGCTGGATCTTCGCCGATCCCGACCGCACCGAGCGGCTGGTGCGGCTCTACAACGACACGTACAACAATTTGCGGCCGCGCCTGTTCGACGGCTCGCACCTCGATTTCCCCGGCATGAGCCGCACGATCCGGCTCAATCCGCACCAGAAAGACGCGGTCTGGCGAAATATGAGCGCCGGCAACACGCTGCTGGCGCACGCCGTCGGCGCCGGCAAGACGTTCACCATGGCGACGACCGGCATGAAGATGAAGCAGGCAGGCCTCATCAAGAAACCGATTTACGTCGTCCCCAACCACATGCTCGAGCAGTTCGCCCGCGAGTTCATGCAACTCTATCCCAACGCACGGCTGCTGATCGCCACCAAAGACGATCTGGCGCGCGACCGCCGCAAGTTGCTGACCGCCAGGATCGCCAGCGGCGAATGGGACGGCATCATCGTCACCCATTCGAGCTTCGAGCGGATCGGCATGTCGAAGGGTTTTCAGGAAAAATTTCTACGCGAGCAGATCGCCGAGTACGACCAGCTGCTGGTCGACAGCGCCCGCGCCGATGCCGGACGGGGCAATCGCAACATCATCAAGGCGATCGAAAAGCAGAAGGCCAACCGCGAAGCGAGGCTCAAAGATTTGCTGGCCGAGGAGAAGAAAGACGACGGGCTGGTGTTCGACGAGCTGGGCGTCGACCACATCTTCATCGACGAGGCGCACTTCTTCAAGAATCTGGAGACGCCGACCAAGATGGAGCGCGTCGCCGGCATCCAGACCGGCGGCAGCGAGCGTGCCTTCGACCTGTTCATGAAAGCCCGCTACCTGCATGAGCGGCATCCCGGCCACGGCGTGACGTTCGCCACCGGCACGCCGATTTCCAACACGATGGTTGAGCTGTACACGATCCAGCGCTTCCTCGATCCCGAAGGCCTGAAAAGCCGCGGTATCGAGCATTTCGACGGCTGGGCGGCCACCTTCGGCGAAATCCGCGAGGCGATGGAAATCTCGCCCGACGGGAAGAGCTTACGGCCGCGCAGCCGCTTTGCGAAATTCTCGAACCTGCCCGAGCTGCAGCAGATGTTTCGGGCCTTTGCCGACGTGCAGACGCCCGACATGCTCGATCTGCCGCGTCCGCGGCTTGCAGGCGGTAAGGCCAGCGTCATCGCCTGCCCGATGTCCGACGAGCAGCGCAGCCTCCAGCAGGCGCTGGTCGCACGCTACGAGAAGCTGCGCACGCAGAAAGTCGATCCGCGCGACGACAATGCGCTGGCCATCACCACCGACGGCCGCAAGCTGGCGCTGGATGCGAGGCTGCTGACCGCCGCTGCACCCGACTATCCCGATTCCAAGGTTAACCGCCTGGTCGAAAACGTCGCCGCCATCTGGCGGCAGACGGCGGCCAGCCGCGGCACGCAGATGGTCTTTTGCGACCTGGGCGTCAATCCGACGCCATGGGGGTATTCCGTCTATGACGAGATCATCGACAAGCTGACTGCCCGCGGCATCCCGCGCAGCGAAATCGCCGCGATCGGCGATGCCGACACGGACGCCAAAAAGCAATCGCTGTTCGAGCGGGTGCGAAGCGGCTCGGTGCGCGTGCTGATCGGCAGCACGCAGAAGATGGGCACCGGCACCAATGTCCAGAAACGCCTGGTGGCACTCCACCACCTTGACGCGCCGTGGAAGCCGGCCGAAGTCGAGCAGCGCGAAGGGCGCATCCTGCGGCAGGGCAATGAATGCGAGGAAGTGTCGATCTACCGCTACGTGACCGAAGGCTCGTTCGACGCCTATATGTGGCAGGCGCTCGAAACCAAGGCCCGCTTCATCAGCCAGGTGATGACCGGCGAGGCGGCGGTCCGCCGCGCCGAGGATATCGGCGGCCAGGAATTGTCCTTTGCCGAAGTCAAAGCCATCGCGTCGGGCAATCCGGCCGTGCTCACGCTCGCCGAAGCCGACGCTGAATTGCAGCGGCTCCACATGCTCAGGAGAAGCCACGCCGACGAGCAATATCTCGCCCGCCTCAAGCGCCGCGAGCTGCCGGAAACCATCGCCCGGCTAACACAGCGCGTCGCCGATCTGGAACGCGATCTGGCGACGCTTACCGCCCATGCGAGTGATCCGATCACCATCGACGGCAGAGCGTGCCGCAACGACCAAGTGATGGATTTACTCGGCGGCCGCCTCGATGCCTTGCCCGAGCGTGTGCGCGAGAGCAATCGTTTCGCGCTCGGCAACTATCGCGGCGTAATGTTCGGCATCGTCCTGCACGGCAATGGAGCCGGCGAAGTCTATCTGGAAGGCGCTGTCACACGGCACGGCATGCTGTCTCGCGACCATCGTGGCCCACGGGCCGTGCTCAATGCGCTGGAACGCCTGGCCGGCAGCTACGGCGATCAGCTGGCCACCGCAAACCGCGATCTGGAGATTACGCGCAATCAGCTGAACGATTACCAGGCACGGCTCGACATGCCGTTTGCCCACGCATCGTACCTGGAAGAGCTGACCGGCATACGCGACCTGCTCAAAGCCGCCCTGTCCGGCGCTGCGCCCGAAGCCGGAGCGGATGCCTTACCGCCAGCCGCCGAGCTGGCCGAGCGGATCAAAGCCCTGAAATCGGCCGACACCATCGAGGCTGCACCTGATCGTCCGCGCCATCGCACCGGCTCTGCTGCCGAAGCCATCACCACCCGCATCCGGCGACGGATTGAGCCGGAAATCGACCAGTCGCCAGAACAGCCCGCTGAACTCCCCTCTCCCCATCTTGACGCCGCAAAACCGATCGCTCTGCCAGCGGCGCCGCTGCCCTGCATCGCTTTTGCGCCAGCGGTGGATGAGGTCCAGCGCTGCACGCAGGAAGCAGCCACCAACGTGATCCCTTTACGTCCCTGCCTTGATGAAGAAACCGCTTGGAAAACAAACGGACATGCGCTACCCAGAGAGAACAGCGCGGCGGCAGACCGCGCAACCATGCCACACGGGAGAATCGTCATGGCCAAACCCAGAAAGAACCGGGCGCCCACCGCCCCTGAAATGAGCAACGAGCAGGCCGCTGAGCCGGCCGAAACACTGCTTGCGCCAGCCGCCACACCATCGAATCCGGAGCCGCCAACACCCGCAGCGGAGCAGCCTGTCAAGGAGTTAGTCCCTGTCGCCGATCCCTACCCCGTTTTGACCGTCAGCCTGAGCGCCTATCGCGGCGGTCCGAGCATGCACCTGCAACGCAGCCAGCGATTCAACCAGATGCAGATTCGCTTCGACGGCGAACAGCCCGGCGAGCAGTTCTTGGCAATGCTGACACAGGCCGGATGGCGGGACCGCACCGAGGCGGAAGGCGTCTGGACCAAGCAGATCGACAAGAACGGCCGCTGGCAGTCGGTTGACCGGATGGAGAAGGAATTCAAGACGGTTGCCAACGCGATACGACAGGAAAAGGGCATGACGCCCGCCCTTGGGGGAATGAGCGTGGCGTAGATCATGCACAATTGCTGGCAAGGAAGGCCGTGCCAGGTGAAACAGCCAACCATGGCCTTGCTCACTAAAGGCGGAGCAGCCGTGTTTCGAGCTTCATTCACTCCTGCTGGCAAGCGCCGCCGGATTGACGGGATCAGCGCTCGAAGGCGCCCTTGTCGCTGCGGGCCGACGTCTCGGTCACCCGGCTTCGGAAGTCTGCGAAGGGATCGTTTTCCCGGCCGGTCGTATCTTTCTTGGCCGCCATGCTGCCCTCAAGCACACCGACTGGATTGGGCGTTTCTGTCCCGTTCATTGCCGCCGGCCCCTGCCGAGGGTCATTCCTTATGCCGTGGCTCACCACGGTCTGGCCATTCCCCGCTGCATTGCCGCCGACCTTAGCATCGAACAGCTGAGCGCCGTCGCTCACTTGGGCATCGCCGAAGACTTTAGTATTGCCGCTCACTTGGGCACCGCCGAAGACCTTAGCATTGTCGCTCACTTGGGCACCGCCGAAGACCTTAGCATTGTCGCTCACTTGGGCACCGCCGAAGACCTTAGCATTGCCGCTCACTTGGGCATTGCCTCGCACCTGAGCCTTGCCCTCTACTACTGCATCATCGCTCACCACGGCCTTGCCGTCCACCATAGCATCGCCGAACACCCAGGCCTTGCCGTCCACCATAGCATCGCCGA
>Ga0182739_1001790_pt1 | contig 21329 bp, 18 predicted proteins | sample eDN5th30CBELigBY_FD_128873 | JGI IMG/M metagenome (GOLD analysis project Ga0182739, IMG submission 128873) | Enriched backyard soil microbial communities from Emeryville, California, USA - eDNA 5th pass 30_C BE-Lig BY (version 2) (version 2) | ecosystem: Environmental > Terrestrial > Soil >...
CCTCGCGGGCGACCAGCGGGAAGATGTGGCCCGGACGAACGAAGTCGCCGGAACCGACATTCGGGTTCGCCAGATTGCGGACGGTCAGCGTCCGGTCCTCGGCGGAGATACCGGTCGTCGTTCCATGCTTGAAATCGACGGAAACGGTGAAGGCCGTGCTGTGCGGAGCGTCATTGTCCGCAACCATCGGCGCGAGGTTCAGCCGGCGCGCCTCATCGCGCGTCATCGGTGCACAGACGATGCCCGACGTGTGGCGAACGATGAACGCCATTTTTTCCGGTGTGCAGTGAACGGCAGAAACGATCAAATCGCCCTCGTTCTCACGGCCGTCGTCATCCATGACAACAACAATTTCGCCGCGTTCGAAGGCCCGAAGTGCCTCGACTACCTTTTTCTGATCGTACGCCATATTACCTCGCATGGACGACCGAATTTCAAACTGCCTGCATTTAACGGCAGCTTCTCCTCCGGACCATCCTAATATTGCACAGCACTCAATTGCGCCAGAGCCCTGGATCAAGCTCTGGCTACCAGGGCTCCTGGGTTCAACTGAGCGGCCACGCAACGGCTCCCAAACTGTTTAAGGCGTATACTGCTTGTTTTGACCCGCCGCTATCAGAAAAGTCGCTGTGGGCAAGTCATCCAAGCCATACTCGCGTCCGTAGACTGAAGGACGCGAGCTTCCCCCGAACTCTACCAGTTAGAGCCACCGCTTCGGCCGGTCTGCCCGCGATGGCGCAGGTAATGGTCGGCGATTGCGCAGGCAACCATGGCTTCGCCGATCGGCACGGCGCGGATGCCGACGCAGGGATCGTGGCGACCCTTGGTGAGCACGTCGACTTCCTTGCCGAAGCGATCGATCGACTGGCGGGGCGTCAGGATCGACGAAGTGGGCTTCACCGCAAAGCGTGCGATCACCGGCTGGCCTGTGGATATACCGCCGAGAATGCCGCCCGCATGGTTGGAGAGAAACACCGGCTTGCCATCCGGACCCATCCGCATCTGGTCGGCATTCTGCTCGCCGCGAATGCGGGCAGCCTCAAAACCGTTGCCAATCTCCACGCCCTTCACCGCGCCGATCGACATGATGTTGGACGCGATGTCCTGATCGAGCTTGCCGTAAAGCGGCTCGCCGAGCCCTGCCGGAACGCCTTCAGCCACGATCTCGATGATCGCGCCGACGGAAGAGCCTGCCTTGCGGATCCCATCGAGATACTCGGTCAACTCGGCAAGCGAATCCCGGTCCGGCGTGAAGAACGGGTTTTCGGCATCATTGACGAAATCCCAGTCCCAGTTGTCCCGGTTGATATCCTTCTCGCCCATGGCAACAAGCGCACCGCGCACGACCAGTCCCGGCACGACCTTGCGGGCAAGCGCACCGGCAGCGACGCGCACAGCCGTCTCGCGAGCCGATGAGCGACCACCGCCGCGATAATCGCGGATGCCGTACTTCTGATCATAGGCGTAGTCGGCATGGCCAGGGCGGTAGCGGTCAGCAATCTCGCCATAGTCCTTGGAACGCTGGTCAACGTTCTCGATCAGCATCGAGATCGGCGTGCCGGTGGTGATCAGCGTCTCCCCATCTTCGTCAGGGAGTACGCCGGAAAGGATCTTCACCTCGTCGGGCTCGCGGCGCTGCGTGACGAAGCGGGACTTGCCAGGACGCCTGCGGTCGAGTTCTGCCTGGATCTCGCTCAGCTTGAAACGGATACCGGGCGGGCAGCCGTCAACGACCCCTCCGATGGCGGGACCATGGCTCTCGCCCCACGTCGTGACGCGAAAGAAATAACCGAAAGTGTTGTGCGACATTGACCGCTTCCTCTTGCACTGGCGCCGCTTCTATTTTGCTTTCGCAGTCTGGTCAAACGCCACTGTAATGTTCTACTTTTGACATATTCCGCTGATTGAATCGCAATCATTCCGCTATGATCACTATAGCAAAGATAGAGGCCTGAAATGCGAGTACCCGCCCTGATCCTCGGCATAGCGCTTCTCGGCGTGTCCTTTCCAGCCCTCGCGGCGGATACGGAAGGCAAGATCACTGCCGTCGATCCCGACAAGATGACCATCACGCTGAGCGACGGCTCCACCTACAAGCTCCCGTCCGAGATGGACACCTCCGGGCTGGAGAAGGGTGACGAGGTCGTGATCGCCTACCAGGTCGACAGCTCCGGCGCCAAGCAGATCACCGATCTGTTTATTCCTGAGTGATCGAGCTGCATAAGGACCTTGGGGAGGGCTAACGCTCTCCCTTTTGATTTACAGCCACTCCAGCTTTCCGTCTGACACCCGCAACACAAGATCCTGCGGTACCGGCATGGTCACAGCCTCTATCGTTGGCATGTCGCCTATCAGATGGCAAAGGACACGGATGACACCTCCATGGGTGGTGCAGATCGTGGGCCGTTCGAGCTCACGCAGCCAGCCGGCAACCCTCTCCGCCAGTCCTTCGTAGCTTTCCGCCTCCCGACCCGGCGGCACGAAAGTCCACTTCTGCTCGTGACGCTTCAACGTCGAGCCCGGCTGCATCTGCTCAAGCTCGGCATAGGTATGCCCCTGCCAGTCGCCGAAGTGCAGCTCCATCAGACGCGTATCGGTCGCGTAACCTGAAGCAGGCAGACCGAATTCCTCACGGATGCGCTCCATCGTTGCCCGCGTGCGACGCAGCGGGCTCGAGACGAAATCAAATTCGGATGGAGAACTGATGAGCGACGCGAGCAGCTTCGCGTTGCGCTCGACCTGGACGCGCCCCACCTCGTTCAGGTCAACCTCTGCCTGGCCCTGCAGGCGCTGCTCGACATTCCAGTCCGTCTGGCCATGCCGGACGATGTAAAGAAGCGGAGTCACAACTGCCCCCATGACGCAATACCGAGCACAATCCGCTTCATAGCGTAAAAAGCCCCTGAGCCGGAGCTCAAGGGCTTTTGGATCTTAGTCGCCTACGACCGAAATATCAGGCGCATCGACCGCCTTCATGCCGACGACGTGATAACCCGAGTCCACATGAAGAACTTCGCCGGTGACACCACGCGACAGGCGCGACAGGAGGTAGAGCGCGGAATCACCCACCTCTTCAATGGTGACCACACGCTTCAGCGGCGCGTTGTACTCGTTCCACTTGAGGATGTAGCGGAAGTCGCCGATGCCGGATGCAGCCAGCGTCTTGATCGGACCGGCGGAAATCGCATTGACGCGGATGTTGTTCGAGCCGAGATCCACGGCCAGGTAGCGCACACTCGCCTCGAGTGCTGCCTTGGCAACACCCATGACGTTGTAGTGCGGCATCACCTTTTCGGCGCCGTAGTAGGTCAGCGTCAGGATCGAGCCGCCTTCCGCCATGAGCGGTTCGGCGCGCTTGGCGACAGCCGTCAGCGAGAACACGGAAATGTCCATCGTGCGCAGGAAATTGTCGCGCGTCGTGTCCACATAGCGGCCGGTCAGTTCATCCTTGTCGGAGAACGCGATCGCGTGCACCACGAAGTCGATCTTGTCCCAAAGCCGCCCAACCTCGGCAAAAACGTTGTCGACGGTCTCAAGATCCGTGACATCGCAATGTCCAACAACGGTCGCACCGAGCTCAGCTGCAAGAGGTTCTACGCGCTTCTTCAGCGCTTCACCCTGATAGGTAAGCGCGATTTCAGCACCCTCAGCTACGAGCGCTTTTGCGATACCCCAGGCGATAGAGCGGTTGTTGGCAACACCAAGGATCACTCCGCGCTTGCCAGCCATGAGGCCATTGCCACTTGCCATAGTCGATTCTCCGAAGAAATTTGCGGCGACTGCCCTATCGCACAGCAGGACAAATGCTTCAAGCTTGGCAAGCAAGCCGCATAATTTAACGCCTGAATTACATCATGCACTGAAATATCCAGGATTCAGTGCAAAACTCGCCCCATGGAGCCTGCACCGGTCATTCGACCAGTGCAATGCCCCTTCAGGCATCGGTTTTGCTGAACAATGCCTGCAGCGCCGGATCCCCGCCTTCGGGCAGCATGATCCGCACATGCGCGTAAAGATCGCCATTTCCCTCCGTCTTCAGAGGCAAGCCCTTGCCTTTGAGCCGCAGGGTACGGTCGGAACTCGACCAGGCCGGAATGCTGACCGCCACCTTGCCCGTTGGCGTCTCAACCGCCACCTTGGCGCCCAGAACTGCATCCCTGAGCGAGACCGGCAGATCCACATGCAGGTCGCGCCCCTCGATGCGATAGAGCGAATGCGGCTTGATGGAGAGCTTGACCAGAGCGTCACCGGAGGTACCGAATGGCGTCGGATTGCCCTGCCCCTTGAGGCGGATCGTCTGCCCGTCCTCAACATAGCGCGGCAGCTTGATTGCGAGCTTCTTCCCATCCGGAAAGACAGCCGTGACCTTCGCTCCGGTGGCAATTTCCTCCACCGTTACGCCGAGCGTTACGGTAACATCACCCATGCCGTCAGGCCTCTGGGTGCCCCGCCGGCCACCACCACCGCCGCCGCCGGCGCGTGCAAACGCATCACCGAACAGTTCGCTGAAGATGTCGCCGGCACCGAAGCCATCACCGCTGCGGAACTCGAAGTGGCTGCTGCCACCCTGGCCACCGCCCCTGCGGAACGCCGCGAACGGGTCGCCCTGCGCACCGGCTTCGAAGCCGTGGAACCGCGGCCGACCAGCCTCGTCGATCTCGCCGCTGTCGTATTGCTTGCGCTTCTTCTCGTCGCCCAGCAGCTCGTAAGCCTGGCTGATCTCCGAGAAACGCTCCTTGGCCTGCGGATCGTCCGGATTTTGGTCAGGGTGATACTTCTTGGCAAGCCGGCGGAAGGCCGACTTTATCTCTTTTTCGGACGCACTCTTTTGTACGCCCAGAACTTCGTATGGACTTCTCATATTCGTTCTATCCGCACAAGCTTATCTACACCCGCTAGGCCGGGGGATGAGTCTGATCAAATACTTGTAACATATATGCGCACGGATTCCGCCGAATTCCAGATGCGAGGACAGATCAATGGCTTGTTGCAGCAGGAACTCGTGTTTCCTGCAGGCGCCAACGTCAATGCCCGTCCCAATTCGTTTAAAGCTTCGTCAGCGACCGCAGCGCCATGATACCGCGCGGGGTCTGGCAGGCCTCGCCTTCATAGAGGTGAATACCGTCAAAGCTCTCGCGCGTGGACTGGAAGGCGAGACACGGCACACCGTTCTCTTCCTTGCGGTCGACGGACGAGATCTTGCCTCTCGAGCCCTCTTCCGCATTCTCCCACTCGACGCCGGGCTCAGGGTTCTGCGTAAGCGCCATCAGGATCGCCGGGCCATTGGGATCGGTAACCTGCGGAGCGGGCGTCGAACCGGTCTTAAGTACTGAATCGATCCCAGAGCCGAGAACACCTTGCATTCCGGACCCGCAGCCATGTAGGCATGTTGCGAGTGCAGCGATAGCCAGTGCCCTGCCCAGGAAGGACAGAGACAGGCGTGAACCGGAATGTGTATTCTGCGTCGAACGCTTCAACGGCGCGCTCCTCTTAAGCTCGAGGATAGTGAGCAGGACAAATGACTAATGAACCTTTAACGGAAGATTTCACTGAAAGTATGGAGCCATACCAGCTCTTTGGCAGCTGGCTTGAGGACGCGACAAAGTCCGAACCCAATGATCCCAATGCTTTGGCTCTTTCTACAGTTGATTCGGACGGCATGCCCAATGTCCGCATGGTACTGCTTAAGGGATACGATACCAGAGGTTTTGTGTTCTACACAAATTACGAAAGCACGAAAGGTCGCGAGATCTTGGCCGCCAGAAAGGCCGCCATGTGCTTTCACTGGAAAACGCTTCGCCGTCAGGTCCGCGTTCGCGGCAACGCAGAGCTCGTGAGCGACGATGAAGCGGACGCCTACTATGCGTCACGCGCACGCGGCAGCCGCATTGGCGCCTGGGCCTCGAAGCAGTCCCGCCCGCTGGAAAGCCGCTTTGCGCTCGAGAAAGCCGTCGCCGAATACACGGCCAAATATGCGATCGGAAATATCCCGCGCCCCCCGTACTGGTCCGGTTTCCGTATCGTCCCCGTAACCATCGAGTTCTGGCACGACCGCGCCTTCCGCCTGCACGACCGCGTGATTTTCGAGCGCACGGAAAGCGGCTGGACCAAGACCCGCCTTTATCCGTGAGGCCGATGCCCCCTCGTGTGCTTGACCATGAGGGGGCTCCAAGCTGTTACACAGCCTCCAGCAGATCTCCAGCGGCTATCAGGCTGTCGCTTCCCTCGATCACGACCCGCTTCAACGCGCCCACCTCGCTCAGGTGGTTGTCGGCGAAGTAGAACGCGAGCTTCGCACGGGCCGGATCGCCCGACGCCACGGCGCCGCGCAGGAGCAGCGCACCGCCCGCGGCCAGCGCCATCAGCCGCAGGAAAGGCGTTGCCGCGGAAAGCGCATGATCCAGCTTGCCAGCGCCAAGCTGTCCAAGCAGGTATTCCGTCGCCTCTGTCGTGTCGGCCAGCGCCTCCAGCACACGAGCGCCGGCGATCCCCAGATCATCCTGGTTCGATGCCCGCGCGGCTTCCGCATCCTGCCTCAGTTCATTGAGGAACCCGCGCACGTGCTCACCGCCCGACAGCGGCAATTTGCGGGTCACCAGATCGATTGCCTGGATGCCGTTGGTGCCCTCGTAAATCGGTGCAATGCGCGCATCGCGCAGCAGCACAGCCGCCCCGGTCTCCTCGATGAAACCCATGCCGCCATGGACCTGTACGCCAAGCGAGGCCACATCCACGCCCATGTCCGTCGGGAACGCCTTGGCGATTGGCGTAAGCAGGTTCACGCGCTCCAGCCAGAACGCTCCACGCTCCTGATCGAAACGTGCCATGTCGCTCGCATGGGCGCAGGCATAGGCGATCGCCCGCGATGCCTGCGTCAGCACGGTCATGCTGAGCAGCATCCTGCGCACGTCGGGGTGCTTCACGATCGGCGCCATTTCACCTGCATGTGTGCCAGGCACGCGGCCCTGTTTGCGGTCCTTCGCATATTCCAGCGCCTTCTGGCGTGCTGCCTCGGCTACGCCCACGCCCTGAATGCCAACAGCCAACCGCGCTGCATTCATCATCGTGAACATGCAGTTGAGGCCGCGGTTCGGCTCGCCGACCAGCCAGCCGATCGCGCCCGGCTCATCGCCAAAGCGGCCATCGCCGTAGATCATCGTGCAGGTGGGCGATCCATGGATGCCCATCTTCTTCTCGATGGAGGCACAGAACACATCGTTACGAGCCCCGAGCGTCCCATCCTCGTTGACCAGGAACTTCGGCACGAGGAACAGCGAGATGCCCTTGGTTCCGGGGGGTGCATCCGGCAGGCGCGCCAGCACCAGATGGATGATGTTGTCGGTGAAATCCTGTTCGCCGTAGGTAATGAAGATCTTCTGACCGAAGATGCGGTAGGTGCCGTCGCCGCGCGGCTCTGCCCGCGCCCGCAGAGCGGCGAGATCGGAGCCTGCCTGCGGCTCCGTCAGGTTCATGGTGCCCATCCATTCGCCGGACACCATCTTCTCGATGTACCTGGCTTTGAGCTCTTCGCTTGCGTGCTTCTCGAGCGCGTCGATCGCGCCGATCGTCAGCGTCGGGCCGATGGCAAAGCCCATGGAGGCGGAATTCCACATCTCGAGCACCGCCATGGAGATCATGGCCGGCAATCCCTGCCCGCCATATTCCTCCGGCGCGGAGACGGAGTTCCACCCGCCCTCACACCACCTGGCGTAGACTTGCCGCCAGCCTGGAGGCGTCGTCACAACGCCATCTTCGACCTTGGCGCCCACCTCGTCACCGATCCGCGCGACGGGAGCGATTTCTTCAGCCGCGAACCGCCCGGCCTCGGACAGGATGGCATCGACAAGATCTTCGGTAAGCTGCGGCGCGAGATCTCGTTCAAGAAACTCCCGCATTCCTGCAATGTCGAAGAGGGCGTGTCGGATGTCATCAATAGGCGCGCGATACATGAATGGTAGTCCTCCAGTTTCACCGCAAGGTTAGTCCCGGAAGCGGTGAAGCGCTAGTCGGCATGACCGAACGCGCGTTTTACATAGCCGTGAAATCGACTAGCATCGACTTGGGACGAGCTAGTGGGGGAAAAATCGTGTCCTTTATGGGTAGGGATCGACTTGATCATTGCGGTATTCGTTTATTTCTTAGCCACTTAGCTTCCGGCTCGCCAAATTCCACACTTATGTTGACTTCCACACTTCTGTGGAGTGAACTATATTCATGAATGCGAGCGAACTGAAACGTTGGCTCGCGCGGCAGGGTTGCACGTTCGAAAGTCACAGGGGCGGCAGCGGCCACCTCACAGTGAAGCTTGGTGATCGGAAAACGCAGCTGCCGATGCACGGGGGGAGCAAGGAACTCGGAACTCGTTTGGTCGAAAAGATCAAGAAGGATCTGGGTCTGAAGTAGGAGAAGCCAGATGTGGTATGAACTTGTGCTCGTTCCGGATCACGGAACCTGGCTGGTAACCTCGCCCCATTTTCCCGAGGTGACGACGTTTGGTGAAACGCAGGAGAGCGCGTGCCGGAACGGCCTTGACGCAATAGAGGAAGCCATCGCAGCCCGGATTGCGGATGGCGAAGAAATTCCATTCCCGCTCCGCGAGACCAAGGGAAAAGGCCACTTTGTCGAGGTGCCTGCCTTGGTGTTCCTGAAGTCAGCCCTTTACATGACCCTCAAGGCGGAAGGGAAGACGAGAGCCGACCTGATGCGACTACTCGACTGCAAGCGTGAGCACGTCGACAGACTGTTCCGCCTGGATCACAATTCGCGGATCGACTCTCTTGAACAGGCGTTCCGGGCGTTGGGGCATCCACTTCGTTTCGATATGGAATTCCCGTACGCAGCCTGATTTGGCGAGCTAAGCCCCCTTGCTCTCCCGCTCGATGGCGCGCCAGCCGATGTCGCGGCGGCAAAATCCGGTCTGGAAGTCGATCAGATCAACAGCCTTGTAGGCTGCATCACGCGCTTCCGTTACCGAGTTGCCCAGCGCCGTCACGTTGAGCACGCGCCCACCGTTGGCAACCAGCTTACCGTCCTTCACAGCCGTTCCGGCATGGAAGACCTGCACGCCGGGCACTTCGGCCACGCGCTCCAGCCCCAAAATCTCGCCACCCTTCTTCGGGGCTTCCGGATAGCCTTCAGCGGCGAGGACGACCGTCAACGCGGCCTTGTCCTGCCAGCGTGCGGACATGTGGGAGAGCTGCCCATCCACCGCTCCCTGCAAAAGGGTGAGAATGTCGTCCTTGAGCCGCAGCATCAGCACCTGACATTCCGGATCGCCAAAGCGGGCGTTATACTCGATGAGCTTCGGGCCGTCCTTGGTGAGCATCAGGCCAGCATAGAGGATGCCGACGAACGGAGCACCCATTTCGCGCATACCCCTGAGCGTCGGCTCGATGATCTCGCGCATCACCTGCTCGATCAGCGGGTCGGTCATCACCGGGGCGGGAGAGTATGCGCCCATGCCGCCCGTGTTCGGACCCGTATCGCCATCGCCCACGCGCTTGTGATCCTGCGCGGTGCCGAAGGGCAGCGCCGTCGTACCGTCGCAGAGGCAGAAGAAGCTGGCTTCCTCGCCCTCCAGGAACTCTTCGACCACCACCTCGGCGCCAGCAGCGCCGAACGCGCCGGCGAAGCAATCATCGATCGCGCCGAACGCTTCATCCTCGGTCATGGCAATGGTGACGCCTTTGCCTGCCGCCAAACCGTCAGCCTTGATGACGATCGGCGCGCCCATCTGGCGCACATAATCCTTGGCGGCAGCGGCGTCAGCAAAGCGGCCGTAACCTGCCGTCGGGATGTTGTACTTGGCGCAGAGATCCTTGGTGAAACCCTTGGAACCTTCGAGCTGCGCGGCAATCTTTCCGGGACCGAAGGCGGCAATGCCTGCGGCCTTGAGATCGTCCACCAGACCGGCGACCAACGGGGCTTCCGGACCGACTACCACCAGATCAATGCTGTTCGCGCGGCAGAACTCGATTACCTGCTGATGATTGGCAACATCGACGCTCACGCATTCCGCATGTTCGGCAATGCCGGGGTTGCCTGGAGCGGCATAAAGCTTGTCCAGCACGGGAGAGGCTGAGATCTTCCAGGCCAGGGCGTGCTCGCGCCCGCCGGATCCGATAAGGAAAACGTTCATGTCCTAACCCATGCTGTTTCTAGTTGAGGCAGCAGCTATGACCGATTGCGCGGCGCGTCAAGCATCGTCGGCTGTGTTTAACATCTGCAACATTCCTTGCCGAACCCAAATCATTGGCTTTTGCTTGACGAACGGTGTGAGGATTGCCACTCCACCAATGATGCATGCAAACCAGAGAATGCCGGAGTACCCCAATGGATGTGATCCAGACACGACAGGTACAGGGACGTGTGGCCGATGCACCCTCCCGCCACTGGGTCTATCGGGCTCTGCCGCGCTCCGCGTGGCCCTATGCGCAGCTCGCCCGCTGGGATCGTCCGATCGGATGGAAGCTGCTGCTCTGGCCCTGCTGGTGGTCGCTCGCGCTGGCAGCCTCTGCGGGAGCGAAACCCGGCGATCCATTCTTCAGCGTACTTCCTTCGCCTTGGCTGCTGATCCTGTTCCTGATTGGCGCCATCGCCATGCGCGGTGCTGGATGCACCTATAACGACATTGTCGATCGGGACATTGACGAGAAGGTCGAGCGCACGCGCTCCCGCCCCCTTCCGTCCGGCAAGGTCAGCCGCAGGCAGGCCTGGATTTTTCTTCTTTTGCAGGCGCTGACCGGCCTTCTCGTTCTGCTGCAGTTCAACCTGTTTGCGATCCTGCTCGGCTGCGCTTCGCTTCTGACGGTCGCGATCTATCCCTTTGCCAAGCGCTTTACCAACTGGCCGCAGTTCTTCCTCGGCCTCGCATTTTCATGGGGTGCGCTGCAGGGCTGGGCTTCCCATTTCGGCAGCCTCGGGCTGGCTCCGGTCCTGCTCTATGCCGGCTCCATCCTGTGGGTGATCGGCTATGACACGATCTACGCACATCAGGACAAGGAGGACGATGCGATTGTCGGCGTACGTTCCACCGCGCTACACTTCGGCGGCAGGACGAAGCAGTACCTGATCGTGCTCTACGGGGGCGCGCTGTTACTTTTCGCAGGCGCTTTTGCCGCCGCCGAGGTGCCCTTTCCGGCGCTGGCGGGACTCGTCGCTGCCGGAGCGCACCTCTGGCGTCAGATCCGCGTTCTCGACATCGACAATGGCGACCAGTGCCTTGCGCTCTTCAAGTCGAACTCTGTCGTGGGCTGGCTGATCTTCATCGGATTGCTGTGTGGCGGTCTCTGGGCTGTGATCAGCCCCGAGTTCTGATGCGCGTCCAGGAAAAGTGGGCACCGGTTTTCCGTTCGGAATTGCATGAAAACTTAGCGCTTCGGCGTCAACTCCTGCCCATCCACGACAATGCGTACACCGAGCGTGTCCTTGCACTTGGAGAGGAACCGGATGCGTCGGCTGCCTGAACCGCTGCGCTTCCGCTTCTCCACATTGATGCCGCTGATCGCATCTTCCAGCTTGCTCACCTCACCATTGGCTTCCACCAGCAGCATCGGCAACCCGTAGGCCTCGGACCAGGTACGCCAGTCGGCAGCGACGTCATCGAGGTTGCTTGCGACAAGCAGCGGTACGCAAAGCTTCGGGTCGACGTGCATCAGTTCCAACGTAACCAGAACCTCGCCGTTCTCTTCCATGGCGCGCGCGGCCACGCCCATGAAGGCGTTTGGCGGAAGCACGAAGGTCAGCGGAAGAAGGCTCCGCTCCAGCAGGCGGCGCACGCGCACACCGCGCCGGTCAACCGTCAGCACCACCTCCCCCAGGTCATCATGCGATCCATAACTCACCACCTGCGGAAGATTGGTTGGGTCGAGCCGCATTGAGCTGCCCGCCCATACGGGCTTCAGATTGCTTGCCATTGTTCAACGTCCCTGTTTTTGCCTGAGAGCCGTTTTCGGCTTCTCTGAGCCGGCTTGTTCCCCGGCCTCTTATGGCTTCACAATGGACTATGGTTGTTACTGACGACCTTAAGAAGTTAGGTTAAATTTTGTTGACCGTACAAATGGTTAGCGGTTTGCAACCCTCATATACGGATGCGAAAGAATCCTCGCCGAAAAGTAAATACGCTTTAGTCGGCTAAATGACCTTGCCAGGATTCATGATACCCGCGGGGTCGAAGGCAGCCTTGATGCGGCGCATGAGGTCGGTCGCGATCGCAGGCTGGGTGGTAATGAGCAGGTCGCGCTTGAGGCTGCCGATCCCGTGCTCTGCGGAGAATGAACCGCCCAGATCCTTGACGATCGCGTAGATGGCCTCGTTCATCGCGTGATAGTGGCTGAGATACTCGACAGCATCCGCGCCGACCGGCTGCGAAACGTTATAATGCAGGTTACCGTCGCCCATGTGGCCGAAGCAGACGACGCGAGCGCCTGGCACCACCTGCTGCACGGCTTCTCCTGCCCGTTCGATGAATTGCGGCACCGCCACGACCGGAACGGAAATATCGTGCTTGATGGAGCCTCCCTCCATCTTCTGCGCCTCGGACATCGCCTCGCGCAGATGCAGAAGCTTGGCTCGCTGGCTTTCGCTCTGGGCAATCGTGGCGTCGTCAAGCAACTCTTCCTCGTAAGCCTCGGACAGAACGGTTGCCATCAGCTCGCGCGCATCCTGCGCCGAGCGTCCTGAGGAGACCTCCATCAGCACGTGCCAGGGCGATTCCTCCGTAAGCGGATTTGTGGTGCCGGGAATGTGCTGCAGCACGAAATCGAGCGGCCTGCGCTCCATGAGCTCGAACATGGTGAGCGATGGCCCCGCCAGTTCATTCGCCTTCTGGAAGAGCTTCAGCGCGGCCGCTGGCGAAGGTACGGCGCCCCAGGCCAGCTCGCGGCCCTTGGGCATCGGCAGGAGCTTGACCACCGCCGCCGTGATGACACCGAGCGTGCCCTCGCCGCCAACGAACAGGTCCTTGAGGTCGTAGCCGGTATTGTCCTTCTTGAGCTTGCGCAGATCATCGAAGATCTCGCCCGTCGGCAGCACCACCTCGACGCCGAGGCAAAGATCCCGCGCCGTGCCATAAGCCAGCGCACCGACGCCACCGGCATTGGACGAAAGGTTGCCGCCGATCTGGCAGGAGCCCTGCGAAGCGAGCGCCAGCGGAAACAGCCGCCCCTCGGCCGCTGCAGCTTCCTGCAGCACTTGCAGCACTACACCCGCCTCGACGGTCGCCGTGTTGGAAGCAAGGTCTATCTCACGGATGCGGTTAAGCCGCGACAGTGACAGCACCACCTGACGGCCCGACTTGTCCGGCATCTGGCCGCCGACGAGGCCCGTATTTCCGCCTTGCGGCACGATTGCGGTCTTCGTCTCCGTGGCAAGCCGCATGATCTGGCTGACCTCGTCCGTATTGGCCGGGCGAAGCACGAGCGACGTCGTGCCGCCGAAGAGACCGCGCTGTTCCATCACATGGGGCGCGATGTCTTCCGGTGCGGTGACGGCATGCTTCTCGCCGACGATGGCGGCGAAGCGGGCGATGAGTTCAGGGGTGAGTGAGTCGGGCTGTGTGTTCATAGCGACGCAGATTAAGCGCGCCCGAGGCACCTGTCACGTCCCGTCGCGCGGTGCGGCAGCTCTGCGCAAGCGGTCGTTGATCGCTTCCCCAAGGCCCGTCTCCGGGATCGGCTCGACGGCAATTACCAGAGCTCCCGCAGCATCGAGCTGCTTCATGTAGCTGAAGAGGTTTACCGCCGCCTGCGTGAGATCACCCGTCTCGGACAGGTTGAGCACGGCAACGGCCCGTTCCGCGTTCCTAGCACGAACCGGTCCAAAGGCCAGCAATGCCTCGCCCTCTCTCACGTCCTCGGCGTTGAGGCGCATGGCGGCATCGGGCGCATAGTGCGAGGCCATCATGCCGGGTGCCTGAATGGCCGCGCGCTGGTCGACGCGATGAAGCTCCTGGCCCAGCACCTTTTCAATGTCCTCGGCAGCAAGACCACCGGGCCGCAGCAGGTGCGCCTTACCATCCTCTATCTTGACGATCGTGGATTCGAGCCCGACAGCACAGGCTCCGCCATCAAGGATCAGATCAACCTTGTCGCCCAAATCGGCGCGCACTGCCTGCGCGGTCGTGGAACTGATCTTGCCGGACGTGTTGGCGCTCGGCGCAGCTATGGGATGCCCCAACGCACGGATAATGGTGCCTACGTCTCCCTTCGGCATACGGACGGCGAGCGTCGGCAGTCCCGCGGTGACAAGCGGATGAATGCCGGAGGCATCTTTGAGCGGCAGCACCAGCGTCAGCGGCCCCGGCCAGAATTTTTCCGCCAGCTTGCGGGAGAGTGGATCCAACGTGACGTAGCGCTCGGCCATGGCGATATCCGCCACATGCGCAATCAGCGGATTGAAGCTCGGACGTCCCTTGGCGGCGTAGATGGCGGCAACGCCCGCGCCATTGGTGGCGTCCGCAGCGAGGCCGTAGACCGTCTCCGTCGGTATGGCGACAAGCCCCCCGCGCCGAAGAACTTCGGTCGCCGGTTGCACCGCCTCCCCGTCAAAGGTCAGCACATTGTCCACGTGCCTCTCCGTATTAAGCGTGTTCCGGACGGGGCGTAATACGCCATTCGTCCGGAATTGAGGTCAATGAAGCTTAGAGCTTAGCCTGCGAGCTTGCCGAAGTCTGCCACTTCGCCGGTTGCTTCACGGATCTTGGTCAGAAGCGCCAGACGGTTGGAACGCACCTTCTCATTCTCGTCATTGACGAGCACCTTCTCGAAGAACGTGTCGACCGGTCCGCGCAGTGCCGCCAGCGCCCGCATCGCGCCGGAGAAATCCTCCCTGGCGATTGAGCTTTCCACATCGGCCCGCGACGAAGTGATGGCGGCGAAGAGCGCACGCTCCTCCTCCTCCGTGAAGAGTGCCGGATCGATCTCGGCAGCGATCGCCGTGCCCTTCTTCTCCTCGGCAGCCAGAATATTCGCGGCGCGCTTGGTGCCGGTGATCAGGTTCTGGCCGTCTTCGGTGTCGAGGAACACGATCAGCGCTTCCAGTCGGCGGGCCGCCAGCAGCAGATTGTCCGTCTCGGCGTTCAGCACCGCATCAATCGCATCATGACGTGCACCTTCATCGCGCAGGTAGACGCGGAAGCGGTCATGGATGAAGGCGAGAAGACTCTCCGACGCCTCAACAAAATTGTACGGCACAACAACATCCTGAGTAGGCTTCGCCAACAACAGTGCAATCTTGTCCTTGGTTGAAAGATCCGCAGTCAGGCGATTAAATGCGAGGCGCTCAGTGAACTGCTCAATCTCTTGCTCTTCCGCAAACTTATCAAGAAGGGACTTGGCGACGGGTATCATCGCTCTCTGAATGATGTCGAGTAGTGACAAACGCAGATCGTTCTCGAGAATGAGCCGGATAACACCAAGAGCGGCGCGGCGAAGTGCATATGGATCCTTTGATCCTGTCGGCTTTTCATCAATCGCCCAAAAACCTACCAGCGTATCGAGCTTGTCCGCCAGCGCGACGGCAACGGCCACCTTGTCCTTCGGCACGAAGTCAGACGGACCCTGCGGCTTGTAGTGCTCTTCGCAGGCAGCAGCGACGGAAGCGTGTTCGCCCTGCAGGAGAGCATACTTGCGGCCCATCGCGCCCTGAAGTTCAGGGAACTCGCCAACCACTTCGGTCTGCAGATCAGCCTTGGCGAGAACGGCAGCGCGCGCAGCCAGGAACGGATCGGCACCGATCAGCGAAGCGATGTGCGTTGCAAGTCCACGGATACGCTCGACGCGCGCGCCCTGGCTGCCAAGCTTGGCGTGGAAGGTGACGTTGAGCGCATCGAGACGCGCCATGCGCTGGTCGAGCGGCTTGGTGAGGTCAAGACCGAACTTCTCGGCGGATGCAACGAGCTTGTCGAGGTCCGGAAGATTGCCCTGGTCGGTGTGCCAGAAGTAGAGCGCATCCGAAAGACGAGCACGCACCACTTTGCCGTTACCGAAGGCGATTTCCTTGCCGCCATCCTTGGCCGCGATGTTCGAGATAAGGATGAACTTGTTCGAAAGCTTCTCCGCCTCGCCAGACGGACGGGTCACGAAGCACTTCTGATTGGCGCGGATGGTTAGACGAATGACTTCCGGCGGGATCGCCAGGAACTCTTCCTCGAACTCGCCCATCAGCACCACCGGCCATTCGACGAGGCCGGAAACCTCTTCCAACAGGCCCTCGTCTTCCACCAGCTCAAGGCCGGAGGCGAAGGCGAGATTGCGCGCGTCGGAAAGGATCATTTCCTTGCGCCGCTCGGCATCGAGCACGACAAAAGCCTTTTCCAGCTTCTCGATGTAGTCATCGAAGCGGCGGACCGTGATCGGCTGACCGTCGCTCATGAATCGGTGGCCAACGGTCGTGTTGCCTGAGCGCACACCGCCGGCCTCGAACTCGATGACCTTCGTCTCTTCGGTTTCAGGACCGTAGAGGCAGAGGATCGACTGCAGCGGGCGCACCCAGCGCACGGCACCCGGCTTCGCGGATTCCTTGCCCCAGCGCATTGACTTCGGCCAAGGGAAGTTGCGGATCACCTGCGGCACCAGCTCCGAGATGATCTCTTCCGCGTCACGGCCGGGCTTAACCAGATGCGCGACGTAGAAATCGCCCTTCTTCGGGTCCGAATGCACATGTGCCTGCGAAACGTCACTGAGGCCCGCCTTGCGGAGAAAACCCTGGATCGCCTGTTCCGGAGCCTTGGTCGACGGACCCTTGATCTCCTCGCGCACGTCCTTGGAACGGGCGGAGAGGTTGCGGATGTCGAGCGTCAGGCGGCGTGGCGTCCAGTATTCGCGCGCGGCCTCATAGGTCAGGCCAGCCTCAACCAGACCGTCGGTGATGAGCTTTTTCAGGTCGGCTGCAGCCTTACGCTGCATTCGCGCGGGGATTTCTTCGCTGCGCAGTTCAAGAAGAAGATCGGGCATTGGACGCCTCTGGACCAGTTTTTGTGTCGGGATGCGGGTTCACCGCCTGAAAATTCTGCCTGTCAGGCAGCCTCGAAGTTCGCGCCGCCCGCTTCCGTCAGCAGGAAGGCCTCGCCGCATGCCTTGGCGAGTTCGCGAACCCGCAGGATGTAGCTCTGTCGCTCGGTAACCGAGATGACGCCGCGCGCATCGAGAAGGTTGAACACATGGCTCGCCTTGATGCACTGGTCATAGGCCGGGAACACCAGCTTGTGGATGTCGCCTTCCTTCTGCGGCTGGCCGGCTGCCAGCAGGTGCCGGCATTCCTTCTCCGCGTCCTGGAAGTGCTGGAACAGCAGCGCCGTGTCGGCATATTCGAAATTGAAGCGGGAATATTCCTGCTCGGCCTGCAGGAAGACATCGCCGTAGGTAACCTTCTCCGGTCCTTCCAGACCATTGAAGTTGAGATCGTAGACGTTGTCCACGCCCTGCACATACATGGCGAGGCGCTCAAGACCATAGGTCAGCTCACCCGCAACGGGCGCGCATTCGATACCGCAGACCTGCTGGAAGTAGGTGAACTGCGAAACTTCCATGCCGTCGCACCAACATTCCCAGCCGAGGCCCCATGCGCCGAGCGTCGGGCTCTCCCAGTCGTCCTCGACGAAGCGGATGTCGTGCAGCATCGGGTCGATGCCGATCGCAGCCAGCGAACCGAGGTAGAGCTCCTGCAGGTTCGAGGGGTTCGGCTTCAGGATCACCTGATATTGATAATAGTGCTGCAGACGGTTCGGGTTCTCGCCATAGCGGCCATCCTTCGGACGGCGGGAAGGCTGCACATAGGCGGCTTTCCACGGACGGGGACCCAGCGCGCGCAGCGTCGTTGCCGGATGGAAGGTACCAGCGCCAACTTCCATGTCATAGGGCTGAAGGATGACACAGCCTTTTTCGGCCCAGTAGTTGTGTAGTGTCAGTATCAGACCCTGAAACGAACGGGTCGGATCCATATGGGAGTGGGTTTTGGCGTCCACGCGTCTTCTCCGGCATCCAGTGCGGCAGCGTGTTCGTCCTATTGCTCTGCTCTTGATGCGTCAAGCAGCCGATAGTGGAAAGGCGGCTCGTGGCCGCCTTTCGATCGGTTCCTGCCCTGATCCAGCCTGCCTATTCGGGCAGACGGAGCTGATATCCGGGGCGGATGGCATTGGGGTTCCGCCGAAGCTCCGGGTTGAGTTCCAGGATCTCGCGGAACCGTTCACCATTGCCGAGCCGCTCGGCAGCGATCGACCAGAGCGTCTGACCCGCCTTCACGGTATAGACCGCAGGCTGCGGAGCGCTCTCCGCCTGTGTGGGCTCCGTCTCGGGCGTGGCTGGCGCCGGCTTCTCTTCCGTGGGCTGCGCCTCGTCCTTCGGCTCGGGCTTCTTCCGGGTTTCTGCTGGCGAATCGGAGCTGTCGTTCACCACGGGTGCTGCCGTTCCGGCAGCATTGGCAAACTTCTTTGGCTCAGGCTCGGGAAGCCCCTTCTCTATCTTTTCCTCGACGGACTTCTTCAGGTCGTCATCAGGATCGAGGTCCAGCACATGCGACCACTGATAGATCGCCTCAAGCTTACGGCCCGTGCGCCAGTATCCGTCACCGAGATGGTCGTTCAACACCGGGTCTTCCGGCTGCAGCGAGACGGCGCGTTCAAGGTTCTCGACCGCCTGCTCATACTCGCCCATCTTGTAATGGGCCCAACCCAAGGAATCGACGATGTAGCCATCGCTCGGCCGCAGCTCCACGGCACGCCGGATAAGCTTCATGCCCTCATCGAGGTTCATGTTCATGTCGATCCACGAGTAGCCGAGATAGTTCAGCACCTGCGGATGATCCGGATAGAGATCGAGCGCCTGCTTGAAGTTGGGCTCTGCCTTCGGCCACTGCTTCAGTCGCTCGTAGGCGATGCCGCGCTGATAATAGATGTTCCAGTGCTGCGGTTGCGGTTCGCCGATGGCTTCCACCGCCTGATCATAGAGGGCAGCCGCCGACTTGAAATCCTGCTGCGCGCTGTAGACCCGGCCAAGCGCGAGATAAGCGCGGATGTCACTGGGATCTTCCGCCAGAACACCCTTCAAGTGCTCCACGGCTTCATCGTTGCGTTCAAGGTCGGCAAGGTTGAGGCCGATCTGGAACTCTGCAAAACGCGCCCAGGGTGAACCGGAACCGATCCGCTCATAGTATTCGATCGCTTTCTCGGGCTGCTCGAGCCGCTCCGAGACGCGGGCAAGCTGGATCAACAGCGGGTCGCTGTGCGGCTGCAGGGCGAGGCCGTAGTGCAGGTAGAGATGCAGATAGAGCTGAACGAAGGCATCGCCGCCGCCGCTTGCAAGCTCGGTCGCCACCGCCAGCAGCACTTCGGCCGCACCGGCAGCAGGTGTATCGATGATGAAATCGAGCTTCTCGCCCTTTGCAATGCGATCCTTGAGGACCGGCAGCGGCGAAATGCCAAGACCCGCATCAATGGTCTTGTTCAGGACCTCCAGCGCCTGTTCGTTTTCACCACGGCTCGAAAGGAACGTAGCATAGGCCTCCACCAGGCGGGCAAAGGTCTCCGCCGACATGGCGTTCTGTGCGCCGCTGAACAGCTTCTCGAAGGCCTTCTCCGCTTCATCGTCCTGTTTGTCATAGGCAAAGACGATGGCACGCTGGTAATCGCGGAACGGCGTGAACCACTCCGGCTTGCTGAGGGAGTCGAGAACCTTCAGGCCACCCGCGATGTCCTTCTGGCCGATCTTCGACCAGGCCACCATGGTTTCGGTGATCAGACGGTCGAGATCCGATTCGGGAGCAACCTCCAGCCACTTCTCCGCGCCGGAGAAGTCTTGCCGGCGGAACGAATCAATCGCCAGCACGAGACGGGCAAGCCGCGAGGCTTCCTCATCCTTTACGAGATTGTTCGCGTAGGGCAGCGCCTCTTCGAGGGAACCTTGTGCAATCAGCGCACGCAGGAGCCTGCGCTGCAGCATCAGGTTCTCGGCGTCAAAAGTCAGTGCGCGCTTATAATAGGAAACCGCAGCGTCGAGATCGTTATCCGTCTCCGCCACCCTCGCGGCCAGGTAAGCACCGGAGAACGAATGAACCGGAACAATCTCCGTGACCTTCGCATCCTCCTTGGCCGAAGCCATACCAATGGACAGCGCGAGAATGGCCGCTACTGACGCCGAAATCCGAATTCCTGCCTTCATGCGCCGCATTATGATCCTTTCATCGGCTGGGCCCCTAAGGCACCCCTCACCAGTTCCAGCCTCGGTATGTGCCAAGCATGGCCATTTTAGGAACATGCTGCAACTGTAATGCCACACCAGCCGATAAGGTAATACGGTTTTCGCCGTTCATGTTACCCGGCTGATGCAGAAATCTATCACTTCTGTGAGAGCTGCCTTCTGCGGCGAGCTCTTGAGCGGTGCCAGCGCATCCCGGGCAATTTCACCGAAATGGCGGGCCCGCGCGATGGTGTCGCCGATCGCATTATACTTCGTCATCAGCGACTTTGCAGTCTCCAATGCCGCGTCGTCGCTGGCGCCTTCCTCGATCGCATGCTTCCAGAACTTGCGCTCTTCTTCGGAACCGCGGCGGTAACTCAGGATAACCGGCAGCGTAATCTTGCCTTCGCGGAAATCGTCGCCGACGTTCTTGCCGAGATCCTTGGCGCTGCCGCCGTAGTCCAGCGCATCGTCGACCAGCTGGAAGGCGAGGCCCAGGTTCGTGCCGTAGGACTTGAGGGCAGCGCGCTCGTTCTTCGAAACGCCGGCAATGATCGGCCCGACTTCTGCCGCTGCAGAGAACAGCGCTGCGGTCTTCGCCTTGATGACCTGCAGATATTCGTCTTCTGTCGTCTCGAGGTTCTTTGCGACGTCAAGCTGCATGACTTCGCCCTCGGCAATGACAGCTGCAGCCGACGCCAGCACGTCCAGCGCGTCAAGCGAGCCCACGTCAACCATCATGCGGAACGCCTGGCCTAGCAGATAGTCACCGACGAGAACGCTGGCCTGGTTGCCCCAGATCATGCGCGCGGTTTTCTTGCCGCGGCGCAGGTCGCTCTCGTCCACGACGTCGTCATGGAGCAGCGTTGCCGTGTGCATGAACTCTACGCTCGTGGCGAGCTTCACGTGGCCTTCGCCTGAATAGCCGAACATCTGCGCCGCTGCGATGGTGATCATCGGGCGCAGGCGCTTGCCGCCGGAGGAAATGAGATGATTGGCGAGCGTGGGGATGAGTTCGACGTCCGAGCCGGCCTTTGACAGGATCAGCTCGTTCACCTTGCCCATTTCTTCTTGCGTGAGGGCAATCAATGGCTCCACCGAAGCCATGTTCCTCTTGCCATCCATGTTCAATACAACGCCCACCGCAAGCTCCTTCGC
>Ga0182739_1001791_pt1 | contig 21310 bp, 22 predicted proteins | sample eDN5th30CBELigBY_FD_128873 | JGI IMG/M metagenome (GOLD analysis project Ga0182739, IMG submission 128873) | Enriched backyard soil microbial communities from Emeryville, California, USA - eDNA 5th pass 30_C BE-Lig BY (version 2) (version 2) | ecosystem: Environmental > Terrestrial > Soil >...
CTAAGGCCGTTAATGAAATCAACATTAAATAGGGAAAAGTGGTACGCAACATGACTACCGCATGCTGAAATTGAGCAGAGTTAGCGGAATAGCCGGGCGCAAAAAGCTTAATTAACCAAGGCGCTCCCATCATTCCTAACAAGGTGATTAACAACAATACACTCGCTAAGGCGCCGGTAACATAACTTACAAAATGGCGAGTATCGGCCTTAGAGCCTTTAGTTTTATAATCTGCCAATACCGGCACAAAAGCCTGTGAAAAACAGCCCTCGGCAAATAAATTACGCATAAAATTGGGAATTCTAAAAGCCACATAAAAGGCATCCACCTGTGCGTTAACCCCATAAATTTGGGCAGCTATGGTATCCCTTACCATGCCAAGTATTCTCGACAAGAATGTCATAAAAGATACGGATGAGGTAGCTTTAAATAGATTTTTACTCATAAATTTCGGCTAAAAAACCATAAAAGCTCGAATGGTAACAGCGAATGATGCTCACGGCAAACTTCTCACAATTACACCGTTTTGGCAGATAGATTGCTTAACCCAAATAGCCAATATTTTAAGTAGAATTCAAATACACTTAATGCTGACTAACGTTTATCTCTAAAGTTCCGGTAATAACTAAAGATCAAAAAATCAAAGATAAAAACTGCACTTCCAGATTTTGGATTGATTCTACTGGTTTTGCAGCCCAACGCGACCCTATTTATTACTAGGCAAAACTTACCTCATGAGATATAGTAAATTTCTGTCTATATTTATTATAGTCTATCCGGGGGATATTTATGATAAAACGATTGTTGCCTTTACTCAGCCTATTTTTTGTTTTACCTACTTTTGCCAAGGATTGTCGTGAATTTACTTTGTATGCAGATAATCAAACCCTCCCTTTAAAAGCCTTCGTAGTCGCGGCCTTTGATCCTCACTCAAAATATTATAAGGGAGTTTTAAATAGAGTTTCCGGCAATGGTCCTGGAAAACATGGCAGTGGAGTATGTCTTGATTCCCAAGAAAAATATAACCTTACCGAAGTTAAATATTGCCTAACCAATGACACCTCGATAAGCGAGTGCGATAATATGGATTACTCTCTCTATGGAAAATGCCAACTTATTGACGAAACAGGCGGAAAACCCTTTAAAATTGCCGATGCTATATTAACTCCGCAAGGTAAATGTTTAGTAAGAATTTTCGCATAAGTTTCAAGCTAAATTAAAAGTTTGGCTTGTAGTCAAAATTATTGTAATTAGTTTAGCAAAGTGCTTAAATACGTGGCTCATTTTATCAAGATTTCTATATATGAGCCACGCTATCCTCACAGTAAAAGATTTACATAAATCCTTTGGACCCAATCATGTTTTGCAGGGTATCAATTTTACGGCGCAAAAAGGCAATGTCATTGCTTTACTAGGCAGTAGTGGCTCTGGTAAGAGTACTTTATTACGCTGTATTAATTTACTAGAGACGCCTAATAATGGCCAATTGCAATTAGGCGAACATCTCTTGCATTTCTCCAGTGATTTACAGGGCCGTGCCATCATGCCTAAAGCTAGACTGATTACTCAATTGAGGCAAGACGTTGGTATGGTTTTTCAGCAATTTAATTTGTGGGCGCATATGACAGTGCTACAAAATTTGATTGAAGCCCCTATTCATGTGCTAAAAAAAACTAAGGTCGAGGCCATTGCAGAAGCACAACAGTTATTGGAAAAAGTAGGCCTTGCCAATAAAAAAGACCAATACCCCAGCCAACTTTCGGGCGGCCAACAACAACGCGCCGCCATTGCAAGAGCCTTAATGATGCATCCTAAAGTTATGCTATTTGATGAGCCCACCTCGGCGCTCGATCCAGAAATGGTGGGAGAGGTATTGCGGGTTATGCAGCAACTGGCTCAACAAGGCGGTATGACCATGTTGGTGGCTACTCACGAAATTAGTTTTGCTCGTGAAGTGGCCAGCCATGTCATGTTTTTAGAAAAAGGTAAAATCATCGAATTTGGTTTAGCCCAAGAATTATTTAACCAACCCAAAACAGAACGTTTCAAAAAGTTTTTAGCCTCGGTGAGGCATTAAGATGCTCAATAAAATCTTAAAACTTTGTGGAATTGGTTTTATCAGTTTATTTTTTATGCAGGCTACCCAGGCTCGCGTGATCAAATTTGCTACAGAGGCCACCTATCCTCCCTTTGTTTATGTAAATAACCATGGCGAAATTCATGGCTTTGACGTTGACATAGCCATGGCTATTTGCGAACTCTTAAAGTTTGAATGCACCTTTACCAATCAACCTTGGGATAGTTTAATTCCCAGTTTACAGTTTGGTAAATTCGAGGCCTTAATAGGCGCCATTTCTATTACACCCGAAAGGCAAGAGAAGGTTTTATTTACCGAACCCTACTATGAGAATAAGGCAGATTATGTTATTCCTATAAACCAGCCTTCCTTAAAAATTAAGGAAGGAACCATCATAGGCGTACAAGCGGGTACAACCTTAGCCGATTACTTAACGGAAACCTATGGTGATAAAATTAAAATTAACCGTTATGCCAGCGTTGAACAAGCCTTTCTTGATTTAATAGCGACCCGTTTAGATGCCGTCTTTGGGGATCAACCGGTAGTCATTCATTGGGTGAAAGAATCTGGAAAAAAGCAATTTAAATTGGCTGAACATGTAGTCCATAGCCCGCAATACTTAGGTAAAGGTTTTGGGATTGCCTTTAGAAAAGATGAACCAGACTTGGTAGAGCATTTTGATTTCGCGCTAAACCAGTTAAAAAAAGATGGCACTTACCAACGAATTTATCAACATTATTTTGATTAATGGCTCATTATGATCTTTGACGGTTTTTTAGCTCAATTATTACTTGGCACCTGGATAACCATAAAGCTAGCTGGCTGCGCCCTAGTTTTAGGCCTAAGCCTTGGCATTATAGGGATGCTAGGCAGTACCAGTAAAATTAGCGGCTTGCGTTACCTATCTCGGATATTCATTAGCCTAATCCGAGGCTTACCCGAACTCCTGGTATTGTTCTTTATTTATTTTGGCAGCGGCTTTATCTTAACCAAAATAGTAGGTCAATATATAGAGGTCACTTCGTTTACCGCGGGTGTAATTGCCCTGGGTTTAATTTTTGGAGCCTATGCTTCCCAAACCTTCAAAGGTGCATTTCGAGCCATACCTAAAGGACAAAATGAAGCCGCCAATGCGCTTGGCTTAAGCCAGCGGCGAATATTTTGGTATATTTTATTACCGCAGGCCTGGCGCCATGCCCTGCCCGGATTAAGTAATTTATGGTTTGTATTACTAAAAGATACCGCGCTAGTCTCTTTAATAGGTTTAGCCGATTTAATGAATAATGCCCAAATTGCCGCCAGCAGTACCCAAAAACCCTTTACATTTTTTGCAGTTACCGGCGTTATTTATTTACTGTTGACCACGGTATCCCAGTATGTCTTTAATTACTTCATTCAACGTAGCAATAGGCATTTAGCACATTTATGAATTTGTCACTCATCTTGGCTCATCTTCCTCAGCTCATTCAAGGTTTAATAACTACCCTCGAACTCATGGGAGTTACCTTATTATTTGGACTTAGCCTAGGATTAGTGCTAACTGTATTAAGTTCTCTTAATCGTTGGTATTTAACCAAAACGATTAATGCCTTTATTTTTTTAATCCGAGGCACGCCTTTATTGGTGCAACTATTTATTATTTATTATGGCATAGGTCAATTTGCTTGGTTACGCGACACTTCTCTTTGGCTATTTTTTAAGCAGCCCTTCGCCTGTGCGGTATTAGCCTTTGGCTTAAATACCTCCGCTTATACCACGGAGTTATTTAGAGGAGCCATTAAAGCCATTCCACGTGGTGAAATTGAAGCCTGTCAAGCCTTAGGTATGTCTAACACCTTGATGTTATGTCATATTGTTTTACCTAGGGCCTTACAATTTGCTTTACCTGCTTATTCAAATGAAGTCATTATGATTTTAAAATGCACTACCCTGGCTAGTACCGTCACCCTATTGGATTTAACGGGAATGGTAAGGCTTATTAACGCGGAAACCTATGCCAGCCTCGAGTTTTTTCTAGTTGCAGGCGCCATTTACCTATTATTAAACGGCGGGATCATGGCTTTATTTGGCTACTTAGAAAAAAAACTCATTAAGCCACTTGCATAAACGGTATTGAAAAATTGGCGCCTGCGGCTAATTTCCGTGAAAAATGCTTTCAAGATATTATCTATCAGCCACTTTATAGCCGTTTCGCTGAAATATCCCTGGCAAGCTGTAATAGCCCTTGTGAGGATTATAAAGCAATTCTATAATACCTTAGGTAAAATTCTATTAAGGCAGCAAAGTAACTCATGGTCGAAATGCTTACTCAACACACGCCGATGATGCAACAATATTTACGCATTAAGGCAGAATATCCTCACATGTTGTTGTTTTACCGCATGGGTGATTTTTACGAATTATTTTATGAGGATGCCATTAGAGCCGTAAAATTACTCAATCTCACCTTAACTCATCGCGGCCAATCCGCGGGAACGCCTATTCCCATGGCCGGAGTGCCCTATCACGCCGTAGATAATTATTTAGCGAAATTAATAAAGCAAGGTGAATCTATAGCTATCTGTGAACAGATTGGCGATCCGGCTACGAGTAAGGGGCCTGTTGAACGACAAGTCACTCGCATCGTTACGCCTGGCACTGTAACCGATGCCGCCTTGCTCGAAGATAAACAAGATAATCTCATTGCCGCCATTCATAATCAAAATGAACAATATGGTCTTGCCATCCTCGACTTAGCCAGCGGACGATTTACCATTTTACAAGTCCATCAACTTGAGGGTTTATTAAGCGAACTAGAACGTATTCGCCCTGCGGAATTATTAATTAATGAACAATGCTCTGATTACGATTATCTCAAGCGGTATACGCTTAGAAAATGTTCGGGCTGGGATTTTGAGACGGCTACGGCCAAACGTATTTTAGCCGAACAGTTTAAAACTCGCGACATACAGGGTTTTGGTTGTGATGATTTACCCATTGCCATTGGAGCTGCCGGCTGTTTACTGCACTATGTCAAAAATACTCAACGTTGCGCCCTACCCCATATTCGTGATTTGCGTGTAGAAAGACGTGAAGATAGTATAATCCTTGACACGGCTACTCGCCGTAATCTGGAGTTAACCCTTAATTTAAACGGCCAAACGGAAAATACCTTAGCCACCGTGCTTGATCACACGGCCACCACCATGGGTAGCCGTTTGCTAAGACGCTGGATTCATAGACCCTTACGCAAACCCGAATTAATCATTCGCCGACAGCAGGCTATTCAGACTATTATTGATAAAAACCAGACCGAGAATATACATCAAACTTTACGGAAAATTGGTGATATCGAAAGAATTATTGCTAGAATTGCGATTAAAACCGCTAGGCCCCGTGACTTGGCGCAATTAAGAACCAGCATCTCGGTATTTCCCGAGCTACGTAGCCATATTAATGGACTTGATAGTAGCCTGCTTGCTAAAATATATCGTCACATCAAAGAACTACCCCAATTACAACAAAGGCTAACCTTGGCCATTGTGGAAAACCCGCCCATGCTGATCCGGGACGGTGGAGTCATTGCAAACGGTTACGATCAAGAGCTAGACGAATACCGCAGCTTAAGCGAAAATTCCGAACAATTTTTACTCGATCTAGAACAACGAGAACGGGAACGTACCGGAATTACTACTCTAAAAGTAGGTTTCAATAGAGTACATGGTTATTATATTGAAATTAACCGCGGCCAAACCTTAAAAGTTCCAACCGAATATATACGCAGACAAACCATTAAAAATGCCGAACGCTATATTACTTCCGAATTAAAAACCTTTGAAGATAAGGTATTAAGTAGCCGCGAACGAGCCTTAGCTAGAGAAAAATATCTTTATGAGCAATTACTGGAACATTTATTAACCGTTTTAGTAGAATTACAACTTGCAGCAAAAGCGATTGCCACTCTCGATGTTCTCAATACCTTTGCCGAAAGAGCCATTCATTTACAACTGGTGTGCCCCGAATTACGTAATACCCCGGGCATTTTAATTCAAGCCGGGCGCCATATCGTAGTTGAACAAACCAATGAGACCGCTTTTGTGCCTAATGATGTCACACTCACTTCAGAAAACCGCATGTTAATTGTGACGGGACCCAATATGGGTGGTAAATCTACCTATATGCGACAAATTGCCTTAATTACTCTCTTGGCTTACATAGGCTGCTATGTGCCGGCGCAAAAAGCCATTTTAGGCCCTGTAGACAGAATTTTCACGCGGATTGGGGCCTCGGATGATTTAGCCAGCGGCCGCTCGACCTTTATGGTGGAAATGACCGAAACCGCTAATATTTTGCATAATGCCACCGCACACAGTTTAGTGCTATTAGATGAAATTGGCCGTGGCACTAGCACCTTTGATGGTTTAGCCTTAGCTTGGGCTTGCGGTGCTTACCTTGCCGAAAAGATTCGCGCTTTTACGTTATTTGCCACGCATTATTTTGAATTAACCCACCTACCCGAGCATTATCCGCATATCCATAATATTCACTTTAACGCGGTGGAACATGAAGATAAAATTGTATTTTTACATACGGTAAAAGAAGGCCCTGCCAACAAAAGTTATGGTTTACAAGTGGCACAACTCGCGGGTATCCCTTTAGCGGTGATAGAACAAGCCAAGCATAAATTACGCATTTTAGAATTGCATAGCCTCACTACCGCTAAAACCCAAGCACAGCCAGAAATCGTTACTACAAATCCAGTGAGTACGGAGCCTGTATTAAAGCTATTAGCCAATCTCAAGCCCGATGAACTGACTCCCAAACAGGCGCATGATATGCTTTATCAATTAAAGGCCCTTATTAATGAATAAATACCTAACCAAAGCCATACCACAAGGTTCAAGCCTTTATTACAGCCTAAGATTTATTGCTGCTAAACAGCGCGAGGCCATTGGCCATTTATACGCCTTTAGCTACGAGATTGAAATGATGGTGAGCGAAATTAAGGAACCCGAAGTCGTACAGCGTAAACTGGAGTGGTGGCGCCAGGAGTTGCAAGATTTAACAAAGGGTAATCCTCAGCATCCATTGACTCAAGCTCTGCAGCCAATTTTACAGGAATACCACATTACTCCTACCATTTTAAGTGAAATACTGGAAGGCATTGCCAAACGCTTAACCATTGCTCACTATGCGGATTTCAAAACCTTTAGCGAACAACATTATAGAGCCATCAGTAGTTTTCCCTTATTAGTCAATCTAGTTTGTATTGCCGATGAACGTCCCTTAGGTTTTATTCATGACTTGGGCATCATGTTACAGACCATTGAGGTTATTGTTGAATTACGTAATGATCTACGTCACGGTTATCTCTATTTACCAGAACAAGACCTCGCAGCGTTTAACATCGCCGAGCAAGATTTATTTAACCTTAGCATGACAGACAACCTAGTGCGATTGTTAAAACAACTGGCTCAGCAGGCCCATAATTATTATAATCAAGCCCTTGCTAAACTTGAGGCTAAGCAACATAAGTCCCAGCTAGCCAACCTGATTATCGCTAAACTTTATTACCAATTATTAATTGAGCTTGAACGCGATAATTTTCAGGTATTTAAGCATAAAATCGTTTTATCCCCCTTACGTAAACTATGGCTTGCCTATAAAACCTATTGGCAGATAGGACGATAGACACCTAGACGCAGTCAATTAACTCTACAATTTTTATTCTAGTGCAATTTGACAATTTTAAATAGTGGGTCTATGCTGATAATTGTATATGGATATACAGTCAGATCATGGAGGACATTATGGCAATCGCAGAATTTTTTCATTCCTTTCTTAATAACCGTTCAGATTATTCCGAATCATCCGCTCGTAAATTGTGGGTAAGTAATAAGCGTTTAAGTTGCGAGGAAGCAAAAAAGCTGGCTATATATTACTGTAATAAAGGTAATTTGTGGATTATGCAAAAATTACGTAATAATAATTGCAGTGATGAATATATTGGCCGTGCCATTGGCTCGCTTGCTAATGAGCAAGAGCGTGCTGAACTCCTTGCTGCCGATATGTGGTATCGGTTAAACCATAAAGACGTCAGAGTGAAGGTAGTAAAACTTGCCCAATATTTAATGTCGCAACATTTTGCCGCCGAGGTAGCTTGGGCAGTTGCCCGTGATTTTGGTAAAATCCATTAAATAAAAGTGCTAGGAGGCACATCGTCCCATGCCTCCTAGCCATAATAATTAGCATGACTTCTGCCCTTTAACAACTACTGAGTAAATAATCTTACTTTGAACACGCAAGTAGTCTAAGGCCACCTGCGTATAAACCATATCCCAAAATACAATGGCATTGATTACCTATCCCCTTATGCAACTGACTTTAGATGTTGAAGCCTGTTGATGCTTTGCTAGAGGATAATTCCGCTCTTGAAGATTTAGAAGACACATAAGAGAGCGTTCTCACACTGTCATTTTAAATCTATATACTGGGGGATGCCAAAGGCGGGGACCCCACACGCGTAGCCTGCGAGCCTGTGGGATGCCGTAGGCGGCCACTTTCTAACCCACGCTACCGTTAATTAAGGCTATTTAAAGGTTAAAATGAAAGATAAATAAACATGCTAACACTTATTTTAAAGAGATATACTTATTAATAAATCCTATATTTGCTAATAATAAGGTTTTATCCTAAATCTAGGAGGTCATATGAAATTACAGCTAGGCAAAATGGCTATAGGGGGCTTAATGGGCGTTACTTTAACAGGCTGTCAGACTAACCCACCGCCACAAACTCATCTCTACCTCGTAAGAGTAGAAGTGATTTCTCCTAGGCAGACAGCGCCTTCCAGCCCCATGTATATCTTAGGGGATAAGGCACAAGGCAAACCTACCTATGGAAAAGGTGTCCCTGCGAAGCCTATTATAGCAAGGTGAATGTTCAGCAAAGTTGCTGCTTAACTGGTTTTTCATTTAATAAAGCCGTTGCTGATTTTTGGAAATTTCTACGCATTTTTTCATGTATGGCCTGAATTTGCTCACTGGAGCTTACCCAAGTCATCTTTTTTCTTATGGCCATACCAATGGCCACATCAGAACCAGAGGTTTGCCCTGCCTCTATTGTGGCTACTGTAGGGTAAAAAATAAACCTAGCCTGCTTATTGCCGCACGTTGATTAAAATCTAGCGGTATATGCTCTTTATATTTTAAAGGCTTAGCTTTAAAGGCTTAGCTGCTTGCGCCTTGCAATTCATGCACGGCCACTTCTTTGGTTTTGAAAATTAGAGTATCGGCATATATATCTTGATAAGTGATAACACGTTTAGCGCCTTCGCTTTTTAAGATACTGCAATAATTGTAACTTGGATGATAGGCAATACTGCCAACGGGAAATTGACCGTTATGAATCTCTAAGGGATTTACTGCTTCCATACTATTATCCTTTTAATGTCCCTATCAGCATCCCTGCTGATTAGGTGCGAGTCCTTTGCTATCCTTTAAAGCATTATAGCTAGTTTTATAAAAATAGCTGTCAGTAGTTAGCACTACTTTTTGTAAGAGATTTGCTACAGATAACAAATTAAGAAATAGTAAATTCTCCCTCTACTAATGGATTCTCTGGATCGCCTAAGGCTTTAGAGGATACCACCATGGGAGTTAGCTTATCAAAACTGGCGATATGAAATAACGCATCGCCTTCATGCACCATGGGAAGATTATTCATGCCAATGATGATCCCATCAATAGGCGCTTGAACAGTGATTTCATCAAGTCCTAAGGGATCGGCCACTATTCCTAGATCTTGGCCTTTCTTTACTTGATCGCCTAATCCCTTATTAGGTCTAAGAATACCACTCCGGGGCGCCCTTATCCAAAAACTAGATTGTGCAATCGCTGGGGTATATTTGGTTTTAGGTTGCTTTTGGGTTGGAGGCAACATCTTTAACTCACGCATTACATTAACGATGCCATGCACACCTATGCGAATCGAGGTTTCATCAAAACGCAGCGCCTCACCCGCCTCATAAAGTAAGGTAGAAATTCCCAAATTTTTAGCCGCTTGTCTTAATGAACCATCGGGGCTGCGAGTATTTAAGATAACAGGTGCATGAAAAGCCTTAGCTAAATGCACCATTTCCGGATCTTCAAGTGTAATTCGGATTTGAGGTAAATTGGTGCGATGCAAAGAACCGGTATGAATATCTATAATATGGCTGCTTTTACTCACCAACTCTTGTAAAATTAAATTAGCAAGCCTAGAAGCCAAAGAACCGCGATCCGAACCGGGAAACGTCCGGTTGAGATCGCGTCTATCCATTAAATAGCGGGACTGCGAAATAAATCCATAGATATTAGTAACAGGTACAGAAATAATAGTGCCATGCAGCTGCTTCAATACTCGCAATTTTAATAATCGTCTAATAATCTCCACGCCATTGATCTCATCTCCATGAATAGCCGCGGTAATCAATAGGCAGGGCCCTGGTAATTTGCTCCGTAATACATGTACCGGCATGGTCATCGGAGAAGCATTATATAAACCCGGCATGGGGATCTGCACAATAGCTCTTTCACCGGGCTTAACGATTACATTGTGGATTTTTAAAAGCCCCTGCTGTTCTTTCATGTTTAACCTTCGTAGCGGCTGCGTTTATCAATGGGTTTTGCATGAGTTTCTATATACTCAATAATTAAACCCGCCACATCTTTTTTAGTCGTATCTTCTATGCCTCGTAAACCAGGAGAGGAATTAACCTCCATAATCAATGGACCTCTAGCCGAGCGCAACATATCGACTCCCGCCACACTTAGATTCATAATCTTAGCAGCCTTTACGGCTGTCTCACGTTCCTCTTTAGTGATCTTAATTAACTCTGCGGTGCCACCTTGATGTAAATTTGAACGAAACTCACCAGGAGCGGCTTGTCTTTTCATCGCAGCCACTACTTTATTTCCTACGACCAAACAGCGAATATCGGCCCCATTAGATTCTCGAATATACTCTTGCAACATGATATTAGCATTAAGCCCTAAAAAAGCTTGAATGACACTTTGGGCTGCTTTCTTAGTTTCGGCCAACACTACGCCTATGCCCTGAGTACCCTCTAGTAATTTAACTACTAAGGGAGGACCACCTACCATATTAATTAAATCGTCAATGTCACCGGCAGAGCGGGCAAAGCCGGTAATGGGTAGACCAATCCCCTTCCGGGATAAAAGTTGCAAAGCTCTTAGCTTATCCCTAGAGCGCGTAATACCTAAAGAAGAATTTAAGGAAAAAACCCCCATCATTTCAAATTGACGAGCAACCGCACTGCCGTAAAATGTAATGGAGGCCCCAATCCGGGGGATTATTGCATCATAATGGGTTAGCTGCTCACCTGCATAATGGATTGAAGGTTTATCCGAGGCGATATTCATGTAACACCTTAAGGTATCAATAATATCGGCCTGATGTCCCCTAAGTTCAGCCGCTTGTTTAAGTCTTTGAGTTGAATAAAGATCGGGGCCCCGAGAAAGAATAGCTATCTTCACATTATTGTCCTATCTAATGCCTATAAAAATATTTTTATTATACCTTGGGCTATAACTCAAGCTAGAGATTTTAGACCGAATTTTCTGGTTAGCAAATTATACCCATCTCATTAACTAATCGTCCCTTGGAAAGAAGCTGCCAGATGTGTGAGAGCCCCTACGCACGCAGCTTGCGAGTACGAAGAAGGAAACACGGTTGACAGGAACCAAGTCCTTTAATGAACGATTAGTTATTAACGAGGGTATTATAGCTGTTATCTAGCAAGCTTTAGCTTAATTATTGTTATTAACCATAGCATATAATTGTTTAACCGCATCCTGCTCAAGCAAACGAGAAGACCCCATTCGTAAATCTCTAGGCAATTGAATATTACCAAACCGAATCCTAATTAGGCGGCTTACCGTAACTCCTTGTGATTCCCATAATCTTCTAACTTCCCGATTCTTTCCTTCGGTTAATATAACATGATACCAATGGTTCTTACCCGTTCCTCCGGCATCTTGAATTTTATTAAACCGAGCTAAACCATCTTCTAGCATGACTCCTTTTTGCAGATTGGTTAAAATAAGTTGGTCCACTTCACCCCAAACCCGTACCGCATATTCGCGTTCCATTTCATAGCTTGGATGCATCAAACGATTTGCTAACTCGCCATCGGTAGTAAATAATAACAGACCCGAAGTATTTAAATCCAAGCGCCCAACTATGATCCAACGTTTGTTTCTGAGCCTGGGTAAATTGTCAAATACCGTTGGCCTTCCTTCCGGATCTGAACGAGTACATACCTCCCCAGCAGGTTTATGGTAAAGCAAAACCGCGGGTGGTTCTTCGGCAAAATGATTACTGAAGTGAATCACCCTTCCATCTACCTCAATCTTATCTTCAACCGTAGCTCTTGCTCCCAATTCGGCTATTTTACCATTGAGTTTAACTCTGCCATTTTTTATCCATTCTTCTATGGCTCTACGCGAACCAAAACCCGCGTTAGCTAAAATTTTTTGTAACTTTTCAGACATAAACTAAATTCCTGTTATAACAAAGCACTATACACTCTATATACCTATAAGCGCTGCTCAACTTTTTTTAAAAACCGGTTGGCGCTAAGGCGAGGTTTCCATTGCACGCGGTTTACGAGTACAATGGAATGCCTTTGAGCGACTGGACACTAGTCCTTGGTAAAAAGTTGAACAGCGCGTTATCTATACCTCTTGGGATCCTAATTCTAGCTTATAATTTAAGGAATCAGCTTTTCCTGAAATATCAGCTGCAGCAATTGGAAAATCACCGAATTGTTGTATTTCGGCCAAAGTCGGTAATTCATCAATACTTCGTAAATTAAAATAATCTAAAAACTGTTTGGTAGTTGCATATAACCCGGGTTTTCCAGGTACATCCTTATAGCCGACCACCTTAATCCATTCGCGCTCTTGTAAGGTCTTAATAATAGCGGTATTAACCGCAACACCTCGAATGGCTTCAATTTCCGCTCGAGTGACGGGTTGCTTATAAGCAATTAAGGCTAAGGTTTCTAAAAAAGCTCTGGAATATTTAGCTGGCTTCTCTTCCCATAAGCGTTGGACCCATTGACTATACTCAGTTTTAGTCTGAAAACAATAACCGCTCGCTACTTCCTTAAGCTCTATACCCCTATTTAGGCAATTTTCTGCTAAAATTTGCAAGGCCTGATGAATTTGTTGTCCAGTTGGTCGTTCGGATTCGGTAAATAAGCTACGCATTTTATCAATTGACAATGGCTGCGCTGCAGCTAACAAAGCTGCCTCTAAGATACAACTTAATTTTTCCATTTTTTACCTATCAAATACTTACCTAAACGAGATTAACTAAACGCAATAAATCATTAGTCATAGCTTGCACCATTAACATGGCTAATACTATCATACCTAATCGAAAAGCCAGTACCTCAGCCGCAACGGATAATGGTTTAGCTCTTAATTTTTCAAGCAATAAAAAGCCTAAATGCCCTCCGTCTAAGCCTGGCAGGGGAAGAAGATTAATAAAACCAATAGTGATACTTAAAATAGCTAACATTTGTAAATAGCTAGCTAAACCCTGCTTTACGGCTAAATTAAGCCCATTAAATATTCCTATCGGCCCACTTAAACTTTTTAGCGAAATGGTGCCTGTTAATAACTTATAAGTTATTAACAAGTTAAATTTAAGATAAGCATAGGTTTTTTGCCAAGCAACTACCCAAGCCTGGCTAAAAGGATAACGTTGTAATTGTAAATAAATATTGGCCTTAGTTTCAAGCTCGGCCCGACTAAGTAGCTTAGGTACTATCCCTAAGCTTTGTAAAGGATCGGGGCGCAATGGATCCAGTGTCCAATCGTTTACCTTAAGTTGATATAATCCTTGCTTATCTGCATGGGTAGCTTGCACCAATAGCGGTTGCTTACTTCCTACATGATTAAAAAGAGCCATCATAACCTCGGCCCAGTTATGAACGTGACTATTATCAATTTTAATAAGCGTAGCATTAATGGGTAAATCGGCTTGGGAGGCTATTGAATTAGGTGTAATAGAACCAATAATGGGCTTTAATTGTGTAATACCTATGGTATAGCATAACCAATAAATTAAAAAGGCAAAAATGAAATTAGTAATAGGTCCAGCTAGAACCACCGCAGCTCGTTTTAATAAAGTTTGTCGATTAAATGCCTTAGACAATTCATCTGCTGCAACAGGCCCCTCCCTTTCATCTAACATTTTGACATAGCCGCCTAATGGAATAGCCGCTACTATTATTTGCAAACCCGATGCGGTTTTCTTTATCCAAATGGGCTTACCAAAACCAATAGAAAAGCGTAATACCTTGATACCCATGGTTTTGGCCATCATAAAGTGCCCTAACTCATGAACCGCTATCAGTAATGTTATCCCAAGTAATATAGCAAGAATGGGTACAATGACATTCATTATTCCCATAAATTATGATCCTGGTAATCGCAACAAGCCTAAATATACCCCTTGGATATTAACGCGATCCACATCATAACTCATGGGTTGCATGGTAGGATTAGACGGTATCAAATTGACCTTATTATCTTTATCTTTTTGAATACGTTTTAAGGTGGCCTCCTGATTATCAATTAAGGCGACCACAATCTCACCATTCGTTGCCGTTACCCTACTCTCACAAACCACATAATCACCATCCATAATATTGTCCCCTATCATTGAGTCACCACAAACCTTCAGTACAAAGCGGTTAGGTCCAATAAGATAATGAGTGAGATCCAGCATTTCATGATTAGAGATGGCTTCAATGGGTCTACCGGCAGCAATTTTACCAATCAAGGGTAAACCGTATTCTTTTTGACTGGTTTCCGCCAAGGCTATGTTGCGACGCTTACCCGGTTTCACGCAAATATAACCCGCGTCTTTTAAGGCATGTACATAACGATGCACTACGCCCCGGGACTTAATGCCTATACCCATGGCTATTTCTGCTTCGGTTGGAGCATAACCATAACTTTGAATATAATTTTTAATAAATTGATAAGTTTTATATTGGCTAGCCGTTAACATATTTTTTCTCACATATCATGATTTAATACAAATTTCACGTTAAACGCGAAACTCCTTAGCAATGAAAATAGTAAGGAAAGAAATGCAATTCTCTACTTAAGTTATGGTGCCAAATTCATTTCGTCACCACACTGACAATTTAGAAGCGAGTTTTGCGAAATAAGTACCTCATACCGAACGCAAACTCCCTATTTAATTGACTTTTATCATAGAGAACAAAATGAGAATTAGCAAGTGCAAAAAATTAATTTATTATTATTTAGGGCGTGTTCCTAATATAAATTTTGTTCACTATGAGAAATAATGAGTATCAAACTCAAAAATACATGGCTTTAGTGCGAATACTCATAATACTGAAATCTATTATTACCCCCTGCCATGGCAACTGCTATTGTATATTCGGCGCTTGTATTAACCAGCTTTAGCTCCCACCGGCCTGTCTGGTAAGCTGACTCTATCAAAATTTTGTTACATGGCAAAAATTGTATAGAAAATTGATCCAAGGCTAAAAATAATCCTTGGCCTAAGGCTTTAATATACGCTTCCTTACAAGTCCATAAACTATAAAAAAAGGAATTTTGCTGCATTTCAGGCTGCTGAATTAGCTGCTCCATTTCCTTAGCTGAAAAAAAGCGCTTGGCAATTTCAAGGTAAGCCAGCTCTTCGTTATGGTATTCAACATCAATACCAATAGCCTCATTTAAGGTAAAAGCATAACAAGCCATATCAGCAGAATGAGAAATATTAAATTGTAAATTTATTTTATTCTGATTAAACACAATGGCTGGCTTACCCTGTTTACCATATTCAAAATGAAGAGCAGCCGGCTCAATATTTAAATATCTGCCCAATAAAGTGCGTAAAATACCACGCGCTAAAATGTATTTCCGCTTATCATCCGCAAAATGATAACGCTCAGCCCTGGCTAATTCATCAGCACTTAGCAGACTCTGATAAAGCGGTAAACTCTCGAGATCTTGTAAATAAGCCCGCCAAATATGAATTTCCCCAGCAGTCAAAAATAAATGGCCAGGCGCAGATGACCAAGCAGCTCCACTCACCTTAGTCATTCCGTGGTACTTCACGTAAAGCAGGAAAAATGCGTGCGGTTTTCACCAGATTGTCTTCAACATTGATGACTTCAATAGGATAACCTGCCAACATAACACAAGTTCCAGGTTGAGGAATGGTCTCTAAATATTCGGTGATAAGTCCACTCAACGTTTTAGGTCCATCCATAGTAAGCTGCCAGTTCATTTCTCTATTAATTTCACGAATATAAGCACTGCCTTCAACCAGGTAGCTACCATCGGCTTGAGGAATAATACTGGGGCTTGCTTCTGCAATATCTGTAGTATATTCCCCAACGATTTCTTCTAAAATATCTTCCATGGTTATCAAGCCTTGCACATCACCATACTCATCAACAATCAGAGCAATTCGCGTTTTTTCCTTACGAAAATTAAGCAATTGAGTCGTTAAGGGAGTACCCTCGGGAACGAAGTAAGCAGGCTTAATAATCTGCTTCAAGGTATCTTTATTTAATTTATCTTTGGCTAGTAGATACAAGGCATCTTTTAAATGTAAAATCCCCAGCGTATTATTGATATCATCTTGATAAATAGGTAAGCGAGTATATTGGCCCGTGATTAATTGTTTTAATAGACTTTGCCAATCGTGCGCCAAATCAATCCCTACAATTTCATTGCGGGGTACCATAATATCATCGACATGCGTTTTCTCCAGATCTAATATTCCCAATAACATATCTTGATGTGTTACGGGTATTCTAGCGCTGGCCTCATTAACTACCGTTCTTAATTCTTCCATATTAAAAGATTCAATACTGTGTTTTCCTACCTTAATTCGGAAAATTTTTAAGCCGGTATTGACTAAAGTAGTTGCTAACCAAACTAAAGGATATAAAACTTTTTGCATGATTTTAAGCGGTAAAGACGCTGCAAAAGCTAGTGGTTGTGGATATAAGGCCGCAACCGTTTTAGGCGCTATTTCAGAAAAAATCAATACCATTAAGGTTAAAATTATCGTGGCCATAAATACCCCGTATTCACCGTATAGGCGAAAGGCAAGCATAGTAGCAATGGCAGAGGCTAATATATTTGCAAAGGTATTGCCGATTAAAACAACTCCCAACAATCGATCTGGCCGTTCTAGCATTTTTTGCACTCTAATAGCAGCGCGTACCTTTTGTCTTGCTAAATGACGCAACCGGTAACGGTTTAAGGTCATCATGCAGGTTTCCGAGGCAGAAAAAAATCCAGATATCACAAGCAAAAAAACGAGTAAAAGAATAAGTTGCAGATTACTGAGACTTTCCAAGCTTAACCTCTAATAGCAAAGAAGTTATTTTAAATCACAATTCTGTCAAGCTATTAACTGGCTCACCAAATAACAGATCAATAACAAAACCACACCGCTTAAGGTCCAACATACCACAGTACTGGAACGCCAACCAAATAAAAATCGCCCTATCAATAAGATAGCAAATATAAGCCAAGCAAGCACCGTTAGTAATATCTTACTTAACAAAGGCGCATAGAATATATCATTAAAAAAATAAAAACTCGATATTATAAGTATAGTAAGTAAAATAAATCCAACCGCAATCAGCTGAAACAACAGTTTTTCCATACTTTCAACCGGTGGTAAAATCCGCAAGGCATGGCGCGTGTCTTTATGACGCAACTGCCAGTTTTGAATCACTATCAACAAGGCTTGGCAAGCGGCTAAGCAAAAGGTACTAAAAGCGCCAATCGCTAGGAAAAGGTGAATAAGCCCCACAGGATTTAAAGCAGTATTAACTATACTCTGACCTGGAAATAAAACGGCTAAAATAATGCTCATGGCGGAAATAGGAAAAATAAATATGCCTAAATTTTCCAAGGGTTTTCGTATGGCTAGCAATAAATGTATGACCGCCACTAACCAAGCGGCTTGAGAAAACAAATTAAACAGGGTTAAGTTTTGTCCCGTTGAGGTATCTATCCAGGCATACAAAAGCCAGGCATGACCTAATACGGCCAGCAAACCCAGATAAAATACTGAGATCTGCTTACCATTAAGCCTAGCCGTTAAAAACAAAATTTGCATAAGGGCGGCGGCGCAATAACAACCCACCACACCTAATATAAGTAAATTATAAAGCATGTACATATACTAACAAGAGTCTGATAGACTACCAAGCTTTTGTTAAGTATACTTTTGCTTACTTAAATAAATAATTTTAAAATATAAACCATACTATCATTAACGTTTCTTAGGAATATCTAAACCTAAAACTCAAAGTTGAACAGTATGAAATAGCAGATATCAGCAAAACTTATAACAGTCATTCAGTTAATATTTTCTTTTAAGTTACAGAAGGTAAATTATGTTTGAAAGTCTTTCAGAACGCCTTGGTAAAACCTTACAAAATCTACGCGGTCTTGGCCGAATAACCGAACAGAATATTCAAGACTCCTTACGCGAAGTACGCCTTGCTCTACTAGATGCAGACGTAGCCTTACCTATTGTAAAACAATTTATTGATAAAATCCGAGATAAAGCCATTGGCCAAGAAGTGCAACAAAGCATCACCCCAGGCCAAACCTTAGTTAAAATCGTGCAGCAAGAGTTAATTAATGCCTTAGGTGGTGAAACCAACGAAATCAATCTTCAAACTCAACCTCCCGCGGTTATTTTAATGGCGGGACTACAAGGCTCAGGAAAAACCACCACAGCGGCAAAATTAGGCCGCTGGCTTAAAGAAACTAAGGCTAAAAAAGTGCTAGCCGTTAGTACCGACATTTATCGTCCAGCGGCTATAGAACAATTACAAACCTTAGCTCGTGAAGTAGGGATAGAATTTTTCCCTAGCCAAGCTAATGAACAACCTACTCAGATAGTTAACCAGGCTTTAACTTTTGCTCGCCAACAGCATTTTGATATTTTAATTATTGATACGGCGGGTCGATTACATATCGATGCCGAAATGATGACGGAAATTAAGGCTATTCATACCACGGCTTCACCTATTGAAACCTTGTTTGTGGTTGATAGCATGACGGGGCAAGATGCGGCCAATACGGCTAAAGCCTTTGGTGAAACCCTACCCTTAACCGGGATCGTGCTTACTAAAACCGATGGAGACGCCCGTGGAGGAGCGGCTTTATCGGTAAAAACGATTACGGGTAAACCCATTAAATTCATAGGGATTGGCGAAAAAATGGATGCCTTTGAGGTGTTTCATCCCGATAGGATAGCCTCGCGTATCTTAGGTATGGGAGATATCTTAAGTTTAGTGGAGGAAGCCGAACGCAAGCTGGATAAAAAGAAGTCCGAGCAACTTGCCAATAAATTTAAAAAAGGTAAACCCTTTGATTTAGAAGATTTTCGCTCGCAGTTACAACAAATGCAAACCATGGGAGGCATAGGCGGCTTACTGGCTAAATTGCCTGGAGTAGGTAGTCTTCCCACAGCAGCCAAGGCTCAAATCAATGATAAGTCATTTGTTAAACTAGAGGCCATTATTAACTCCATGACGCCTAGAGAAAGACGCTATCCCGATCTTATTAATGGCTCCCGCAAACGCAGAATTGCAATCGGCTCTGGCACACAAATCCAAGACGTTAACCGGCTGCTAAAACAATTTGAACAAATGCAGAAAATGATGAAAAAAATGTCAAAAGGCGGCATGCACAAAATGATGAGTAAAATGAAGCATTTACTCCCACCAGGAGCCGGTGGTAATCTGCCTTTTAACTAAGTCTATTATTTATAAACATTGACAAAATGCCCATAAGAAGGCATATTTATTGTCCTTTAACTTTTGATACTTGATATATTAATTGGAGATTAACGCGTGGCCAATTCAGCGCAAGCAAAAAAACGTGCCCGCCAATCAGAACAACGCCGTGCGCGTAATGCAAGCCGTCGTTCTATGGTGCGTACCTATCTTAAAAAAGTAATTAAAGCCCTAGATGCAGGAAATAAAGAACTCGCTCAACAAGCTTTTAAAGAAGCAGTTCCTGTACTGGATAAAGCGGCAGGCAAAGGCATTATTCACAAAAATAAAGCCGCTCGTCACAAGAGCCGTTTAAATGCCCGTCTAAAGAAATTAGTGCTTGGTGAAGCAGCTTAAGTTAATTGGGGTTTATCACATCAGCGATAAACCCTTATTTGTCTTTACATACTACCGTCACCCGGGCTAACGCTCCTTCTACTTTGGCGTCATGGCATATCACCTTGTTACGAGCCCGACCTTTTATTAAAACTTGTATACTCCCCTTTCCCACATTCAAGGTAACGGTGCTGTACTTCAATTTTTCTGAAGGTATTCTATCGGTAAAGTCAGTGTAGCGAGAAATATGTAAAAATCTATCAGGCTTAAATACTACCGTAAATTCTTCAATATCATAACTACTTTGGTTGTTTATGGTAATTATGTGGCCATACCCGGTTCCAGCCAATAAGCATAAACAAATAATTTTCGCGATAGCTTTCATATAATTAACCTCTATATCAAACAAAGACCGTTATGATAAAGTTAACCGTAGCTATAGAGTACGGTTAACTGATGTTATAAGTTAATTATAGTAGATTTTTTAAATAATTTATTCGCCCCACTTGCTTTATATTAAGCCCAGCTCTTTAACGGCCTCTCTTTCTGCCCGTAGCTCATCCAAGGTAGCCTGTAGTTTAATCTTACCAAATTCATTATGGTTAAAGCCTTCCACTACCTTTAGCTGACCTTGTTCGGTGCGACAAGGTACCGAGAAAATCAAACCTTCATCAATCCCGTATTCACCCTTAGAACATCTAGCCATGGAATAACTATTGCCGGTTGCGGTGTCATGGACGAGGTTATAAACTCCGGTGAGGGCTGCATTAGCGGCTGAGGCCGCCGAAGAAGCGCCACGCGCCTTAATAACCGCGGCACCACGTTGTTGAATAAGTGGAATAAAATCATTTTGTAGCCAAGTCTCATCACCAATCACTTGGGCAGCTGATTGACCATTAATCTTAGCATTATAAAAATCCGGGTATTGAGTGGCAGAATGATTGCCCCAGATAGTCATATTGGTTACAGCCGTCACATCCACACCGGCCCGTTTCGCCAATTGAGCCTTAGCCCGTAATTCATCTAAAGTGGTCATAGCGTAGAAGCGA
>Ga0182739_1001792_pt1 | contig 21307 bp, 17 predicted proteins | sample eDN5th30CBELigBY_FD_128873 | JGI IMG/M metagenome (GOLD analysis project Ga0182739, IMG submission 128873) | Enriched backyard soil microbial communities from Emeryville, California, USA - eDNA 5th pass 30_C BE-Lig BY (version 2) (version 2) | ecosystem: Environmental > Terrestrial > Soil >...
GGGGCCGATACGAAAGGCCCCCATGCAGATCCCGCCCGAGACGTTCCTGATCGACCGCAGCTCACACCTGCCGCTGCAATTGCAATTGCGGCGGCAGATCGTTCTGGCGGTGCATGAGGGGCGCTTGCGACCGGGCGAGCGGATGCCGTCAAGCCGGGCGCTGGCCGCGCATCTGGGGGTGGGGCGGATCACGGTCACGCAGGCTTACGGCGATCTGGTGGCGACCGACTATCTTTCGGCGCGGGGGCGGTCGGGCTTCTTCATCTCGGTCCGGGTCGAGGATCTGGCGGACAGCCCCGATCCCGCCCCCGATGCCCCGCGCTTCGACTGGGCCAGACTGCTTGACGGGCGCAGCCTTGCGGCGCGGCGCAAGGATCGCCCGGCCGACTGGCGCAGCTATCCCTATCCCTTTCTTTACGGGCAGACCGATGACCGGCTGATCGACCACGCGGCGTGGCGGGAATGCGCGCTCCGGGCGCTGGGTCGCCGCGATCTGGGCGCGCTTTCGGATGACCAGTATGACGGCGATGACCCCGAGCTGATCGACTTCATCATCCGCCACCTTCTGCCCCGGCGCGGCATAAGGGCCCGGCCTGAGGAGATCCTGCTGACAATGGGGGCGCAGAACGCGCTGTGGCTGATCTGCGACATCCTCCTGAAGCGCGGCGTCTCCTGCGCGATGGAGGAGCCGGGCTATCCCGGCCTGCACGAGATCCTTGCGACCCATGATGCCGAGGCGCTGCCGGTGCCCATCGACGCGGGCGGCCTGCCGCCCGAGGCGATTCCGCCGGGCATCTCGGTCGTCTTCGCCTCGCCCAGCCATCAATGCCCGACCAGCCGCACCATGCCCCGCGCGCGGCGCGAAGCGCTGCTGCGGCTGGCCGAGGGGCGGGGTTTCTGCGTCGTCGAGGATGATTATGAGTTCGAGATCAGCTTCGAGGGCGCGACCTCGCCCGCGCTGAAGGCGATGGATCGCAGCGGCTCGGTGATCTATATCGGCTCCTTCTCGAAATCCGTGTTTCCGGGGCTGCGGCTGGGTTATATCGTCGCCGATCCCGCCTTCGTGGCCGAGGCGCGGGCGCGGCGCGGGATGATGCTGCGCCACCCGCCTGGCCATGTGCAGCGCACCATGGCCTATTTCCTGTCGCTGGGTCACTACGACCGCCAGTTGAAGCGGATGCGCGAAGCCTATGCCGAGCGGCGGCAGGTCGCGGCGGCGGCGCTGGCGCTGAACGGGCTCGATATCGGGATGGATGGCTGCGGCGGCGGCTCAAGCTTCTGGCTGAAGGTGCCGCCGGGGCTGGACAGCGACGTGCTGGCGCGTGCGCTGAAACCGCAGGGCGTGCTGATCGAGCCGGGCCGCCCGTTCTTTCGCCGGCGCGAGGCTGGGGCCGGCTTCTATCGCCTCGCCTATTCCTCGATCGCGGCGCGCGAGATCGAGGAGGGGATCAGGCGCATCGCCCGGACCTGCCGCAGCCTGACGGGCTGAGCCTTACCCGAGGCGGGCGAAGGCCTGCAGCACCACGCGCTCGGATTGCGTCAGATATTCGTCCAGCATCGCCGAGGAGCCGGCGGCATCGCCCGATTCCAGCCGGGCAAGGATCATGTCGTTGCGGTCGATATAGGGCTCGTGCAGCAGTTCGGGACTGTCGAGCAGCCCGAAGGCCAGCCGCAATTCGGCGATGATCTGGGCAAAGAAATCATTGAGGCGCGGGCTGTCGCTGAGCGAGACGATCGCTGCGTGGAATTCCATATTGGCGCTGCCGACGCCGCGCCAGTCGCGGACCTCGCGCAGGCGCTGCGCCTCCTCGACCGCGGCGCGCATCCGGCCGACCCCCTCATGCCGCGGCCAGGCCTGCGCCAGCGCCGGAACCTCGATCAGGCGGCGGACGCGATAGATGTCGAGGATCGACGCCATCGAAGGCACGGCCACGAAAACGCCGCGATTGGGCTCATGCCGCAGCAACCCCTCGCGCGTGAGCAGGCGAAAGACCTCGCGCAGGGTATTGCGCGAGATGTCGAGATCGGCCGCAAGCCGCGCCTCGGACAGCCGCTGGCCGGGAATCAGCTTGCCCCCCGTCACCTGATCGCGCAGCCGCGAGGCGATTTCTTCGGTCAGGCTGGGTTCTGCAGACATGTAGGTTTCCGTTCAGGTGGGGTGTATCTTGTCCGAGCGGCGGGGCGCAGGCAAGCCACGCCCGTGCAATGAAATCAGGTTGATGACCTGCCGATGCAGGGTGCAAACCTACATATCCTGCCTATCAACCGCGCAGATTGTCCAATTCGAAATATTGAATTGTTCAACAGTCTATGTATGAATGTAAGATAATCGTTGACTGACCGTCATGCGAAAATCAAACTTCCGTCATCCAGACCATTCCAGCAGGAGCATGTCAGATGAGCGATTCCGCTCCAACCGCTGCCAATGCCAGCCTTCGCGGCGGCTTCCTTGCAGCGATCTTCCTGATGGCCACCTCGGCCATCGGCCCCGGCTTCATCACCCAGACCGCCACCTTCACCCAGAAGCTGGGCGCGGCCTTCGCCTTTGCCATCCTCGCCTCGATCGTGATCGACTTCGTGGTGCAATTGAACATCTGGCGCATCACTGCCCTGACGCGCCGCAATGCGTCCGAGACGGCCAATGCGGCGATCCCCGGCTCGGGCTACCTGCTGGCGGTGCTGATCCTGATCGGCGGCCTTGCCTTCAATATCGGCAATATCGCGGGCGCGGGCCTTGGCATGAACGCGATGTTCGGCCTTGATCCCAAGATCGGTGGCGGGATCTCGGCCCTGCTGGCGATCGGCGTCTTTCTGTCGAAACGCGCGGGGCTGCTGCTCGACCGCTCGCTGATCGGGCTTGGCATCCTGATGATCCTGATGACGCTGGTGGTCGCCATCACTTCGAACCCGCCGGTGGGCGACGCGCTGCGCCAGACCGTCATGCCCGACGTGATCGACTTCCCGACCATCACCACCATCGTCGGCGGCACCGTGGGCGGTTATATCACCTATTCCGGCGCGCACCGCCTGCTGGACAAGGGCCTCGTGGGCGAGCAGAACCTTGCCGCCGTCACCCGCGCCTCGCTGACCGGGATCGCGGTGACCGGCCTCATGCGCTTCATCCTGTTCCTGGCCATCCTGGGCGTCGTCGCCTCGGGCGTGACGCTGGACCTGTCGAGCCAGGCCGCCAACCCCGCCGCGCAGGCATTCGCCGCCGCGCTGGGTGATACCGGCATGCGCATCTTCGGCGTGGTCCTCTGGGCCGCGGCCATCACCTCGGTCATCGGGGCGGCCTATACTTCGGTCAGCTTCCTCAACGTCTTTTCGACGCTGAGCGAGCGGACCCGCAACATCGCGACGGTGATCTTCATCGCCTTCTCGCTGGTGGTCTACATGCTGATCGGCACGGCGCCCGCCGCGATCCTGGTCTTTGTCGGCGGCTTCAACGGGCTGATCCTGCCCATCGGCCTGACCATCTTTACCTATGTCGGCTTTGCCCGGCCCGACCTGATGGGCGGCCATGTCTATAACCGGGTGCTGCTGACGCTCTCGGCCATCGTCTGTGCGCTGACCTGGTATATGGGCATCAAGTCGGTCGGCCCGATCTTTGCCTTCCTCGGCGCCTGATGACACAATGGCGGCGACCGGTCCCGGTCGCCGCCTTCCTGATATTACGGAGGACAGCATGACCCGATCCATCGACCTCAACAGCGATCTTGGCGAAGGCTATGGCGCCTGGCAGATGGGCGACGACGCGGCAATGCTCGCGATCGTCAGCTCGGCCAATGTCGCCTGCGGCTTTCATGCCGGCGATCCGCTGACGATCCTTGCGACGCTGCGCGGTGCCGTGGCCGGGGGCGTGGCGGTGGGCGCGCATGTGTCCTATCCCGACCGCGTGGGTTTCGGGCGGCGTCCGATGGACGTGACCTCGGCCGAGCTGACCGCCGACGTGATCTATCAGATCGGGGCATTGCAGGGTCTTGCCGCCTCGGTCGGAACGCGCGTCACCTATGTGAAACCCCACGGCGCGCTCTACAACACCATCGCCAATGACGCCCGGCAGGCCGATGCGGTGATCGAGGGCATCAAGGCCATCGACCCATCGCTGGTGCTGATGGGACTGGCCGGGGCGCCGATCCTTGCCCGCGCCGAGGCCGCGGGCCTGCGCACCGTGGCGGAAGCCTTCGGCGACCGCGCCTATACGCCCGAGGGGCAGCTTGTCTCGCGCCGCGAAAAGGGTGCGGTGCTGCATGACCCGGAACTGGTTGCCGCCCGCATGGTCCGCCTCGCGACCGAGGGCGTGATCGAGGCCATCGACGGCTCGACCCTGAAGCTCGCCGCCGACAGCATTTGCGTCCATGGCGATAGCGCCGGCGCGGTCGGGATGGCCCGCCGCATCCGCGAGGAGCTGGTCAAGGCCGGCGTCGCGATCACCTCCTTCGTGGAGGCCCGCTGATGCTGCGTCCCGATCCCGCCGCTGCTGCCGCCGCCCGCCTCGAATGCCGCAAGGGTCTTGTCGCGCCCACCGCGGGGATGGCCCCGGGCTTTACCCAATGCAACATGATCTCGCTGCCGCGCGACTGGGCATGGGATTTTCTGCTTTACGGCCAGCGGAACCCGAAGCCCTGCCCGGTCCTTGACGTGACCGATCCCGGCAGCCACCGCACCGCGCTTGCGCCCGAGGCCGATCTGCGCAGCGACCTGCCGCTCTACCGCGTCTGGCGCGACGGGGTGCTGACCGAGGAACTGGCCGACGCGACCGAAGCCTGGGCCGAGCATTCCGACCTCGTGACCTTCCTGATCGGCTGCTCCTTCACCTTCGAGACGCCGCTGATGCAGGCCGGGATCGAGGTGCGTCATGTCGCGCAGGGCTGCAACGTGCCGATGTATCTGACCAATCGCCCCTGCCGCCCAGCGGGACGTCTGCACGGGCAGATGGTCGTCTCGATGCGCCCGGTTCCCGCCGACCGCGTGGCCGAGGCCGCGACCATCACCGCGCGTTTTCCCGCCGTCCACGGCGCGCCGGTCCATATCGGATCGCCCGAGACTCTGGGCATCGCCGATCTCGGCAAGCCCGATTTCGGCGACCCGGTCCAGATCAATGAGGGTGAGGTTCCGGTCTTCTGGGCCTGCGGGGTGACGCCGCAGGCGGCGGTCATGGCCTCGAAACCGCCTTTTGCCATCACCCATGCGCCGGGCCACATGTTCATCACCGACGTGCCCGATACGCAGTGGCAGGTATGAGCATGAGGTTCCTGCCCGTCGGTCCGCGCACGATTCTGGTCGAACTCGCCGATCTGGACGAAACGCTCGCGCTCTTCGATGCGCTGCTGGCCGAGCCGATCGAAGGCGTGGCCGAGATCGTGCCCGCCGCCCGGACGCTGATGATCCGCATGGCTGCGGGCTTTGCCGCCGATGCCGGGCTGGCCGGGCAGGTAATGGCGCGCCAACCCGCGCCCGGCACCCGGCGCGAGGAAGGCCCGGTCGAGACGGTCGAAATCCCCGTGACCTATTCGGGCGAGGATCTGGACGATGTGGCCCGTCATATGGGCCTGACCGTGGCCGAGGTCATCGCGGCCCATCAGGCGACGACGTGGCAGGTGGCCTTCTGCGGCTTCGCGCCGGGCTTTGCCTATATGACCTGCGACGATGCACGTTTCGACCTGCCGCGCCGTCCTGCGCCGCGCACGCGCATCCCGGCGGGCTCGGTCGCGCTGGCGGGGCGTTTCTGCGGCATCTATCCGCAAGAGACGCCCGGCGGCTGGCAGCTGATCGGCACGACGAAGGTTCCGATGTGGGATCTGAGCCGAGATCCGCCCGCGCTGCTGCGCCCGGGCGTGCGCGCCCGCTTTGTCGAGGGGGAGGCGGAGATCCATCCTTCGACCGCCATTCCCGCGCCGGTTGCCGAACCCGCGCTGACGATCCTCTCCTCGGCCTTTCCTATCGTCTTTCAGGACGAGGGGCGGCCGGGTCAGGGCGGGCAGGGGGTTTCGGCCTCGGGCGCGCTGGACATGGGCGCGCTGCATCGCGCGAACCGCGCTGTTGGCAATCCTTCCGATGCGCCGGTGCTGGAGATCACCCTTGGCCCGGTCAAGCTGCGCGCCGACCAGCCGGTGACGCTGGCGCTGAGTGGCGCAGCCACGGCCAGCATCGCGGGCATCCCCCAACCCGCCGGTCCGGCCTTTGCGCTGGATGCGGGCGAGGAGGTCACGATCCTGCCGCCCGAAGCGGGGATGCGCAGCTATCTGGCTTTGCGGGGCGGTTTCGATGTCGCCCCGGTGCTGGGTTCTGCCGCGACCGATACGCTGGCCTTTGTCGGCCCCGATCCGCTGAAAGCCGGCGCGGCGCTGGCCTGCGCGTATCGCCCGGCGGTGGCGGTGGCCGAGGTGCAGGACCAGCCCACGCTGCCGAAGCCGGGCGATCTGGTCGAGCTGCCCGTGACGCTTGGCCCGCGCGCCGACTGGTTTACGCCCGAGATGATCACGCATTTCCTGACGCAGGAATGGCTGGTCACGCCGCAAAGCTCGCGCGTGGGCATCCGCCTTGAAGGGGCGCAGCCGATGACGCGCGAGGATGCGCTGGAACTGCCCTCGGAAGGGACCGAGACCGGCGCGATCCAGATCCCGCATTCCGGCCAGCCGGTGCTGTTTCTGGCCGACCATCCCCTGACCGGCGGCTATCCGGTGATTGCGACCCTGTTGCCGCAGGCTTTGGATCTGGCAGGCCAGATCCCGCCCGGCGCGCGCATCCGCTTTACCGCCGCCCAAGATTTTGCCCCGATTACCCCTGCGAGGTCCGCATGACCCTTTTCGCCACCGGTCCCGACCGCCCCATCACCCGCCTGCTGATCGCCAATCGCGGCGAGATCGCCGTCCGCATCATCCGCGCCTGCCGGGATGAGGGGATTGCCGCGATCGCCATCTATGCCGACAGCGACCGCGACGCCCTGTTCGTGCGTATGGCGGACGAAGCCCATGCCCTTGGCGGCGAGAAGCCCGCCGAAAGCTACCTGAACGCCGAAAAGATCATCGCCATCGCGCGTGAGGCCGGGGCGGATGCCATCCATCCGGGCTATGGGTTCCTGTCGGAACGCGCCGATTTCGCCGCCGCGGTGCAGGAGGCCGGGCTGATCTGGATCGGCCCCGACCCATCGGTCATCGAGGCTTTGGGCGACAAGATCGAGGCGCGGCGCATCGCCGAGGCCGTCGGCGCGCCGCTGGTCGCGGGCACGCCCGGCCCGGTCGAAACCCCGGCCGAGGCGCTGGCCTTCGCCAAGGAACACGGCCTGCCCATCGCCATCAAGGCCGCCTTTGGCGGCGGCGGTCGCGGCATGAAGGTGGCATGGCGGCTGGAAGAGGTTGAGGAGCTGTTCGAATCCGCCACGCGTGAGGCCCTGACCGCCTTCGGCCGCGGCGAATGCTTCATCGAGCAATTCCTTGACCGCCCCCGCCATATCGAGGCGCAGGTGCTGGCCGACCGCCACGGCACCGTCAAGGTGATCGGCACGCGCGACTGTTCGCTGCAACGCCGCAACCAGAAGCTGGTCGAGGAGGCCCCCGCCCCCTTCCTGACCGATGAGCAGCGCGCCCGCATCCACGAGGCCGCGCGCGCGATCTGCGCCCATGCCGGCTATTCCGGCGCGGGAACGGTCGAGTTTCTGCTGTCCGGGAATGGCACGATCTCGTTCCTCGAGGTGAATACCCGGCTTCAGGTCGAGCATCCCGTGACCGAGGAAACCACCGGCATCGACCTTGTTCGCGGCATGATCCGCGTGGCGCAGGGCGCGCGGCTGGCGGATGAGACCGTGCCCGAGCCGCGCGGCCATTCGATCGAGTTCCGCATCAATGCGGAAGACCCGGCCCGGGGGTTCCTCCCCACTCCCGGGCCGGTCGAGGTCTTTGACGCGCCTTCGGGGCCGGGCATCCGCCTCGATAGCGGCGTGGTTTCCGGCTCGGTCGTGCCGGGCAGCTTCGATTCCATGATGGCGAAGCTGATCGTGACCGGCGCGACGCGCGAGGAGGCGCTGGCCCGTGCCGCGCGCGCCTTGCGCGAGTTCAGGATCGAAGGCGTGGCCTCGGTCCTGCCCTTCGATCAGGCGGTGCTGGATGAGCCCGATTTCCGCGCCGAAAATGGCGATTTCCGCGTCCATACCCGTTGGATCGAGACCGATTTCGCCGAGGCGCTGGCCGCCGCGATGGAACCCCATGCCCGTGTCACCCCTGCCGCCCCGGCGCGGATGCTGCGCCTTGCGGTCGAGATCGACGGCAAGCGGCATGAGCTGGGCCTGCCGGCGAACCTGCTTGCGGCGCTGCCTGCGGGCGGGGCTGCGCTGCCCGAGGATGCAGCCCCCGAAGCGGATGAGGCGGTGATCGGCGCTCCGGTCGCCGGCACGCTGACGCTTTGGCAGGCCGAGGACGGGGCCGAGGTCGAGGCCGGGCAGGTCATCGCCGTCATCGAGGCGATGAAGATGGAAACCCGCATCGAGGCGCATCGCGCCGGCCGGCTGGAGCAACTGGCCGAGGCGGGCAAGGTGCTGGGCTTTGGCGCACCGGTCGCCCGGATCGCCTAGCCCAAGATCATCTAGCCCGAGATCGAATAGGCCTCGCGCATCGTGCCGTTCTGGGTCGGGATCCGCCGGGTTCCGATCCAGCCGACATGGCGGGCGAGCGTCGCGCAGGCCGAGGTGACGTTCCCGCGCCTCAGCGCGGCCAGAATGGCCCGGTGGTCGTGATCGGTCCGCGATTCCCAATCCGAACGCCAGGCGGCGAACAGGAACCGCGCCGAGGCGGCGTGCAGGTCGTCGATCGTCGACATCAGCCGGGTCATCCCGCAGGGGGCGAGGATCAGGCGGTGAAAGCGGCGGTTCGCCGCCTCCCATTCGCGGACGCTGCCGGCATCATCGACCTCACGGGCCGCAGTCTCGGCCTCGGCCAAAATCACCGGAGTCATATGCGGCGCGGCATGGCGCAGCGCCAGCGATTCCAGCGCCGAGCGCATCTCGGCCACCTCGCGCAGCTCGTCGATCGAGAAGCTGGTCACGCGCATCCCCCGGCGCGGCTCGCTGACCGTCAGGCCCTGCGCTTCCAGCCGCAGGAGCGCCTCGCGCACGGGGACGTGGCTTGCACCGAACTCGGCGGCGATATGGTCCTGACGCAGCTTTTCACCGGGGGCGATCTGTCCCTGGATGATACGATCGGCAAGCGCGCGGGCAATTCGGGAGGTCAGCGTTTCATCGGCCATGAATCATAGATAATTTCTCATGGTGGCGGCGTCGAGGGGCGGATTTGACATCGCCGGCCTGCCACGGGACAAGGCGGCGCGCCTTCTGCTGGATTGCCGATGACCCTCACCACCCGACGTCTGCTGACTTTCGCCCTTGCCGCTGCCGGAGGCGCGCTGTTCCTGACCCTCGGCCTGCCGCTGCCCTTGCTGCTGGGACCGATGCTCGCTTGCCTGATCGCGGCCCTGGCCGGGGCGCCGCTGGCCGACATGGGCTGGTTCGGGGTGCTGATGCGCACGGTCCTCGGCGTCGCGGTCGGTTCCTCGATCACTCCCGAGGTCATTGGTGGTTTGCCCGACATCGCCCTGTCGCTGGTGTTCGTCCCGATCTTCATTCTTGTGATCGCGCTGGTCGGCTATCCGCTGCTGCGCCGCGCCTTCGGCTTCGACCACGCGACGGCCTGGTATGGCGCGATGCCGGGCGGGCTTCAGGACATGCTGGTCTTTGGCGAGGAGGCGGGTGGGGACATCCGCGCGCTGTCGCTGATCCATGCCACGCGGGTTCTGGTCATCGTCACGGTCGCGCCGCTGATCATGTCGACCTATTGGTCGGTGGATCTGTCACAGCCGCCGGGCCAGCCCATGGCCTCGGTCGCGCTGCGTGAGCTGGTGCTGATGATCTTCTGCGGCATCGCCGGCTGGAAACTGGCCGAGCGCCTCAACCTCTTCGGGGCCTCGATCCTTGGTCCGATGGTCCTGACCGCGGCCCTGTCGCTTTCGGGACTGATCCAGCACCGGCCCCCGGCCGAGATGATCCAGGCGGCACAATATTTCATCGGTATCTCGATCGGCGCGAAATATGTCGGCATCACCCCGCGCGAGTTGCGGCTGCATGTCACGGCGGGGCTGGTCTATTCGCTGGTGCTGGCGGCGATCAGCCTCGCCTTCATCGAGGTCATCGTCCAGCTTGGCCTTGCCCCCGGCCTCGACGCCTTCCTTGCCTTCCTGCCCGGCGGTCAGGCCGAGATGATCGTCATCGCCATCATCGCCGGGGCCGATCTGGCCTATGTCGTCAGCCACCATCTGCTGAGAGTCGTGCTGGTGATCCTGCTTGCGCCGGTGGTGGCGCGCTTCTTCCGCTAGATGTTCATCTGGCTTCCGATCTCGACCACGCGACCGGCCGGGATGCGGAAATAGTCGGAGGCCGCGGCGGCGTTCCGGGACAGCGCGATGAACAGGTTGGCCTGCCAGACCGGCACGCGGCTATGGGTCGAGATGCGGATGCGGCGGCGCGACAGGATGAACGAGGTCGCCATGATATCGAACTTCCACCCCTGACGCCGGCATTCCAGAAGTGCCTGCGGCACGTCGGGATCCTCGGCATAGCCATAGCGCAGCTCGACCCGGCGGAAGCGGTCGTTCAGCTCCTCCATATGCACACGCCGGCTTGGGGGCACGCGCGGGACATCGGCGGTGGTGATGGTCAGGATCACGTTCTGCTCGTGCAGGGACTTGAAGTGCTTGAGGCTGTGCAAAAGCGCGCCGGGCGTCAGGTCGGGGGTCGAGGTCAGGAACACCGCCGTCCCCGGCACCGTGCTGATCGAGCCGGATTTCTGGATCTGCCGGAGCAGCGTGTCGAGGGGCAGTTCGGCCTCGTGGTCCTTGGCGGCGACGATTGCGGTGCCGCGCATCCAGCTTCGCATCACCACCAGAGCGGCCGCCGCGATCCCGAGGGGCACATAGCCGCCATCGGCAATTTTCATCAGGTTCGCACCCAGAAAGACGAGGTCCAGCAAAAGGAAGGGCAGCATCATCGCGATCGACAGCCAGAGCGGCAGCTTCCAATGCTTATGCGCGACGATCATCGCCAGCGTCGCGGTCACGACCATGGTGCCGGTCACGCTGATCCCGTAGGCCGAGGCGAGGCTGGAGGACGAGCCGAAGATCACCACCAGCGCGAGAACCGCATACATCAGCCAGCGATTGACGCCGGGCATGTAGATCTGGCCCTGATGCTCGTCCGAGGTGTGGCGGATCTTCATTCGCGGCAGCAGATGCAGTTGCACGGCCTGCTGGGTCAGCGAATAGGCCCCGGTGATGACCGCCTGACTGGCGATGATCGTGGCCAGCGTCGCAAGGATCACGACCGGCAGCAGCGCCCAGCCGGGAAAAAGCAGATAGAACGGGTTGGCGATGGCACCGGGGTTCGAAAGCAGCAAGGCGCCCTGACCGAAATAGGTCAGCAGCAAGGCGGGGAAGGCGACAAAGATCCACGCCATCTGGATCGGCTTCCGCCCGAAATGGCCCATATCGGCATAAAGCGCCTCGGCCCCGGTGACGGCAAGAAAGACGGCCCCCAGCACGATCAGCCCAAGCTGGCCGTTCCCGACCACGAAGCTCAGCGCATGGACGGGGTTCAGCGCCGCCAGCACTTCGGGATCTTGTGCAAGCCAGCGGCAACCGCCCGCCGCCATGACGATGAACCAGACAAGGGTGACCGGGCCGAAATAGCGCGCGACCGCGTCGGTGCCCCGGTTCTGGACAAGGAAAAGGCAGATGATGATGACGATTGCCAGCGGCTCGATGAAGGGATCGACCCCGTCCGTGACCAGCTTCAGCCCCTCGATCGCCGAAAGGACCGAGATCGCGGGCGTGATCGCGGCATCGCCGTAGAACAGCGCGGCCCCGATCATGCCGAGGACCATGATCGTCATGTTGGGTCGCCCCATCGCCCGCTGCGCCAGCGCAAGCAGCGAGAGCGTGCCGCCCTCGCCCTCGTTATCGGCGCGCATCAGGATCAGGACGTATTTCACCGTCACGACCAGAATGAGCGCCCAGACGATCAGCGACAGCACGCCCAGCACATCGGCGCGGGTGACGCCCCCGTGACTGGCGCCGGCGGCCAGCATCGCCTCGCGGAAGGCATAAAGCGGCGAGGTCCCGATATCCCCGTAAACCACCCCGATCGCCGCGAGGGAAAGCGAGAGCATTCCCGCGCGTCGTGGTTCGGCCTCGGAAATGTGAGTATCCAGAGCTGCCATTTCATGCTTCCTGTCCAAGGGCGAGTCGCCGCCGAGCCGGGACATTGCCGCAGAGCAGCATAAAGGTTCGCCTGCGATTTCGGACCTGTGCGTAAAGTTTCCATAAAGGCGATGGACAACCGCCACGGCATGAACCCAGAATCCTTTTATGAACCAAGTGGATACCGCCCAATTCAAGGATGCCCAGTTCAGGGATGACCGCCGCTGGATGACCGCCCCCAGCCTTGGCGGCTTTCTGGGTGCGGCGAGCATTCTGGTGGTGATCGCGGTGACGGTCGGATCGGCGCGGCAGGTCTTGCCGGAATCCATCGCCATCCTGCTGTTTCTGACCGCGGTTCTGATCAATGCGGCGGGTTTCGGCTTCTGGATCGGCATTGCCAGCGCCTTTGGCGCGCTTGCAGGCTTCAACTTCATGTATGTCGAGCCGCATTTCACCCTGCACATCGCCCAGCCGCAGGATCTGATCACGCTGGCGGTGTTTCTGCTGGCGGCCTCGATCACCGGGCTGATCTCGGGCCGGCTGCGCGAGCAGGTCGATGCGGCCGAGGCTCGCGCCGCGGCGCTGGAGGTGCTGTCGCAGGTCTCGACCGAACTGGCGGGGGCCGCGACCCCCTCCGATGTGACCCGAATCGCGGTGCGGCACCTGAACGCGCTGTCGATGGGACCGGCGCTGGCCCTTGGCCCGGTCGACGGGCAATTGCGCCTTCTGGCCGCGGTTCCCGAAGGCTACCTGCCCGAAGCGAGCGAGCTTGAGGCCGCGGACAATGCCTGGCGGCGCGGTCGGCCCGAATTCGCCTCGGCACAGGGGTGGAGCGGGTCGCGCCTGACCTTCTATCCGGTCAATGGCGGGACCGAACGGAAGGACGCGATCGTGCTTGGCCACGCACGCATTCCAGCCGACCGGCGCAATCATGGCTGGCGCGATCAGGTCATTGCCGTGATCATGCGGCAGATAACGCAGGCGCTGCAGCGCCTCGCCCTGACCGAGCGGGCCGCGGCCGAGCGGCGTCGCGCCACCAGCGAGGAGTTGCGCGCGGCCCTGCTGGCCTCCCTCTCGCATGATCTGCGCACGCCGCTTGCGACCATCCTCGGATCGGTCACCACGCTTCGCCAGCTTGGCGGGACGCTGTCGCCCGAGGCGCAAGACGACCTGCTGGCCGCGATCGAGGAGGAGGCCGAGCGCCTTGCCCGCTATGTCGAGAAGCTGCTGCAACTGACCCGGCTTCAGGCCGGGGTCGAGGTCCATAGCACCTGGGTCGATGCGGGCGACGCGGCGCTGGCCGCCGTCAACAGGGCGCGGCGGGCATGGCCGGATGCCCGGATCGAGGATGCGATCCCGCCCTTGCCGATGATCCATGCCGAGGCCGGGCTGCTGGAGCAGGCGGTCTTCAACCTGATCGAGAACGCGGTGAAATACGCGCCCGGCGTGATCCGCGTCGCCGGCACCGTCGAGGCAGCGCCGGCAGGGGCAGAGCCGGGCACCGGCCGGGTGCTGGTCCTGTCGGTCACGGATCGGGGCCGCGGTCTGCCCGGCCCGATCGGCGAATGGCTCGCGTCGGACAGCATGACGGTGGGGCCGCAACTGACCGGCCTCGGGCTTCAGATCAGCAAGGGGATCGCGCTGGCCTTCGGCGGCACGATCGCGGCCAGCCATTCGGCCCTTGGCGGCGCCGTGCTGGAGATCCGGCTGCCGGTTCCGAAGGAGCAAGGGGCATGACCACGCGGCAGACCATCCTGATCGTCGATGACGAACCGCAGATCCAGCGCTTCCTGGGCCATGCGCTGATGGCGGCGGGATATGAGACGCGGCTGGCCGGCAATGGCAGCGAGGCATTGGCCAGCATCGCCGCGCAGGAGCCTGACCTGATGATCCTCGACCTTGGCCTGCCGGACATGAACGGCAAGGAGGTGATCGAGCGATTGCGCCTGCGCTCGGACCTGCCGGTCATCGTGCTTTCGGCCCATGATCAGGAGATGGAGAAGATCATGGCGCTGGACCTCGGCGCCGATGATTTCGTCGCCAAGCCCTTCGCCATCGGCGAGCTTCTGGCCCGGCTGCGCGTCGGCCTGCGGCCGCGCCGCTCCTCGCGGGTCGAGGTGATCAGCCAGGATGGCGTGGTCATCGACCTCGACGCACATCAGGTCACCCGCGACGGCGAACAGCTGCGCCTGACGCCAAAGGAATTCGACCTGCTGGCGGTGCTGGCCTCGAACGCGGGGCGGGTGATGACGCATCGCCGCCTGCTGCAACAGGTCTGGGGACCGGCACATGTGGATGATGTGCCCTATCTGCGGGTCTTTATCGGACAGTTGCGCCAGAAGCTGGAAGCGGACCCGGCGCGACCGTCCCTGATCCTGACCGAGCCCGGCATCGGCTATCGCTGGGCACAACCGGAGAGTGGAAAGACATGAGTATTACAGTCCTGCGCGCCGGCGATCATCGCCGGATGCCCTGGAAGAACGGCCGGGGCGAGACGACCGAGGTTGCGATCTACCCCAAGGGTGCCGACCTTGGCGATTTCGGCTGGCGGGTCAGCATGGCGGCCGTGGTCGAAGACGGCGCCTTCTCGATCTTTCCCGGCATCGACCGGACGCTGGCCGTGCTGGGCGGCGACGGGATCGAGTTGAGCATTGCCGAGGGCACGCCCCGGCACCTGACCCCCGAGGGCGCGCCGCTGTCCTTTCCGGCGGATGTGGCGGTCACGGCGCGTCTGCCCGGCAGTCCGATCACCGACCTGAACGTGATGACCCGTCGCGGTGCCTTCGGCCATTGCGTGTCCCGCCAACGCGAAGCCGGGCCGGGGATGGCGGACTGGCGGTTGCTGCTTGCGACCGAGGCGACCGATCTGAGCCTCGGGCGCGAGGATTTCTCGCTCTCCGCCCTCGACGCGATCCTTGTTCAGGGCAGGGATGTCGGCCTGCCGATCACGGCCACCGCCCCGATCTGGGTGATTGATATCGGGCGCGCCTAGTTTGACGGGCGGTTGCCGAGGATCAGGTCGCGACCCGCAAAAAGGCCGCCGACGCATTCCATCTGGAACCGGGTCAGGTCGCGGCCCCGGATCTGCTCGATGACCTCGTCGGCCTCCTCGGGCGTCTCGCCCAGTTGCAGCAGCGCCTCCCGCCCCATGGCGAAGGCGCTCTCCAGCGTCTCGCGCATCTGGTAGTCCGCGCCCGCCTTGACCAGTTCCAGCGCATGTTCGCGGTCGAAGGCGCGGGCAAGGACGGGGATGAGGGGAAACTCCTCTTTCACCAACTCGGTGATGCGCGTGACCGCGTGCTTGTCCCCGGCCACGGCGATGATCAGGCTCGCCTCGGCCGCGCCTGCGGCATGAAGGACGTCCAGCCGTGCGCCGTCGCCATACCAGATCTTGAAGCCGAATTCGTCGGCATTGCGGATCGTGTCGGGATCCTTCTCGATGATCGAGATGGAATGGCCCCGCGCGATCAGCGGCTGGCTGATGATCTGCCCCATCCGGCCGAAGCCGATCATCAGGATGCGGGCGCTGAGGCCGTCCGCCGCCTCGACCCCGTCGAGCGAGGGCACCAGTTCGGGCGTGAGCCGGTCGTGGAGGATCATCATCAGCGGCGTCAGCACCATTGAGACGATGACGATGGCGGTCAGGACGGCATTGTCCTTGGCCGAGATGATCCCGGCGGACATGGCGCTGGCATAGAGGACGAAGGCGAACTCGCCCCCCTGCGCCATCAGGACGGCGCGCTCCAGCGCCTCGCGCGTATCGGCCTTCCAGAGCCGCGCCACGACATAGATGACCAGCATCTTGAGGAGCATGTAGGCCGGGACGCAGATCGCGATCAGGCCCCAGTTCGACGCGATGATATTGAGGTCCAGCGCCATGCCGACGCCAAGGAAGAACAGGCCCAGCAGAAGGCCGCGGAACGGCTCGATATCGGCCTCGAGCTGGTGGCGGAAATGGCTTTCGGACAGCAGCACCCCGGCGAGGAAGGCCCCCATCGCCATCGAAAGCCCGCCCGCCTCCATCAGCACCGCCGCGCCCAGCACGACCAGCAGGGCAGCCGCCGTCATCACCTCGCGTCCGCCGAAGCGCGCGAGCATTCCGAACATCGGGTTCAGCAGATAGCGCCCCGCCACCACCAGCGCGGCGATGCAGCCAAGGCCGATCGCGATGCTGAGGAAGCGCGCGGAAAGCGTCACCTCCTCGCCGCCCGGCGCGAGGAAGGCGACCAGTGCCAGCAGGGGGACGATGGCCAGATCCTCGAAGAGCAGGATCGAGATGATCCTCCGCCCGCCGGGCAGCGAGATCTCATTCCGCTCCTGCAGAACCTGCATGACGATCGCGGTCGAGGTCAGGACGAACCCGGTGCCTGAGACGAAGCTTGCCGCGATGGGAAACCCGAGGGCGAGGCCCACGAAGGTCAGAAGCCCCATCGCGCAAAGCACCTGCGCGAAGCCGAGGCCGAAGATCTCGCCCCGCATCGCCCAGAGGCGCGAGGGCTGCATCTCGAGCCCGATGATGAACAGGAAGAGCACGACCCCCAGCTCGGCGACATGGATGACCGATTGCGGATCGTGAAAGAGGCCGAGGCCGAAAGGCCCGACGGCAAGCCCCGCCGCCAGATAGCCCAGCACCGAGCCGAGGCCGAGCTTGCGAAAGATCGGGACGGCGATCACCGCGGCGGCAAGCAGGATGACGACGCTGTCGATGCTGGTGCCGGAATAATGTGCGGCATCCGCCGCGGCCTCGGTTACTGCCATGCCTGGGATTCCCCGCTCATGCTTTTCACCGCCAGACTAGCGCAGCGAAGCCCCTTGCATAGCCTATGAACGCAAGGGGCGCGATCAGGGGCTCAGCGCCAGCCAAGCGCCGGGGCGACATGTTGCAGGATCGCCTCGATCACATGGGCGTTGTAGTCGACCCCAAGCTGGTTCGGGACGGTCAGCAGCAGCGTATCGGCCTCGGCGATGCCTTCATCCCCGCGCAGCTCCTCGATCAGCTTGTCCGGCTCGCCCGCATAGCCGCGCCCGAAGATGGACCGGGTCTGGTCGATCATGCCGATCTGGTCGCTTTCCTTGCCGCCACCCCCGAAATACATCCGGTCGCGATCGTCCATGATCGGAAAGATCGAGCGGCTGACCGAGCTGCGCGGCGCGCGCTCATGCCCGACCTCGGCCCAGGCCTCGCGATAGGCGCGGATCTGCTCGGCCTGCTGGACGTGGAAGGGCTTGCCGTTCTCGTCATCCTTCAGGGTCGAGCTTTGCAGGTTCATGCCCAGCGTCGCGGCCCATCTGGCGGTCGCGTTCGATCCGGCGCCCCACCAGATCCGGTCGCGCAATCCGGGGGAATGCGGCTCCAGCCGCAAAAGGCCGGGCGGGTTCGGAAACATCGGGCGCGGGTTCGGCTGCGCGAAGCCGTGGCCCTGGATCACGTCGAGGAACACCTCTGCATGGCGGCGCGCCATGTCGGCATCGCTTTCGCCCTCGGCAGGTTGATAGCCGAAATAGCGCCAGCCGTCGATCACCTGCTCGGGCGAGCCGCGGCTGATCCCCAGTTGCAGCCGCCCCTGCGAGATCAGGTCGGCCGCGCCCGCGTCCTCGGCCATGTAAAGCGGGTTTTCATAGCGCATGTCGATGACGGCGGTGCCGATCTCGATGGTTTTCGTCCGTGCGCCCACAGCGGCCAGCAGCGGAAACGGACTGCCCAGTTGCCGCGCGAAATGGTGGACGCGGAAATAGGCGCCATCCGCGCCCAGCTCCTCGGCCGCGACGGCAAGGTCGATGGATTGCAGCAGGACGTCCTGCGCGGTGCGCGTGCCCGACGGGGCCTCGGGCGACCAATGGCCGAATGAAAGGAAGCCGATCTTCTTCATGATGTCCTCGGGGATGTGTCGGCGGCCGGTTGCCATGGCGGTTCCTTCAGCTCGGCCGCGACGTGGTCGATGAACCGGCGCAGCTTGGCCGGCATCGGGGTGACGGGGGGCCAGACGGCGACGATGGGCAGCCGTCTGGTCGGGAAACGGGTCAGGACGCGCTTCAGGCGTCCATCAGCGATGGCGGCGGAGACGATGAAGCCCGGCAGCATCGCCAGCCCCAGCCCGGCAATCGCCATGTCGCGGATCGCCTCGCCATTGTTCAGCGAGATGCGCCCCTCGACCAGCGGCGAAACGAAGCGGTCGCGTTCCTGAAATTGCCAGAGCTGGCTGTTCGGCATGTGGCTGTAGCCGATGACCTGATGGTTGCGCAGGTCTGTCAGCGTCTGAGGCTCGCCATGCGCGGCAAGATAGGCGGGGCTGGCGCAGGCGACGCTTTCATCCTCGCAGAGCTTGCGCTGCATCAGCGCCTTGTCGCGCGTCTTTCCGACGCGGATGCCGATGTCCTGACCCTCGCGCGCCAGATCGCGCGTGCGGTCGTCGTAATCGACGGTGATCTCAAGTTCGGGGTTCCGCGCGGCGAAGCTGGCGATGATCGGGCCAAGATGCAGGACGCCAAAACTCATCGGCGCCGAGATCGAGAGTGTGCCGCGTAGCGGCGCGATCCCGTCCATGTCCCATGCCGTGCTTTCCGCCGCCGCCACCAACTCTTGCAGGGCGGGGCGCAGGCGTTCGGCCAGCCGCAACGCTGCCTCGGTCGGGGTGATGCGGCCGGCGTTGCGACGGAAAAGCGCCGCCCCCAGCGTCGCCTCGAGGTCGGTGATGCGCTTGCTGACCACGGATTTCGACAAGTTCAGGCGCGCGGCGGCCGCGGTCACGGTGCCAAGCTCCATCACGGTCAGGAAGGTCTGGAGGTCGTCGAGATCATAGCGCATGATCCCGAAGATAGACCGCAGGCGACGCGGCGCAAGCCTTTGCCGTTCGCTCTGCGCGAACGCAAGGTTCGCATTCGCCCTTGTGGCGGAAACGCCGGACCCACCCGATATTCGGTGTCAGAGAAAGGAGGCCCGCCATGGATCTCACTGGAATTCACCACCTGACGGCCATCACCGCACAGGCCCGCGAGAATAAGCGTTTCTACACCGAGACGCTGGGGATGCGGCTGGTGAAGAAGACCGTCAATCAGGACGACACCAGCGCCTATCACCTGTTTTACGCGGACGGGCTTGCCCAGCCCGGCACCGACCTGACCTTCTTCGACTGGCCCGCCGCGCCCGAACGCCGCGGCACGCATTCGATCAGCCGCACCGGGCTGCGCATCGGCAAGGACAGCTTCGATTTCTGGGCCGGCCGCCTCGGAGATCATGGCCTGACGGTCGGAAAGATCGCGGAATTCGACGGCCGCACCACCCTCGATTTCGAGGATCCCGAGGGGCAGCGCTTTCGCCTGACGGCTGACGCCGAGGGTAGCACCGGCAATCCTTGGGCGAAAAGCCCCGTCGCGGCCCAGCACCAGATCCATGGGCTTGGTCCGATCACCATTTCGGTCCCCGACCTTGCGCCGACCGGGATCGTGCTGACCCATGTGCTGAACATGCGCAAGCTGCGCGAATATGCCAGCCCGGACGGGCAGGGCAGCGTGCATGTCTTCGAGATGGGCGCCGGCGGCCCCTCGGCCGAGTTGCATGTCGCGGTCCAGCCGGATCTGCCGGTGGCACGGCAGGGGGCAGGCGGGGTTCATCACGTCGCCTTCCGCGTGCCCGACAAGCCCGCGATCCACGAATGGGCCAAGCGGCTGAACGAGCTGCGCATCCCCAGTTCGGGCGAGGTCGAGCGCTATTACTTCCGCTCGCTCTATTTCCGCGAGCCGGGTGGCAACCTGTTCGAGCTGGCCTCGGACGATCCGGGCTTTGCCGTGGACGAGCCGATGGAGACGCTGGGCGAAAGCCTGTCGCTGCCGCCCTTCCTCGAGGGCAGCCGCGCCCGGATCGAGGCCGGGCTGAAGCCTCTCGACTGACCGGAACGGGCCGCCCGCAAGGCGGCCCGTTTCCTATTCCGCGGCCTGCCGGGAGGTGTCCGAATGCAGGGCCTCGATCTCGTCGGCGACCAGCTTTTGCAGGGTCCACAGGTTCCGGTCATGGATGCCGAATTCCTTCAGATGCAGGACCGTGTTGAACAGGTATTCCGCGCAGGATCCCGCAGGTCCGCAGGCACGGGCAAGGATATGCGCGACCTCGTGGAGGGGCAGGCGGCTCAGGATCCGCTCTCCCCTCGGGCCGGCCCAGAAAACCATCGCCCGCATCCTGCCGCGCGCGGTATGGACCGGGATCCAGCGCACCATGTCGATATTGTCGTGAAACCGGATCTCGCGCGTCATCATCCGGCGGATCTGGGCGAGGCGGTCGCCGTTACGGACCTGATAGATCACCCCGTCGCAGCGCCCGCCGCGTTCCAGCGCCATCATCAGGCCAAGCTGCGTGGGCGAACCGCGCCAGCGGTGCATCTTGAGGCAGAACGAGCGGTGCCAGCCATAAGCGCTGGCCCGGCAATGGTCGACCGCGTCGAAATCCGGCTTCCAGATCAGCGAGCCATAGGCAAAGACCCAGAGCGGATCGTCGCCCAGTTCCTCATGATATTCGCGGGCAAGCGTGTCGATCTCCTCCGGCGTCATTGGCCGCCATCCCGGCTCCGGCCCCAGATCGGGTTCGGGCCTGATGGTCAGGGTCACATGCTCCTGCGTCAGCGACATTGGCCGGGACAGGGGCGCGTTGCGATCGCCGGATTGCTTCATTTCATGCCTTTCGGGCTTGCCGCCTTGCTCCGTTCTGCCGATTCTTCCCCATGGGACGCCGATGCGGCCCAAAGGGCAAGCCCCACGGCATCGCCTTGCATCCGGGGACGAGGGATGCGGCAGGAATGCTCACCTTGGCCGCGATGCGGCGCCGGAAAAGCGTCCGAAAAACGCATTGCGCGCTGAGATCTAACGCTTTCGCGCCCCGACGGGCGCGGGGAAGTCCGTGCCGGGTTCTGCATGTTTCCCGGAAATTTTCGGTTGCTGCCTGCCTGAATCCGCTGACCGAAAAAGCCCTTGTTTCCTCGATCCCTGCCCCATATACGGGGCGACGGAGACGTGGCCGAGTGGTCGAAGGCACACCCCTGCTAAGGGTGCAGACGGGGAACCGTCTCGAGGGTTCGAA
>Ga0182739_1001793_pt1 | contig 21299 bp, 16 predicted proteins | sample eDN5th30CBELigBY_FD_128873 | JGI IMG/M metagenome (GOLD analysis project Ga0182739, IMG submission 128873) | Enriched backyard soil microbial communities from Emeryville, California, USA - eDNA 5th pass 30_C BE-Lig BY (version 2) (version 2) | ecosystem: Environmental > Terrestrial > Soil >...
CACCCCGCCCGACACCTACCGGGGCTACGAGCAGATGCCCGTGACCGGGACGGCGATGAACTACTCGTTCGATGCCGCCGACGCGCCCGATGCCAAGACCGTCCAGTACTTCGAGATGGGCGGCCACCGTGCGATCTACGCGGACGGGTGGAAGGCCGTGACCAAGCACCAGCCGGGGACGCCGTTCGAAGACGACGACTGGGAGCTGTACCACCTGGCGGAGGACCGCTCGGAGTGCCGGAACCTGGCCGCCGACGAGCCGCAGCGCCTGGCGGATCTGATCGAGCTGTGGTGGGCCGAGGCCGACCAGCACGGGGTGTTCCCGCTCGACGACCGCACCGTCGAGCTGTTCGGCGCCCGCTTCCGGGACCACTCGCCCCACGCGTCGAACCGCCGCTACACGTACTACCCGCCGATGTCGCCGATGCCGGGCCAGGTCGGTCCGCCGCTCGCTGGTCTGGGCTGGGACCTGATGGCCACCATCGGTGACCGGGCCGAGGGGAGCGGTGGCGTGATCTACGCGGTCGGCACCGAAAACAGCGGCATCTCGCTCTTCGTCCAAGACGACCGGCTGACGTTCGACTACAACGCGTTCGGCGACCACACCATCGTGACCTCCGAGGTCCCGGTGCCCGTCGGTGCGTCGGTGATCGGGCTGGAGTTCCGTCGGACCGCCACCGGCGGACGGGCCGAGCTGGTGGTCGACGGCGAGCGGGTCGGCGCCGCCGACATCCCGTTCGTGATGTTCATGATGTCGAGCATCGGACCGAGCGTCGGGTACGACCACGGCTCCGCGGTGAGCGCGGCGTACGAGGCCCCGTTCCGCTTCGAGGGCGACCTCCAGCGGGTCGACATCCAGCTCTACCGCAGCTTCGACGAGCTCACGGCGAAGGCCGAAGCCGAAGCCCGAGCACGAGCCGAGCTCTCCCGGCAGTGATCACCGCCCGTTGATCAACGCCGGGCCGGCTCCCGGTCGGCCGGCCGGTCGAACACGAGGCCCTCGGTCACGTCGCCGAGCTTCGAGGACAGCAGGTCGAGCACGAAGTTCTGGCGCAGCACCCACGGCGCCTTGGTGCCCTGCTGGGGCATGACGTCCTTGCCGCGCTGCACGTAGCCCGACGACAGGTCGAGGATCGGGACCTTGTCGATGTGCTCGCGGACCGTGGGCGTGGCGGACCGGTAGCCGTGGCGGTCGAGGTGGTTGATCACCTTGCACACCTCCTGCGAGCTGATGTCGGCTCGGAGGGTCCACGAGGCGTTCGTGTACCCGACGCACATCGCGAGGTTGGGCACGTCGCTCAGCATGAACCCCTTGTACACGAAGGTGTCGCCGAGGTCGACGGCCTGGCCGTCGACCTCGACCGCCATGCCGCCGCCGGCCTGCAGGTTGAGGCCCGTGGCCGACACGATCACGTCGGCATCGAGGTGCCGGCCTGACCGCAGCTGGATGCCGGTCGGTGTGAACCGCTCGATCGTGTCGGTGACGATGTCGGCCGTGCCGCGCTTGATGCAGCGGAACAGGTCGCCGTCGGGCACCAGGCACAGGCGCTGGTCCCACGGGTCGTACCTCGGGTTGAAGTCCGGGTCGGTGTCGTAGCCCTTGGGGAGCTGGGCGGCGACCATCCGCCTCATCACGCGCCGGGCAGCCTTCGGACGTCGTCGGCAGAACTGGTAGAAGGCCGACGTGAAGAGCACGTTCTTCCAGCGCACGATCGAGTGGGCCGCCTTCGCAGGGAGGAGCTTGCGCACCAGGTCGGCGAACGGGTCCCGTCCGGGCAGGGTGGCGATGTAGGTCGGCGACCGCTGGAGCATCGTGACGTGCCCCGCCGTCTCGGCCATCGCTGGCACGAGCGTGACCGCCGTGGCGCCGCTGCCGATGATGACGACGCGCTTGCCGGCGTCGTCGAGGTCCTCGGGCCAGGCCTGGGGGTGGACCACCTCGCCGGTGAACTCCTCGCGCCCAGGGAAGTCCGGCTGGTAGCCGCGCTCGTAGCTGTAGTACCCGCTGCAGAGGTAGAGGAAGCGGCAGGTCACCCGGGCCGGGGTGGCCTCCGGACCCACGGTGGCCTCGACGGTCCACCGGGCGTCCTCGGTGCTCCACGACGCCGACACCGCCCGGTGCTCGTAGCGGATGTGCCGGTCGATGCCGTACTCCTTCGCCGTGTCGTCCAGGTACGCCCAGATGTCGGCGCCGTCGGCGATGGACTTCGCCCCGGTCCAGGGGCGGAACGGGTAGCCGAGCGTGAACATGTCGGAGTCGGAGCGGATGCCCGGGTACCGGAACAGGTCCCAGGTGCCGCCGAGGGCGGATCGGCCCTCGAGGATCGCGTACGTCGTCGCCGGACACATCGTCTGGAGCCGGTACGCCGCGCCGATGCCCGAGAGCCCAGCCCCGATGACCAAGACGTCGAGGTGCTCGGCCTCGTCGGCGGAAGGGAGGGGAGCGTCGGCCACGTCGGTCATGGCTGGATCGTACCGAGCGCCCGGTGCGCCTGGTCAGAGCAGGCGCAGCACCAGGTCCTCGATCTGGGTGCGCACCTCGTCGCGGTCGAGGACGTCGAGCCCGGCGTGATCGAAGATGTAGTCCTCGGTCAAGACCAGGCCCAGCGACACCGCGAAGACCGCCGACGTGATCACCCGTGGGTCGGCGTGCGACGGCTCCTGCTCGCTGATGAGCTTGATGAGCGAGGCCATCATCGGCGCTTCGGCGCGGATGGCTCGCGGGTCCATGCCCGCTTGGAGCAGCTGGGCGAGGATCCGGATCCGTTCCGGCCGTTCGAAGGCGGACCGGAACGCCGCCCGGACCGCTTGCTCAGCGGTCCCGAACTGCTCGGCAGCCTCCCGATCCGCGGGGAGCGTGGAGTCGATCGCCGAGCGGATGAGCTCGTCTTTCGAGCCGAAGTAGCGGCCGATGACCGAGTGGGGCACGTCGGCGTGCTCGGCGATCTGGCGGATGCTCACGTCCAGGCCCTGCGTCTCGAGCAGACCGAGGGTGCTGGCGATGAGGGCGGACCGGATCTGCTCGCGGCCGCGGGGCCGGGGGGTCGTCGGCGTCATGGTCGACCGGTACCCACGTGACCACACACCCATGAGCCGAGCCGGGAGCGCACGTGCCCGACCTCAGGCCGCACTCGACGCGAGCTTGTCGACGAGGGTCCCGCCGGGGCCGAAGAGCTCGGCCCGCCACGTGGCCACCAGGGCGGTGGTGTCGTAGTCGTCGGGGTGGAAGTCGGGCCGGTTGTAGTCGCGGAGGCGTCGCCACAGGTCCTTGCTGACGAAGGGGGATCGCGAGACCCGCCGGATGCTGCGGCGCAGACGTCCGCGGCGGTACGTCTCTCGGTCGCCGAGCAGCGAGATCACCACCTGCACGGCCATGCCGAAGATGAACCCGAAGGTCAAGAAGTCCATGGTGAAGGTCCGCAGCCGCTCGCTGCCGCCGGAGGCCTTGTAGACGTCGAACGCCACCGCCTTGTGCTCGGACTCCTCGAGGGCGTGCCACACGAAGAGACCGGTGACCGCTGGGTCGCCGATCATCTCCCGAGCCTCAGGGTCGGTGAGGATCAGCTCGGCGAGGGTGGCCGTGAAGTGCTCGAGCGCTGCGGTGGCCGCCAGGTTCGAGGTCGGCGGGAGGATCCGCTCGCGGATGGCGAGGCCGCGCCGGGTGAAGCGCTCGAACGCCTTCACCGGGTACCCGAGCGCGTCGAGGTGGTCGTTGAACGCACGGTGCTCGCGCCCGTGGACGGCCTCTTGGCCGATGAAGCCGGTCACCTGGACCTTCAGCTCAGGGTCGGTGACCGCATCGCGGTAGTGGCGGACGGAGCGGACGAAGAAGTCCTCGCCGTCGGGGAACACGGCCGACAGCGATGCCATGAGGTGGCTGCCGATCAAGTCGCCGTCATCGGCGAAGTGCTTCGGCACCGCTTGCAGCGACTCCTCGAAGGAGATGCGCCGGGTCGGGACCTTGCGCTCGGCGTTGCTGGTCTGGGCGGTCACGTCAGGGCTCCGGGGTGGGCTGGGCAGCTCGGCGTTGGAGACCCGATGATCCCACGTGGTGACCAGGCGGGTACAGCCGTCGTCGGGCGTCGGAGCGTCTTGAGCTACGGGACCCGTCGGGATCGGCCACGATGCGGGCATGCCTGCTGCTGTCCCGCCGCCGTTCCGCACGCTGCGCGCCGAGGTGGCTGGCCGCCTCGGTCGGCTCACGCTCGACCAACCGGATCGGTTGAACCCGATCGGCGCCCTCGCCCTCGAGGAGCTGGCGGCGGCGGCCTCCTGGTTCGACGAGCAGGGAGCCCCGGTCGTGGTGGTGGGCGGCGCCGGGCGGGCCTTCTGCGCCGGGTTCGATCTGCGGGAGCTGACAGCCGCCTCGCCCGATCGCGGGTCGGGCGACCATCCCGGCGCGTCGACGCCCGCGCTTGGTGCGGCGATGGCCCGGGCGGTGTCGTCGATGGACGCGCTCACGGTGGCCGCCATCCAGGGGCCGTGCGTCGGGGGCGGGTTCGTGCTCGCGCTGTGCTGCGATCTGCGGATCGCCGCCGACGATGCCTGGTTCTCGCTCCCCGAGGCCGAACTGGGGATCCCCCTGGCCTGGAGCGGCGTTCCCCGCCTGGTGCGCGAGCTCGGGCCAGCCCGTGCCAACGAGCTCATCCTCACCTGCCGTCGCGTCCCCGCGGCCGAGGCGATGGCGCTCGGACTGGTCAACGAGGTCGTGGCGCGCCCGGCCCTCGACGAGACCGTCGCCCAGCGGGTCGCAACCCTCCTCGACCGCGGCGACGACGTGATCCGGACCACGAAGCGCCAGGTCGGCGATGCGGCCGAAGCCCTGGTGCCGACGGCAGGCACCTGGTCGGGGACCGACGAGCTCGTCGCCGCGCTGCGCGCCCTGCTCGGCGGCGGCGGTGAAGCAGACTCCGCTAGCGGTGATCGGCCATCGTGGCGGCGACGTGGGTGACCGGGGCCCGGGTGATGCGCTGGATGCGGCTCGGCGCATCGAGCCGCAGCCAGCGAGACAACATGACGGGCAGCGTGGAGATGATGATCTCGTCGAACGCGTCGTGGCCCTCGCGCACGAGGATGTTGCTGACGCCGTCGACCGGGGTGGTGTCGACCTCGCCGGTCATCGGGATGTTGTGGTCGGCGAAGTACGCGATGCCCTCGGCCAGCCGGCGCTTGGCATCGGCCCGAGCCTGGTTCTCGTCCCAGGTCGATCCCGATAGGTGGTCCTCGGGGACCAGGAGGTGGAACGACGTCGGCCCCTCCTGTCGTCGTCGCTCGACGGTCTCGAGCAGGAGCGGGCTCTCGATGGTCTGGTTCGCGATGACCAGGTAGCGGTGCATGGCTTCCTCCGATCCGGTGCCCCCCGGCGGCCTCTGCCGTCGCCACCATCGAACTCCCCTCCACGGGAGATGGCAAGGGCCGGTCGTCTGCCTTCAGCCGAACGCGGATCTCGCCCTACGTCCGCGCCGACTCGATCGTGTCGGGCCGCTCCGCGGCGACGGGACCCTCCGCCGGTAGGGCGGTGCGCTCGTTCCCGCGCGTCCGCACCCGCCACCGCAGCCAGAGCGCGGCGAGCCGGGTGTCGTACACGTCGCTGAAGCGCACGCCCACCGGTCCGTGCGCCTTGTCGCGCAGGTTTGCATCGCCGAGCGTGTCCGTGTCCTCCTCGAACACGGCTCGGGCGGTCTTCACCGCTCTGCGAGGATCCCGAGCGAGCGACGTCAGTTCGAACGACGCCTTCATCACGGCATGCGTGCGGTAGAGCGAGCGTGCGCTGAGCGTGGGGTTCCAGCTGTGGTTCCCGGACGTCCCGATGGCGAGGCCGTCGTAGACGTACTTCTCGTCGACGGTGAGCTGCCCCGCCTCCAGGAGCTCCTGGAAGTCGCGGCTGCCGGGGTAGGGGTGGAAGATGTACGCCGCCCCCGTGGTGGCTCCGGCGAGCGCCGCCCTCACGAGGAACACCAGGTTCTTCCACCGATCCGGCCACGTCTCTGCCGGATGGCCGATGACCGTGTTCACGTGGGTGGCCATGCCCACCTTCCGGGCGGCCCTGATCGCCTCGAAGATGTGGTCGAGGTCGACGCGCTTGTCGAACACGTCGAGCATGTGCTGCGAGCCGTGCTCGGGTGCGAGCGTCATGCTCTGGCAGCCGGCGTCTTTCATCCGCTGGATCACGTGCTCGTCGAGGCCCTCCGAGCGCGTCCCGACCGGCACGCGCCACTTCGTCCCGAGCCCGCGAGCCTCGAGGGCGTCGCAGAAGGCCAGCGTCCAGTTGTGCTTCGTGATCGCCGTCAGGTCCACGAAGACCACGGTGTCGATGTCGTACCGGCGCACGTAGTCCTCGATCTCGTCCACGAGATCCTCGGGGTCGCGCACCTGGTACCGCGTCGTCCACATCTGGGGGGACGAGCAGAACGAGCACTTGTAGGGACACCCGCGCGTCGCGAGCATCGGCATGCTCCGGCTGCGGGCCGTGCCGATCTCGTCGTGGAACCGGAGGTAGTTGTCCATGGGGAAGAGGTCCCACGCCGGTCGGGGGATCGTCGTCAGCGCGCGGATCCGCACCGGGAGCTGCTCGGTGCCTCCGCCTGGCTCTCGATCGACGGCGCGCCGCGCGATCCCGCGCAGGCCGGTCAGCGGGGCACCCGCGGCGATCCGGCCGACCAGCTCGACGGCGGTCGCTTCCCCCTCTCCCAGGACGCAGCAGTCGACGGCCGCGGTCTCCTCGAAGATCCACTGCCGGAACGCCGTCGCGTTCTCGCCTCCGAGCACCACGAAGGCATCGGGGTGGCGGCGCTTCACGAGCTCCGCCAACTCGCGGACGGTCGGCCACTCGTGCAGGAACATGTGGGTGATCCCGACCACCTTCGTCGTCGGCGGGATCCGCTCCACGATCTCCTCGAGGGTGAGGCCGATCCGGCGCATCTCGCCGGTCGCGGCCGTGAAGTCCGTGGTCTGCTCCGGTGCCTCACCGGTGGCGTCGACCACGTGGACCACGTGACCCGCCTGGCGGAGGGCCCCGGCGATGTACGCGAGGCCGATCGGAGGGATCGGGGCCACGTACGCGAAGCTGTCCACCGGGACGACGACCGGCGGACGGATCAGCGTGACCGTCGTCGCCACCTGCACCGTTCGAACGAGTGGCAGCGCCACCGCCGTGCTCGGCGTGGCCACTGCGACGCGCGCTCCGCGATGTCGATCTACTTGTCCTAATCCTCCCACATACCAAAAACTAGCAGGATGCCCCCGAACCGGTCGAGGGAACCCGTCGGGGGTCGACCCACGACGAAGACCGCACGGCACCGGACCCGACGACCGGGACGGGGCCATCTCGCTGGTCGCCCCGGCGCGCGGTCAGCACGGGGATCACCGCCACGGTGGACGCAGCTCCCCTCGATGGCGCCGGCGCTGGACCCGGCGCGACCCCGCGGGCCGCTCCGACCGGACCAGCTGGACCACGCGGCCTCCGTGCATCGGGGCGCCCGAGGCGCGTCGGACCTCCACGGGCCGATCTGAACCGGCGCCCCGATCACCCGGCTGGCGCCTCCTACGATGCACGTCGTCGCCGGGGCGGCGGGTGGCGCGGCCTGCGTCTCGTTCCGCTCCGGTCCGGTCCTGCCCCTGTAGCTCAGCTGGATAGAGCATCGGACTTCTAATCCGACGGTCGTTGGTTCGAATCCAACCGGGGGCGCTCACCGAGCTGCAGGTCGTCCCGGGGCTGGGCTGGCGCTCAGGGTGCGAGCTCGATGCCCGAGCCGGCGCGCTTGGCCCGGTAGGCCGCTTCGTCGGCCCGGGCCAGCAGGGCGAGCGGCGTGTCGTTCGCCTCGGTCCGCAGCGCGATGCCGATGCTGACACCGAGCTGGGTCTGCTCCAGGCCAGCGGGGCCGATGGCGAAGGGCTCGGCGATCCGCCGGGCGGCGCGCCGGGCGAGCGACGCCGCCCCCTCGGCGCCGGCCACGTCCTCGGCGACCACCACGAACTCGTCGCCCCCGAGACGAGCGCAGAAGTCACCAGCGCGTGCTTCGCCGTCGAGCCGGCGGGCGACCTCGCAGAGGACGTCATCGCCCGTCTGGTGTCCGAACGTGTCGTTCACCGCCTTGAACCCGTCCAGGTCGAGGAACAGCACGGCGAGCGCCGAGCCGGTCCGCTTCGAACGGGCGATGGCCCGGTCCAGCGCGTCGAGCGCACCTGGGCGGTTGGGGAGGAGCGTCAGCGCGTCGTGGGTCGCCTGGTAGGCGAGCCGGGCCTGGAGGGCGTCGCGGTCGGCGATGGAGTCCGAGAGGAGCTGCATGGACCGATCGAGCGACTCCCCGAGGGCACCGGGCAGCGTCTCCTGGAGGCGGGGGTCGTCGAGGCTCCCCGTCGCCAGCGCGTCGACCTTGCCCTCGACGCGGCTGAGGTTGGCGACCACGTCGTTGAACGCGGCGGAGGCCTCGGCGAACTCCACCGGGCCGTCCACGGGGAGCGGGCCGACGTCGAGGTCGCCCTCGCCGACGCGCCGGATGCCCTCGATGAGACGGCTGAGCGGCTGGTCCAGTGATGCGGCGACGGCGAGCGACACGACCAGCAGCAGCACCAGCGAAGCGATCAGCCCGAGGACGCTGAGGGTCGCGGCGCGCGCTGCGTCGTCGGCCAGCCGAGCGGAGGTGCGGTCCAGGCTGGTGGTGCGCGCCTCCATGGCGTCGAGGAGGGGTTGGAACAGCTCGACGCTCGATCGGAACGTGGCCGCGACCTGGTCCACGTCGATGCCGTCGGTGAGAACGGCCGGTGGGCGACCGGCCACGGCGTCGTCGACCGCGGCGCCGAACGGCGAATCGGGCTTGGTCGCGAGGATCCTCCGAGCGAGCGCCGCCACGGCGGGATCGGCGCTGTGCTCCAGCTCATCCATCGCCTCGTCGAACTGCTGGTCGGCGACCGCCACGGCCGTGCGCGCCGGGCCGGGGCGGTCGTTGTCGGCCACGATGCCGAACCAGTAGTCGGCCAGCTTGGTGGTCATGGTCCCGGCCGCCGACCCGGCCCGGGTCGCTGCCTCGAGGTCGCGCAGGCGCTCGTGCAGCTCGGTGCTCCCCGACGCCACGACGCGGTCGTTCAGGTCGCGCAGCCGTCGCTCCCACTGGCGGCGTGCGAGCTGGTCGAGCCGGTCGAACCGGTCGATCAGCCCGACATCGGGAGCCCGATCCGGCGCGGCGCGGAGCGCGCCGAGCTGCGCCGAGGTGAACGGGCGCGCCTCGGTGGGCAGGGCTCGGAGGCGCTCGGCCACCTCATCGAGGCTCCCGCCCTCCAGCTGGTCGACGCCGAGCAGGCGGATGGCGGCGTCCTCATCGATGCCGATGGCCTGCGCTCGGACCTCGAGCTCGGTCGGTGCGCGCGCACCGAGCAGGGCGCGGCGCAGCTCCGTCAGGTCGGCCAGCACCCCGATCTCGTCGTGGACCTCCGCCAGGTTGGCCGCGGCGTGGGCCTGCCGCGTGATCGCCGCGCCGCCCACGACGGCCATCAAGACCGCGGGAACCAGGACCAAGACGAGCAACCGGGTTCGCAGGCCGAAGCCCGACGGGTGGAGTCGCATGCCGTTCCTAACCGGGGTCTCCAGGGATCATCGGCATGTCATGGGGGTGCCCTTGAACCGCGAGGGCCAGACGGTGCGCGTCCCTGACCAGCGGGAACGTACCTCTCGCCGGACACCTCCGGTGGTCACCGCCGGTTCGGCTTTCGCCGAGGCGATCGGGGACGGCATGATGCTCCGGCCCCTCGACCGGAAGGCCTTCCGTGCCCACCACCACCAGCGAGCAAGCACGAGCGGCGGCGGCCGCATCACTCCGGGAGCTGGTGACCGGCAACCGTCGCTTCGTCGACGGGAACCCGACCTCGCACGTCCTCACGGAGGCGGACCGCGAGGCCCTGGTCGCAGGCCAGTACCCCATCGCCGTCCTGCTCGGCTGCGTCGACTCCCGGGTTCCGCCCGAGGTCGTGCTCGACCAGGGCGCTGGCGACCTGTTGACCGTGCGCACGGCGGGACAGTCGCTCGCCGGCGTCGCGCTGGGCAGCATCGAGTTCGGGGTCCGCGTCTTGGGCCTGTCGCTCGTGGTCGTGCTCGGCCACAGCGGGTGCGGCGCGGTCCTCGCCGCCCTCAGCGACGACCACCCCGACGGCCATCTGGGCGAGCTCACCGGCGAGGTGGCCGACCGGTTGATCCAGGTGGTGGGGGCCGATCCGGTTCGGGCCACCGGCGCCAACCTCGACGCCACGGTCACCGCGCTGCGGTCGATGGACACGCTCGCCACGCCCGCGGGTCACGCCCCGTTCGTGGTGGGCATGATGTACGACCTCGCCACTGGCGAGGTCACCGTCACCGACGACGCCGGGCTGCTCGCTGGCTGACCCGTCGTCTCGCCCGTCATCTGGAGAAGGAGGGTGGGCGATCACGAGCGGAGGTCGACCCAGTCGACGGTGATCTCGACGGGCTCGGTGGGACCCGGTGCCGGGTCCATCAACCCGAGCACGGCGCCCTGGCCGCCATCGAGGACCTCGTCGTAGAGCTCGGCGCCGGTCTTCGAGCGCTTGGCGCGGTAGGCGGCGTGGTCGGCGCAGGCGAGCAGGTCGACCAGCGATGCTCGGCCGGAGGGGGCCAGCGCCAGGCCGATGCTGACGCCGATCTCGACGAGGTGCTCACCGGCGGCGATCGGCTCGGCGATCGCCGTGCCGATCCGGCGGGCGAAGGTGAGGGCGTTGGCCGGCGAGCCGATGTTCTCGGCGATCACGATGAACTCGTCGCCGCCGAGGCGGGCGTAGGAGTCGCCGGACCGGGCGTGGTGGCGCAGGCGCGTGGCGACTTCGCAGAGCACGGCGTCGCCGATCTGGTGCCCGTAGGTGTCGTTGGCCTGCTTGAAGCCGTCGAGGTCGAGGAAGGCCACCGCCAGCGTGGTCTCCTGGCGGCGAGCGCGGGCGAGGGCACCCTCGAGCGCCGCCAGGCCGCCCGCCCGGTTGGGGATGCCCGTGAGCGTGTCGTGCGTTGCCTGGTGGACCAGCTTGGCCTGCAAGCTGGCCCGGTCGTGGATGGAGCTCGACAGCACCTCGACGGAGCGGGCGAGGGCCTGCCCGAGCTCGCCGGGCAGCTCGCCGTCGAGGCGCGGGTCGTCGAAGTCGGTCTCGGCGAGGGCGTCGAGCTTCCCCTCGAGCATGCGCAGGTTGGCCACCATGTGGTTGAAGGCGATCGTCGCCTCCTCGATCTCGACCGGACCGCTCAGGGGCAGGGGATCGAGGTGCAGGTCGCCGCCTCCGACGCGGCGGGTGCCGGCGATGAGCCGCCGCAGGGGCCGCTCGAAGGTGGATGCGACGATCAGGGAGAGGGCGACGAGCACCGCCATCATCGACAGCGCGCCGGCGAAGGTCAGCCACGCGGTTCGCGAGGCGCCGTCGGCGTAGTCGGCGACGGCGGTGTCCAGCACCGTCGCCCGACCGTCCATGAGCGCCAGCGAGGGCTGGACGAGGTCGAAGCTGTCGGTGAACGTCGAGACCATCAGCTCGAGGTCGACGCCGTCGACGAACGGTGCCGCCCTCCGGCCGCTGGTGGCGTCGTCGATGGCCACCTGGAACGGACCGGATGTCTTCTGCTCCCGGATGGCGGCGGCCGCGCTGGAGACCGTGGGGTTCGGGCTCTTGGCCAAGGCGTTCGTGAGGCGGTCGAACTGGTCGTTCACGATGCCGAGCCTGACCCGGGACGCCTCGACGCGGTCCTCGCCCTGCATGGTGGCGAACCAGTAGTCGGCCAGGCCGGTCACCGACGCGGCCATCGCCGAGGCGGAGCGTGCGGTGCGGTCGAGGTCGCGCAGCAGGTCGCCGAGCTCGGGGTGCGAGAGCGACTCGGTCTGGCGCTGGACCACGGCCAGTTCGTCGGCCCACGTGTCGTCGGTCCGCTCCTCGAGCGTCGTGAAGCGGTCGATGACCTCGACGTCGGCGCCGTGGCGGATCTCGTCGCGCAGGGTGTCGAGGTCCTCGGGCTCGAACGGGCGGATCCGCTCGGGCATCGCTCGGAGCTTGGCCGCGACGTCAGCCAGGTCGCCGAAGCGCTGGCCGTCCATGTCCAACAGCTTGAGGACGGCCTCGGGGTCGAGCCCGAGCGCCTCGGACCGGATCTGGACCTCGACCGGGATGCGGGCCGACATCATCGCCGTGCGGATGTCCACCAGGGCGAGCAGCCCGCCCACCTCGCTGTGCACGGAGCCGGCGACGTCCGCCGCTCGGCGCTTGTCGGCTGCGGTGTGGCCGGCCAGGGCCCCGGCCACGAGCGTCGGGACCAAGACGAGGGTGAGCAACCGCCCTCGGAGACCCACCCGGCGAGTTGCGATGGCCATGGACGTGCTGCTCCGTGGAAGGCCCCCCAAGGAAGGATCGGCCCGGCGACGGTGGAACTTGAGGGTTTCGCCCGAACGTTCGCCGGTCCGCGCCGGCGTCGTCGTCCAAGTCGGGATCGTGCCGACGACCGCCTGGGTCCCGGTGCAGTGGAGCGGGTGAAGGGAATCGAACCCTCGTCATCAGGATGGAAGCCTGAGGCTCTGCCATTGAGCTACACCCGCAGAGCGACCAACCGTACTGGTCCCGACCGATCCGCCGGCAACCAGATCGTGACGGGTCAAGACACCAGGGTCACGGTGCCGTTGGCGTTGTAGCGCAGCTTGCCGCCCTCGAACTGCTGGAACCGCCCGCCGCTGGTGCCGGCGGGATCGAGCTCCGAGGTCGGATAGCCGAGGCTGCCCTGCGGACCGCCGTAGGTGTTCAGGTAGGCGTCGAGCACGGCGCCGTGGACTTGGAAGCCGGCGGTCGTGGTGCTGGCGTAGATGTTCCCGCGCTCGAAGGTGGCGTAGGTGCCCCGGCCGTCGCCGACGGGCATGGGCTCGGAGGTGGGGTAGCGGAGGTAGCCCTTCACGTGCCCGTTGGCGATGTGGCGGTCGTTGACCTTGCCCCACAGGCCGTGCGCCCCGGTGGTCGGCGTGTACCAGATGAAGCCCTTCTCGAACCACTGGGCCTTGCCCCGGTTATCACCCGCGGCGCCGAGGTCCGAGATCGGGTAGCCGAGGGGCCCGTACACGCCCTGGAGCGACTCGTGCTTCGTGTACACGGCGCCGTGGATCTCGACCACGCGGCTGCCCTGCAGGTAGATCCGGCCGTGCTCGTAGTTCTGGTACCGGCTCTTCTTGTCGGCCGACGTCGTCACGTTCCGGATCGGGTAGCCGAGGGAGCCGTGGACGCCGCGCAGCGACTCGTGCTTGGCGAAGAAGGGCTTGGGGACCGTGAAGGTGCCGATGCCGCCCCGGTAGTAGATGCGGCCGTTCTCGAAGTTGTTGTACCGGCTCTTCTTGTCCGACGACGTCAGCGTGTCGGACGTGGGGTACTTCAAGACGCCGTTGACGGTGGCCTGCTTGCCGAACTCCTTGAGGATGTCGCCGTGCACCTCGTGGGCGCCGGTGGTGGACGTCCAGTAGATGTTGCCGCCCTGGTAGGTGCGCATCCGGCCCCGCTTGTCGGAGTTGGCCCGCTCCGCAGCGGTGGGGGCGCGCAAGAAGCCGCCGGCGCCGCCGAGGGCGTCGTACTTCTTGTCGATCGCGGATCCGCCGCAGTCGGTGGTGAGGCAGGGGGCGCCGTGGTTCACGGTCTTGTTGTCGGTGGCGCTCGAGGTGGTGCAGCTCGGGTCGTAGCGCCACGGCGGCGTGCAGGTGGCGACGCGGCAGACCACGGGCCCGTAGCAGGCGATCTCGGTGTGGCACTGGCCGTAGCGGAACTGGTTGCAGCAGGTGCGGCGGCCGTCGCACGAGCCGCCAGCGCAGCGGCACGCGCACTGGGTGGGGCAGGTTGCGTTGCAGTCGATGATGTAGCGGGCGGCGCCGCAGCAGTAGGCGGCGTTGTCGGCCTTCCACCACCCGGCCACGAAGCTGTTCGGCGGGCACGAGTTCTTGCCGCTGTTGATGGTGCAGCAGAAGGCGGTCCACCCGTCCGAGCAGGTGCCGCACGTGTAGGCGTAGGCCGAACCGGGCTTGAGGATGAAGTCGATGGGACCCACGGCGAGCGCGGACCCGAGCACGGCCGTGCGGGTGAGGAACGAGCGGCGCGTGGTGCCCCTGTTGAACAAGCCTGCCGCCCGCTGCACGAGGCGCTGGCTGAACGTCGCCGATCCGAGCGGGTCGTGGTTCACCGGGTCCCGGTGGATGCCGTGCTCGGCGAGGTCGACCGGTGGGGCCTCGGTTCGGCGGGCGGTGCGTCGGGGGAGCGTGACCGTCATCGGGGAGCGATCCTCGTTCGGGAGAGGGTGTCGTTGGCCTGGGGCAGAACACGGAGCGCGGAGGACTGGCGGCCGAGCACGGTGTAGGAGCAGAACGCCCTCCCGGCTTCCGTGAAGAAGATCTGGCAGCCGGCCTGGCCTGGCATCGTGCGCTGCAGCGCCGAGCTGGAGAACATCGACGGCGCCAGGTCCTTCGGGATGCCCTGGCGCTTGAAGAGGGCCGTGTTCGCGCACTCGGGGCCGTACTCGAAGAGGACGACGAGCACGTCGTCGTCGCCCATGAGGTCGACGGCGCCGGAGCCGAAGTCGCCCCGCTGCTCGGGGAGGGCGAAGTTGGCCAGGTGCACGATCGGGTGGGGCACCTCGCTCGTGTCGCCGATGGCCCGGGTGTCGGCCGATGGCTGGGTCCGGACCCCGATCCTTCCCTCCCAGCCGGGCGGCAGGTCGGTCTCGATGCCGTGTGATGCGAGCTTCATGAGGCGCCCATCTTGGCGGACCTGGCCCGACCTCTGCTGGCACACCCGCCGATCGGGCTGCCTCGCGCCCTCACGGGTGGTCGTGGCCGGTGTGGTCGCCGTCGTGGTCGGGCGGGCCGTCTGCAGCATCGTCTTGCGCCTGGTCCGGTGCGTAGAGGCTCGCGTCGCCGGGCGCCACACCCGCGGCGAACAGCTCGCGGTCGATGCGTGCTTCGCGCTCGGCGTCGGCGTCGGGCTTGGCCACGAGCCGGCCCTCGAGCGACGTCGCCAGCCCGGCATCGACGGTTGCCTGCGACAGCAGCGACGAGACCTGGTCCCAGTCCGGGCCGGTCCCCTCGCCGCGCACCCGGCCGGACGGGCCGTGCACGTACACGAAGTAGGGCGAGCCGGGGATGTCGTAGTCCGTGAACGCCTGGGTGCTCATCACGGTCGGGAAGCCGCTCGGGGCCAAGCTGGCGACGGACGACGGGCTCTCGCCGTCGACGCCTTTGGTGACGATCACGAGGCGGGTGCCGTTCGGGAGCTTGAGCTTGCGGGGCTTGGCGAACGCGTCCCAGAACTTCTGGCAGGTGATGCACCCGCTCGAGAGGAAGGCCACGATCGTGTCGTGCTCGACCCCGGTGATCCGCACCGACAGCGCCTCGTTGCCGCCGGGGCTGACGCCCACGAGGTCGGCGGCCCCGCCGAACTCCTCACGGTCGGGCGGGCTCGGCACCTGCGGCATGACCTGGAAGTCCTCGCGCGATGTCACGGGCGTTGGCGGTGGGCTGGCCGGCTGCCCTGGGTTGTCGGGATCGAGGCCGGCACCGAGCTGGTGCAGGCGCTTCAGGATCTCGGCGTGGCTCCGCAGCAGGCCCACCACCAGCAGCGCCAGCACGGCGACGACGAGACCGAGCAGGACGACGACGGCGGTCACGATGCGCCTCCTGCGGCGGGTGGGGCCGCCTTGGCGGCGGCGAGGGTCTCGGGCAGGGCGGTCAACGCGGCGTAGAGCATCCAGGTGAGCAGGACGGCCAGCCCGACGAAGGGCACCCCGCCCCACGGCGTGTCGCCCGCGGCTGCCCAGATCGAGCCCGGCGCGTCGAGGGCGGCCACGCCGACGCCGAGGGCGACGAGCAGGTTGATCACCACGTGCAGGGTCCCGACGGGAGCCGACGAGGCACCGAAGCACCCGCAGGGCGCCGCGCCCCGGGTCTTCTGATCGAGCCGTCGGGCGAACCAGGCGAACCCCAGGTAGCTCGCGGCGACCAGCCCGACGGCGACCGGTCCGCCGGCCACGAGCGCCGCGGCCGCGATCAGCACGTCGGCGACGCCGAGCGATCGGGCCGCCAGCTCCGACGCCGGCAGTCCCGCTGATCGCAGGGCGATGCGGGTGGCGCCTGGCTCAGTCGCCTTCCCCGCCCCCGCCGCCCCGAGCAGCAGCGCGGCGGCGTAGACGAGACCGGCCAGAGGAGACATCACCGACGACCGTACCGGCCCACCTGCGGGTCCGGCGAAGAGTGGCGGCACAGGGTGAACGGTGGAGGCCGTTGATCGTCTGCCCTCAGCCTGATAGAAATGATGGTTGCAATTTCTTCATTTACATCATATCATTGACACCATGGCGACAAAAGCTCCGGCGGGGGAGCCCAACCCTCCAGCAGTCACGTTGGTCCCGGTCGAGCCTGACTCGGCCTTGGCGCGCCTACTTGGCGAGATCGGGCCCGAGTTCGCGAATGCACCGCAGATCCTCGTGGTCGCGCTCGACGAGGATCACGACGAGGGCCGTGTCCAGGCGGTCTCGGGCGCACTCGGTCTCGCCGAGCATGCCGAGCTGGAGTCCGTCGTCTCGCTCCTTGCCCCCGAGCTGGCGATTCCCTCCTCTCCGGTACTTGAGCAGTCGCGCAGAAACCTGCGCCTGCGCGAGGAGATGCTGCGGACCTACGGAGCGCTGAGTGCCCGTGAGGTCGCTGACCTTGCAGGATCGGAGGCGTTGAACCGATCCCAGTTCGCCCACTCGCTCCTGCGTTCAGGCCGGATCTTTGCGGTCACCCACAAGCGCCAGCAGTTGTTCCCTGGCTTTCAGTTCGACGCCGAGGGTCCGTTGCCGGTGGTTGGCCAGGTGCTGCCGTTCCTGCGGGCCCGGTTCCGCAAGGACTGGGAGGTCGCGTTGTGGTTTGACGTTGAGAACTATTGGCTCGACGGGATCCGCCCGCTGGAGCTGCTCGAATCTGATCCCACTCGTGTGGTGTCTGCGGCACAGGCGGGTGCTGATCGTGGTGGGTTCTAGCTCCGTCGCCGCGCCTTCTGCACCGCAGGCTTTCGAGGTCTGGCGACAACCTGCTGGCGAGGTGCAGTACCGGATCTGCATCGACAACCGGGGGGCCACCGAGTTCGCCGACTGCGCGGGTCCTACCCGTCGGTTCGGGCCTTGGAAGACCGGCAAGGACTGCGTGCCCGTGCTGTATGTGGGGTCGACCGTTGCATCGGTGGTCATGGAAGTCGCCTTCCACGACGTCGACCTGACGGTTCCTGAGCCGAAGGCGTTCCTGTCGGATCTGCGCCTACGGCGGTCGACGATTGCCCCGACGCGTGACCTGAAGCTCGCTCGTCTCGACGACGATGCCCTTGCACGGTTGGGCATCAAGCGCGATCAACTGATCGATACGCCACCTCACACGTACGGGAGAACGGTGAAGTGGGCGAAGGCAGCTCATGCATCCCCAGAGGCGTTCGATGGCGTGATCTGGCACTCGCGCCGGCATCCATCCTCGCGAGTGTCGGTGTGGTTCGCAGATCGGGTCGACCGGCTGAAAGACGTTGACGTGGTCGAAGAGCCCGTTCCGATGCTGTCTGGGTCTGGCTACGAGGAAGCGCTGCAGATCGCAACAGATCATGGGATAACCATCATCCACTAGTACGGACCGCCACTCCCGGCGAAGGCATCTCCATTTTGCGGTCTGGCCATCTCGCGCGGTTAATCTCCCGGACAGAATCGGCGGGAGGGCGATGCAGCGGTGGGTTCAGCGGTAGATCAATCGGATCGCGATCTGTTGGACCTGGTCTACGGACTCGTCGACGCCGAGGTCGAGGAGATCTCGCGTCAGATGAGCGATAGCGGGTTCACTCGGAAGCCGACGGCACGTGGGTTGCGTGCACGGCTCGAGGCCCTTCTGGATGTCGGGCCCCCGTTCTTCGCCAGGCTCGACTTCGAGTCTGGCGAAAGCTTCTACGTCGGGCGCATCAACATCTCGGATTCGAACGGTGATCCGATCGTGATCAACTGGCAGGCTGAACGCGCCGCTGCCTACTACTCCTCGACCGTCGAGAACCCGATGGGGCTGCACTCGAAGACTCACTTCGAGATCCGCGATCGTCAGATCGTGAGCGCTCAACGCGAGGTCTATGCGCTCGACGATGCCGATGGCGGGGCGATGACGGCAATCCCGGATTCGAAGTTGGCGGACATCGAAATGCGGCAAGGCGCCGGGATGCGTATGTCCGAGATTGCGGGACGCATCCGAAAGGACCAGTTCGAGGCCATCTCTCATCCGCCGGACGAGCCGTTGCTCGTCGTGGGTGCTCCTGGCACAGGTAAGACTGCCGTGGGCCTCCACCGGCTCGCATACATCATGTACGGCAACGCCGATCTCCGTGAAAGCCCGCTGGTGGTCGGCCCCAATCCTGGATTCCTCTCGTTCATCAAGGCAGTTCTCCCAGCTCTCGCCCACACGGCGGAGTACTCCACCGCGGCTGGGCTCCATGGCGGTGCGGCACCCGCCCGTAGCGAGGAGCTCGACCTCGAGCGGCTCAAAGGTGACCCCCGCATGGCTACCCTGATCGCCGCGGCCGTGGACAACCTGAAGAAGGTTCCTTCGGAACCGCTGGTTGTGCGGCTCCCGCGAAGTCGTGTGACCCTCGACGTGGAGACCCTTCGGTCCATCTTCGAGGACGTCGACGCGAGGGGGAAGCCCCACAACGACAAGCGAGCAGACTTCCGGTACGAACTGCGTAGACACATCGAGAACGTGTATCGGGATCGAGTCGGCAGCCACGGCCCATCGCGGGGGACTGCGATCTCAGATCTCACCACCGATGTCATGCGCGCGTCGGATCTGATGCGCCTCGTGTCGTCGACTTGGCCTTCGATCTCAGCGCAGGCACTGGTGCGGGATCTACTCGGTCGGGCTCGGACGCTCGATCAGCTCGGAGCGAGCGTCTTTCGCCCCGATGAGTTGGAACTTCTCTACCGGGCGCCGGCACCGCGGCTTGAGGACGAGGAGTGGACCTTCTCGGACCTGCCGCTTCTGGATGAGGCGGAGGCGTTGTTGAGCGGTGTGTCCGCCGGCGCCAGCTACGTGGTCCTCGACGAGGCGCAAGATCTCTCGCCGATGGAGCTCCGCTCGGTGGCGAGGCGCATCCGCAAGGGTGCCGTGACGGTGATGGGCGACCTCCCCCAGGCCACGGGCGAATGGGCGTACGAGGCCTGGGAGGAGGTGTTCGAGCATCTCGTCCCCGGCCAAGCGGAGGGCTTCGAGCGGGTGGGGCTCTCGATCGGATACCGAGTCCCTCAGCAGATTCTGGAGATCGCCCGGCGCATCCTGGCGGTGGCCGCTCCACATGAGGAGGTGCCAGAAGGGGTCTGGTACGGAAGCGACACGCCGCGGAGGATCGAATGTGAACCTCGGAACCTCGTGGAGACCGTTGTCCAGTCGGTCAAGGACCTCGCTTCGCTTGAACTGCAGCGTCAGTCTGGAGGCGAGCTGACCCAGCCGGCAGGTGACGTGACCGATGAAGAACCTGATGCAGAACTGACCGCGGTGGTGACGCCGTCCCCGCTCGTAGGCCCCGTGGTCGAGGCCTTCCGCAGCGCCGGGATCCGCGTCGCCCGGTTCGACGAAGACGGCATTGGCGATTGTGTCACGGTGCTGAGAGGAATCGACTCGAAGGGGCTTGAGTTCGACAACGTCGTCATCGTCGAGCCTTCGGCCGTGATGCAAGAACGCACTTTGGGTCACAACGTCCTCTACGTCGCGATGACCCGCGCCATGAAGCGGCTCCGTGTCGTCCATTCCGAGCCGCTTCCGCCCGTACTGGGCGATTGGACAGCAGACCCACAACGCTTGGCAGATGTTGAATCGCCAACGCTCGACGCGGACCGCGGGGTGTACGCCTCGCTTGTTGCCGACGACATTCAAGCGTACGTCGCGTCCATGCTTCCTCAGCTGCCTCTGGACGACCTGGTGGCGATCTACCACCTGGTTCGTCGACTCTCAGGGGCTCCACCTCGAGACCTGGATTGACCGCCCCGCATCCACCCGCCTGCCCGTGGGCGCGAAGTCGCGGGCTCGTCTCTGTCGCGGTCCGCTGGCGGCCGTAGGAGGCAGCGCCCGCCCGCGCCCCGCCGGTGCGCGATCTGGAGGACTGCCGGCTGTGCCAGGGCAGGCGGTTCGTGCTGATGCTGATCCGACAAGGATCCCGCCTGACCCCGAGCGATCTGACCCCTGACGATGAGGACGACCGGGATCTCGACGACGGCTGGTGACGGCGACGTCCACGCATTCGGGGGGTGTCGGCGGGTCCCGATAGGCTCTCCACCCTCATGAAGTCAACGGTCGAAGCCCTCGAGGGCAACAAGGTCAAGCTGTCCATCGCAGTCGATGAGTCGGAGTTCGAAACCGACATCGATGCCGCGTTCAAGCGCATCGCACGGGAGGTCCGGCTGCCCGGGTTCCGTCCCGGCAAGGCACCTCGCAAGGTGCTCGAGGCCCGCATCGGGCTCGAAGCCGCCCGGGGCGAGGCCTTCGAGCAGGCGCTGCCGAAGTACTACCTCGAAGCGGTCGACGAGCACGACGTCGACGTCATCGCCCAGCCGGAGTGGGAGATCACCGCCGGCAAGGAGAGCGGCGACGTGGCCTTCGAGGCCACCGTCGAGGTGCGCCCGATCGTCACCGTCGGCGGCTACGACGGCTTGCGGGTCACCATCCCGTCGCCCCACGTGGACCCCACCGAGATCGACGCCCGGATCGACCGCCTCCGCGAGAGCTTCGCCGAGCTGCAAGACGTCGAGCGCCCGGCGCAGACCGGCGACAACGTGACCGTCGACATCACCGGGTCCCGTGACGGCGAGGCCATGGACGGCCTGACCGCCGAGGACTACCTGTACGAGGTCGGCAGCGGCACCATCGTGCCCGAGCTCGACGACCAGCTGGCCGGCGCGAAGGTCGGCGCCGTGCTCGAGTTCACCGCCGATCACCCGCTGCCCGACGAGGAGCCGGTCGACTTCCGCGTCGAGGTCAAGAACATCAAGGAGAAGGTCCTCCCCGAGGCGGATGATGCGTTCGCCGCCGAGGCCTCCGAGTTCGAGACCATCGAGGAGCTTCGAGCCGACCTGGAGCAGCGCTTCTCCGTCGTCAAGAAGATGCAGGCCACCATGGCCGTCCAGCAGAAGACGGCCGAGGCGCTGTCCGAACTGGTGGAGGAGGACGCGCCCGACGCGCTCGTCAACCAGGAGATGCAGAACCGGCTGGAAGACCTCGGCATGCGCCTCCAGGCCCAGGGGATCGGCATCGAGC
>Ga0182739_1001794_pt1 | contig 21295 bp, 19 predicted proteins | sample eDN5th30CBELigBY_FD_128873 | JGI IMG/M metagenome (GOLD analysis project Ga0182739, IMG submission 128873) | Enriched backyard soil microbial communities from Emeryville, California, USA - eDNA 5th pass 30_C BE-Lig BY (version 2) (version 2) | ecosystem: Environmental > Terrestrial > Soil >...
AACATCGATAATGATATTCAAAACGGAGTCGATAAAGATGTTATTGATACCGATGTGAACAAATTACTAAACGATCTTGGAAATGCTGTTCAACGTCCTTTTAATGGAAACAACCGCTAATATAAAAAGCAGGAGGCCTTTGCCTCTTGCTTTTTATATTAGTTTGGTTTCTTTTGGTTAAAACTTCTACTAATGGCTACAATAATAATGATTGCATGTGAATTTATATGAATGAGGTGAGATAGATGAGAATGTCTTATCACAGTCACATCCTAACTGTATGTAGTTTTGTTGTTTTTCTCCTTAGTAGTTTTGTAAGCATTGATACTACCATGCCTGTTATGGCAGAAGAAAATAGTATTCAACATCCTTTATCTGTAAAAGTAGTGTTACAAAGAAAATATTTAGATGGAGAGATAAGTGAAGAAATTATCCTGGAGAAAGCAACTTCTATAGGGGAAATAGTGGAAAAGTATTCTGATTGGATACTACTTGATCATAAAAAGGAGAGTGTAGTATTTCAAAGTAAAGTTGATGATATATCACCATTGTTAAAAACGAATGGATATTTTGGCATTACTGGTGACGGTATATTTTCGATTTTTAATGGGAGACCTGGTTCCAACGATATTATACAATCATTTTTTCAATTAGATGTGGAGAAATTAGAGAGCCACAAGCACGATGAGTTAATGGAAGGAATAAGAATTGAGTCAAAAGATCAATATCTGGAAGTGTTAAAAATATATGAAACATATTCAAAGATTGAAAAGAAGTAATAGTATTATGAACGCTAATCTGAGAGATAAATATCGGGTTAGCTTTTTTTTGTACTTCAAGAAAAATTAACGATTTTGGAATACAAACTAACTGCTATTAATGGTATGATATAATGATGAGAACAATTGTGCGCTGATGAAAGAAATAATTTGACACAATGAGGTACAGTCACAAGAGGTGAGGAAATGATTGAATTTGTTAAAGGATTTGTGGATCATATCACTCCTGAGTATATCGTGATCGATCATCATGGAATTGGATACCAGATACATGCCCCAAACCCTTTTAGTTACACAAAAAGTCGTAAAGAAGAAACGATTGTCTATACATATCAACATGTGAGAGAAGATCTAATAGCGTTATACGGGTTCTCTTCCAGGGAAGAAAAAGCTTTGTTCATGAAATTATTGAATGTAACGGGTATTGGACCTAAGGGAGCGTTGGCTATTTTAGCATCTGGTAATCCCTCCCAGGTAATAGAGGCAATTGAAAATGAAAATGACACGTTTTTAGTGAAATTCCCCGGGGTTGGAAAAAAGACAGCACGTCAGATTATTCTGGATTTAAAAGGAAAGCTTGCCGATGTCGCTGCCTTATATTCCCCTGATCTCTTTAACCATGAAGAAATAGAGTATAAAGAGTCTGCAAATCATGCATTGAACGAAGCAATAGAAGCGTTGAAAGTGCTGGGATATGCTGAACGAGAGATTAAAAAAATTGTTCCATCCTTACAAAAAGAAACGTTAACAACAGATCAATATGTAAAAAAAGCATTGCAAAAGCTATTAAAGTAAGGTGATAACATGGATGAACGCCTTGTTTCGGGTGAAGCGGATATACAAGAATCCTATATAGAACAAACCTTAAGACCACAATCACTGTCACAGTATATTGGTCAAGATAAAGTAAAGGAAAATTTAAGAGTATTTATTGAAGCAGCTAAGATGCGGAGTGAGACACTTGATCATGTACTTTTATATGGACCACCAGGTTTAGGGAAAACAACATTGGCAACAATTATTGCCAATGAAATGGGTGTTAATATAAGAACAACCTCCGGACCGGCGATCGAGAGACCGGGGGATCTGGCAGCCGTATTAACTGCTCTCGAACCTGGTGATGTTTTATTTATTGATGAAGTTCATCGTTTGCATCGATCAATTGAGGAAGTTTTATATCCTGCAATGGAGGACTTTTGCTTGGATATCGTCATTGGTAAAGGATCAACGGCAAGATCTGTCAGGTTGGATCTCCCTCCATTTACATTAATCGGTGCAACAACAAGAGTAGGCCTTTTAACAGCTCCGCTCCGTGATCGATTTGGTGTCTTAAGCAGGCTGGAATATTATAATGAGAACCAGCTGGCTTATATTATTGAAAGAACGGCTGATCTCTTTGGTATTGGTTTGGAACACGAAGCAGCGATAGAAATGGCCAGAAGATCAAGAGGTACACCACGTATAGCTAATCGACTTCTTAAGAGGGTGAGAGATTTTGCACAAGTAATGGGTAAAGAAACAATCTCAACCGAATTAGCGGTGGATGCACTTGAACGTCTTCAGGTAGATAAACTGGGTCTTGATCATATCGACCACAAATTACTTTTAGGAATTATTGAGAAATTTCGTGGCGGACCGGTTGGAATTGATACAATCTCGGCAACAATAGGAGAAGAATCACATACAATTGAGGATGTTTATGAACCCTACTTATTACAGATAGGTTTCCTGCAACGAACACCCAGGGGAAGAATTGTTACAGATCTCGTCTATAAACATTTTCAAATGGAGGCCCCTCATCATGATTGATTTTCCAAAGGTATTAATGATTATTGGCGGAATCCTTCTAGTTGTTGGATTTTTTCTGCAGTTTATTGGAAAACTACCAGGTGATATTGTGTTTAAGAAAGGAAATACGACAGTCTTTTTCCCTATCGTAACCTGTATTGTCGTCAGTATTATTCTTTCCTTTGTTTTCTCGTTTTTTGGTCGATTTAAATAAAAAAGAACATTAAAGTTAAATAAGTAAGTTAGAAATTAGGTGAATGGTTTGAAAGTAGAATTATTTGATTTTCATCTTCCTGAAGAATTAATTGCACAAGTTCCATTAAAAGAACGTGATGCGTCAAGACTAATGGTTCTTCAAAAAGATAATGGTGAGGTTAAACATGAATCGTTTAAATCAATTATTAATTATTTGCAAGCTGGTGATTGCTTAGTATTAAACAATACCAGGGTGATGCCGGCACGTTTATTCGGAACCAAGGAAGATACAGGTGCAAGCATCGAAATATTATTACTAAAGCAGCAGGAAGATGACATATGGGAAACACTGGTGAAACCTGCTAAAAGGGTAAAAAATGGTACTGTTATTACATTTGGTTCCGGTAACCTGAAAGCAACATGTGTCGGAACTAGTGATCATGGCGGCCGTTTGCTAAAGTTTGAATATGAAGGTATTTTTTATGCAGTACTCGAGAAATTAGGAGAGATGCCTTTACCACCTTATATAAAAGAACAATTAGATGATCGTGAACGTTACCAAACTGTGTTTTCGCGTGAAATTGGTTCTGCAGCTGCTCCAACTGCTGGATTGCATTTTACAGAGGAAATTCTTGACCAGTTAAAAGAAAAGGGAGTTCATATAGCCTTTATTACCTTACATGTTGGTTTAGGAACTTTCCGTCCGGTAAGTGCAGATACGGTAGAAGAGCATGAAATGCATGCAGAATTTTATCAAGTAACCGATGGAACAGCTGCATTGTTAAATAACGTAAGATCTAATGGCGGAAAAATTATCACAGTGGGAACAACTTCTACGAGAACGCTTGAAACCATTGCATCTAAACATAATGGTCAATTTGTTGCCGAAAGTGGCTGGACGAATATTTTTATTTATCCAGGCTATGAATTTAAAGGAATTGATGGAATGGTTACAAACTTTCACCTTCCTAAATCATCGCTGATTATGTTAGTAAGTGCTTTAGCATCTAGGGAATATGTGATAAATGCGTATGAAACAGCTGTAAGAGAAAAATATCGCTTCTTTAGTTTTGGAGATGCGATGCTAATCATTTAAATAAAAATGGTGTTATTTATAAGAGGTGCTTTCGTACTTCTTGGTTTAAGGAGGAAATAAGGTGTCAACTTCACCAATTCGATACGAACTAATTAAAACATGTAAGCAAACAGGAGCAAGGCTGGGAAGAGTGCATACTCCACACGGCAGTTTTGAGACTCCTGTGTTTATGCCAGTCGGAACATTAGCAACAGTCAAAACAATGTCTCCGGAAGAGCTTAAAGAAATGGGAGCAGGTATTATTCTAAGTAATACATATCATTTGTGGTTACGACCAGGTAATGAAATCGTTAAGGAAGCTGGCGGCCTTCATAATTTCATGAACTGGGATCGGGCGATCTTAACCGATTCAGGCGGGTTTCAAGTCTTTAGTTTAAGTGAATTTCGCAAGATTGAAGAAGAGGGAGTTCATTTCCGTAATCATTTAAACGGAGATAAGCTTTTCCTATCCCCTGAAAAAGCGATGCAGATCCAAAATGATCTGGGATCTGATATTATGATGGCTTTTGATGAATGTCCACCATATCCAGCTGAATATGAATATATGAAGAAATCTGTAGAACGCACAAGCCGTTGGGCAGAGCGTTGTTTAAAGGCTCATGCAAGACCAAACGACCAAGGTCTTTTCGGAATTATTCAGGGTGGAGAATACGAGGAGCTTAGGAAGCAAAGTGCAAGGGATTTGGTGTCCATGGATTTCCCTGGATACGCAGTTGGTGGTTTATCGGTTGGAGAACCTAAAGATGTGATGAACCGTGTGCTGGACTTTACAACACCTCTCATGCCTGACAATAAACCACGATACTTAATGGGGGTAGGATCACCTGACTCTCTTATCGACGGAGCGATTCGTGGAATTGACATGTTTGATTGTGTGCTTCCAACTCGAATTGCCCGTAATGGTACACTCATGACAAGTGAAGGACGCTTAGTTGTGAAAAATGCTAAGTATGCTAGAGATTTTGGTCCATTAGATGAAAATTGTGATTGCTATACATGTAGAAATTACTCACGTGCCTATATTCGTCATTTAATAAAAAGTGATGAAACATTTGGATTGAGATTAACTTCTTATCATAATCTATATTTTCTGGTAAACTTAATGGAGAAAGTTAGACAAGCAATCCGTGAAGATCGCTTAGGCGATTTCCGTGATGAATTTTTTGAAGCTTACGGCTTTAACAAACCGAATGCTAAAAACTTCTAATACCCGCATGAAAGGGGTGATATAAATGGAAATGCTAGGAACAGTCTTACCGTTAGTATTGATGTTTGCGATTTTTTACTTCTTGCTGATTCGTCCGCAACAAAAACAACAAAAAGCGGTTCGTGAAATGCAAAGTAGCCTAACTAAAGGTGACAAGATTGTAACAATCGGTGGATTACACGGTATCCTTGACTCAATTGACGAGAACAAAATTGTTCTTAAAGTTGGAGATGGAACTCGTCTTACATTCGATCGTAAATCTGTACGTGAAGTTATTAGAGATTAATAAGTACATAATAAAACCAGGGACATAGGCCCTGGTTTTTATTTGTAGGTAAACATATAGTACTTGGTGTTGGTGTCTAGCTCCAGCGCCTAGCCCCGAAACACAGGATGTTCAAGTGCAGTCAATGCGACAGGACGGTCTGCTTTTGACTGCCTCTAGAGTCTAGCCAAAATGAATTGAAGACAAGATGTCTCCTATTCATTTGCGTCTTATTTGTCCTAGGCTGATCAAGGCGCTTGCGCATTTCTTATGCCCTGGATGAAGACAAATTTACTCCGAAAATACCACCTAACATGGCAACTAATAAAAATCCTCCATGATACATGAGCTCTTGCATCGAGAAGATTTCACCATGACCTAAAAATTTAAATAAAAGAATAATGAGTGAAAAAAGAATAGCTGTAATTCCCCCGATTAGCCAGCCTTTTTCCTTTCCGTTTCCTCCTGCGACAAATCCGCCAATGAACAAAGCTAAAATAGATAAACCGAGAATGAGCCATGTAATAGAAGATTCAGTGAGACTTGTGAATTTTAAAAGCAAAGAAAATATGAGACTCGTAACAAGAGCCATAACAAAAATGGTGATAAGACCAAATAGGATCGCTTTTCCCCACTTTTTTGTTTCCACAAAGCTTCCCCCTTTCAATCTGTACAAATTTAATTCGAGCTTGTTTATGCTCGTCTTTATTACAGAATATTCATGGAAGAAAAAAATAGACTATAAATATTTTAGTGGACTTGCATCATATGATGGTAATGGGGACTTGCTGTTTAATTCACAGAAAAATGCAATGAAAGATTTAACAGATAGATCATGAGAATGAAGGATTTAAAAGGGGGGAGTAGGAAATGTTTACTGTGCTAACAGTTATGATCTTTCTCATCACATATATAGTTATTATGACGGAGAAGATTGATCGGGCACTAGCAGCCGGCTTAGGTGGAATTGCCATGCTTATTGTAGGCATTTATGATGTTAACAAGGCATTTGTTACGTATATCGATTGGAATACAATCGCCTTATTATTTGCGATGATGCTTATTGTTATCGTTACAAGTCAGACAGGCGTGTTTGAATTCTTAGCAATTGTCATGGCAAAAATGGTTAAAGGACGACCTATTCCATTACTAATAGTTATTTCAACTTTAACTGCAATTGGGTCAGCATTTTTAGCCAATGTTACAATGGTATTATTGCTTGTGCCAATCATCCTAACAATTGTAAGAATGATCCATATACCTGCCATCCCTTATTTAATTTCCATTATCATTGCTTCAAATATTGGGGGGACAGCTACTTTAATTGGAGACCCTCCAAATATTATGATTGGTCAGGCAGTTGAGCATTTAACATTTAATGCTTTTCTAATTCACTTAAGCCCTATAGTCCTGCTTATTTTTTTCGTGATACTGGGTTATTTAATTTTTGTTTATTGGGACAAATTAAAGGCAGATCATATTGATCAGAAAAAGTTAACTTCCATTAGAGCCAGGGATTATTTAAAGGTAACACCTGCACTGCCTAAGTCGGTTTCTGTTTTGATCATGACGATCATAGGTTTTATGTTAAACCCACTTCTTCATATTGATTTAACAAGTATTGCATTAGCAGGGGCTTTGTTATTGTTATTATTAACTCATGATGAATATAAGCCAGATGAAGTATTTAAGCAGGTAGAATGGGGAACATTATTTTTCTTTATCGGCCTTTTTATGTTAATAGGAGGGCTGGAAGAAGTCGGAATTATTGATGAGCTTGCCAGAGGCTTAGTTTTTTATACAGAGGGTGATTTACCTAAAACGTCAATGCTAATTCTTTGGATGACAGGTGTCCTATCAGGATTTGTGGATAATATCCCTTTTGTTGCGGCAATGATACCTGTGATTCTTGAATTCAAAGATTATGGAATGACAAACCTTGACCCATTGTGGTGGTCCTTAGCATTAGGCGCATGTTTGGGAGGTAACGGCACATTATTGGGAGCAAGTTCAAATCTGGTTGTAGCAGGTTTAGCTGCTAAGGAAAAGGAAGATATTAAATTTATTGAATTCTTAAAAGTTGGGTTTCCCATCGTCATTATCTCACTCGGAATATCCTCCGTCTATGTGTATATTCGTTACTTAATTCACTTTGCAGTATAAAGTGAATTCTTTACATAAAACATAGCATATCGTTCAAAATAAGGAATAATGTAAGAGGGAGGAAAGGAGAACATATAGTGGAATATTATTTAACGATCTTAATTCGGACCCTGTTACTATATTTTCTCATCGTTTTTATTTTTAGGGTAATGGGAAAAAGAGAAATAGGTGAATTGAGCATCTTGGATCTTGTTGTTTTTATTATGATCGCGGAAATGGCAGTAACGGCCATTGAAGATCCTAAAGATCCACTCGTACATACTGTCATTCCTATGCTTATCTTAATGATCATTCAAATCTCCTTGGCCTATATCTCCCTGAAAAATCAAAAAATTAGACATTTATTAGATGGGAAACCGACGATTATCATTAACCAGGGAAAAGTTGATGAGCATGCCATGAGAACACAACGATATAATTTCGATGATTTAATGACTCAGCTTCGGGACAAGGATATTAATAATGTAGCGGATGTTGAGTTTGCCATTCTTGAACCTTCAGGAAAACTATCAGTTATAGAGAAACAAAATAAGGGTAAAAAACAAACGGAATTACAATTGCCGCTCATAGTTGATGGTATCATTCAGGAGAATAATTTGGATATCATTCAAAAAAACAACCTTTGGCTAAGACAACAGCTTAAAAAACTAGGTTACAAAGAAATGAAACAAATTTCTTTATGTACGTTTGGGAATGGAGTATTTTATATTGATTTAAAGGATGAAGATAAAAATTAAAAAAGAGAAGCTGAACACGACATTCAGCTTCTCTTTTTATTTTCTATCTTATTTAACAGGAATAAGTCTTGAAAGATAAGAACCAACAAAGGGTATCCGTTTTACTTCATCCTTTTCAACTAATTTAAAGACAAGAAGGAGTAAACAGTAAACGACCGTTGTGATACTCAAACTAGTAAGTAACCTAAAGATAAGAGGAGTCGTTTCGAATATGTACTCATAGGCAAAGAATCCAGCTAATCCTGCAAGCACCATTGTTACACCACTCTTTACATACTCCCTAACATGTATTGTGAATGGTACAACCTTTATGACAGTCGCTAAGTGCAATAAGGTTACAAGCATTATTCCGATAACAATAGCGAGTGCAGCCCCCATAATTCCTAGGGATGGACGTGTGGCAAGGACAAAGATGAGAGCTGTTTTAACAACTGAGCCAATTAAACTATTGATCATAGCAGCCTTTGCCAAATCCAAGGCTTGTAAAACTGCCTGCAAAGGACCTTGAAAGTAATGAAAAATAAAGAAAGGGGCCATTACCTGAACAAATATAGCAGATTTATTCGTTCCGTACATAACAGTCATTAACGGATCTGAAAATACGTATAAAATAACACACGCCAATCCTCCGCTAATAAGAGACAAGCGTAGAGCTTGCTGTAATCGGTGTTCAACTGTTTTTAATTGATTGTTTGCCATTGCTTCACTAATAGCAGGAACTAATGAGGTTGATAACGAAAAGGTAATAAATGATGGAAGCATAAGTAAAGGTATGGCATATCCGGTGAGTGCACCGTATTGTTTAGTTGCGGCGGCCGTTGCGACCCCTGCGATATATAAGCTATTTGCAACTACGATTGGCTCAAAAAACCAGGAAATATTTCCGATGAATCTACTGCCGGTTGTGGGAAGGGCGATGTTCATTAACTGATTCAATGTTTCTTTCCCGTTTTTTACTGAATTGAAAAACTTTCTGCGAATTTTTATTTTCTTTTTCATTTTAAACATTGTCACTAAGTATAAAAGGGAAGCCAATTCACCAATAACAGCTGAAATCATCGCACCTGCAGCTGCGTATTCAATACCGTAGGGCAGGAAAGCACTAGTACAAACTGCAACAAGAGAAATTCGGACAATCTGTTCTAACACTTGGGAAATGGCTGCTGGGCGCATATTTTGTTTTCCTTGAAAATATCCGCGAATAACCGATGAAATGGCGACAATTGGTACTACTGGTGCAATGGCCAAAAGCGGCCAATAGGTACGGTGATCTGTAAAGACGTGCTGAGATAAATAAGGTGCAAGTAAAATCATGGCTGGCGTAAAGATGAGACTTAATGTGCAGGTGACAGAGAGTGAGACAACCAGTATTTTTTTTATTCTCCGAGGATCACCCTGTGCTTCCGCTTCTGCAACAAGTTTTGAAATCGCAACAGGTAATCCAAGCTGAGTAATTGTAATAACCAGCACCAGGGTAGGAACTGCCATATTATATAGTCCTACTCCTTCTTCACCGATAAAACGAGCAACGACAATTCGATTAATAAAACCTAGGACACGAGTAATAAACCCTGCTAGAATTAAAATAAGCGTTCCTTTTAGAAACGTCTGCTTTGACATTTTTCTCCCTGCCTTCTCAAATAACGTGGAATCATATACAATTACTATATGCGAGCCTATAGGCCAAGCATGACAAGTTCTACGCAGATTGTGAATTGTTGAAATATAAGAAAATGAAATCGACTCGACTAAAAGGAGTGTTATGATGAATAAGCAGCCGTTTGATGAATATCGGGATCATGTAAGGCCGGCAATTAAAAGTAAACTAGAAGAATTTATTTTACTTGGATATGAGGATGTAACAGAAGAAAAGCTATGGACGTACTTAAAAACGAAGAAGTGGAAAAAAACACCTGAACTATATGTACATGAAGTGGTACGGGATGTACTTGCTCTTAAAGTGGGTGAATTTATGAATTTTGCGACGGTTGAATCTTTCAAAGGAGGCAACTGGTTTGAAAGTGAGGGAGGACAGGATCTCTTAAAAGGTCTTATTTAGTTTGCTTCTGCTTTATTTACTATCGTATAATTTTTATTGGGAAATGTTGACGTTAGATACATAAAATAAGCATGCCTCCCAAATAGTTCATTTGTTAGAGATTAAGGAGGATACATAATGGTAAAGCGTGGACGCATCGTTGCGTTTTTTCTTCTTGTCCTTGTTGTGGGAAGCTTAATAGGTTTTAACACAAATAAGGCAACAAGTAACATCATACTAGGGTTGGATTTGCAGGGCGGATTTGAAATTCTTTATGAAGTTTCACCTGCAAATGAAGGTGACAAAATAACAAGAGATGTATTAGTCAGTACAGTAAATGCACTTCAAAAAAGAGCAAATGTACTGGGAGTTAGTGAACCGAACATTCAAATCGAAGGTGATGATCGGATTCGGGTTCAACTAGCTGGAGTGAATGACCAAAGTAAAGCAAGGGAAATACTTTCGACACAAGCTGAATTAACATTTAGAGATTATGAAGACAAAGAAATGTTAAATGGTTCTGACTTGGTTGAAGGTGGAGCGAAGCAATCATTCGATGAACAGGGAAAACCGAATGTTGCGATAAAATTAAAAGATGCATCCAAATTTAAAGAGGTCACACAGGAGATTGTCGGAAATACACCTTATAATCAGCTTGTCATCTGGCTTGATTATGAAGAAGGAGATTCTTTCCAAGCAGAAGTTAGTAAAGAGAAGCCAAAATTTATATCAGCACCAAACGTTGATCAGGTTTTTAATCAAAAAGATGTTACAATTACAGGAAACTTTACAATTCAGGAAGCACAGGATTTGGCAAACCTTCTAAATGCAGGTTCTCTTCCAGTGAAACTAACTGAACTTTACTCTACATCTGTCGGAGCTCAATTTGGTGAACAAGCCCTTGATAGTACTGTTTTGGCTGGTATAGTCGGTATCGCAATTATTTTCTTGTTTATGCTTATATTCTACCGCTTACCTGGATTAATTGCTGTTATAACATTATCAACATATATTTATTTAATTCTTCAAGTATTTGATTGGATGAACGGTGTATTAACACTTCCTGGAATAGCAGCCTTGATTCTTGGTGTTGGAATGGCTGTAGATGCCAACATTATTACATACGAGAGAATTAAAGAAGAATTAAAATTGGGCCGCTCGGTTCGTTCAGCATTTAAAGCAGGTTCAAGACGTTCCTTTGCAACAATCTTTGATGCAAATATTACGACCATTTTAGCTGGGGGAGTTTTATTTTTCTTCGGGACAAGCTCTGTAAAAGGATTTGCCACAATGCTGATTCTGAGTATTATTGTCAGCTTTATCACAGCTGTGTTCCTATCCAGAATTCTATTGGCTTTATTAGTTGAAAGTCGATGGCTCGATAAGAAAAAAAGTTACTTTGGTGTGAAAAAGGATGAGATCCTTAGTATCGAAGAAACTGATGATGATACGATTGCACCAACAAAGTTTGATCATGTTGATTTCTTAAAGCACCGGAGAAAATTCTTTATGCTTTCAACATTACTTGTTGTTGCAGGGGTTATTGTTATTTTAGTATTTAAATTAAATCTAGGAATTGATTTTGCAAGTGGTACAAGAATCGAGGTATTAGCGGATAAGAGCTTAACAGCCGAGGAAATTGAGAGTGAAATGAGTAAGCTGGACCTCGAAGTGGATGATGTTGTCCTTGCAGGAGAAAACAAAGAGGTTGGAGTTGCACGCTTTATAGGTGTACTTGAACCACAAAAAATTGCTGAAGTAAAAAGCCATTTCAATGAATTATATGGTTCTGAACCAAATGTAAGTACGGTTTCCCCGACGGTAGGAAAAGAACTTGCAAGGAACGCGTTGTATGGAGTGTTAATTGCCTCCATTGGGATTATTATTTATGTATCTATTCGCTTTGAGTTCTATATGGCTCTGGCATCAATTATTGCCTTATTACATGACGCGTTTTTCATTATTGCACTTTTTAGCATCACTAGATTAGAAGTGGATATTACATTTATTGCAGCCGTGTTGACGATTGTCGGGTATTCAATAAATGATACGATCGTTACCTTCGATAGAATCCGTGAATTAAATAAAAAGAAAAAGGCTAAAACGATTGAAGATTTACAGTTTATTGTAAATAGAAGTCTACAACAGACCTTTACCCGTTCAATTAATACTGTGTTAACAGTTGTTATTGCTGTTGCAGCCCTGTTGGTATTTGGTAGCTCATCCATTACGAATTTCTCCATTGCATTATTAGTTGGTTTAGTTGCCGGTACCTATTCATCTCTATTTATTGCAGCTCAATTATGGCTGATTTGGAAAGGTAAGCAATTAACTAAAAAGAAAGAAACAGCATCTCACGTAACTGATGAACCACAAGTATAACTGACTGTATAAAGGATCAACTCACTCTTTTTGTTACTATGCCATGAGAATGGGGTAATAATAAATAGAGATGGGTTGATTCTTATTTATTGTGTTTTAGTTGGTAACACTATATGCTTTGGAGCGAAATAGTGTACTAAAAGCCCTTCAAATTATACTTATCTTAAAAGGGAGGGAAGCGGATGAAACGTCAGTGGAGTATAATCCTGGCCATTATCTTTGCCTTAATTATTGCGATTTTTGCAGTCATAAATGTGGAAGCTGTAGAGGTGGATTATTTATTCGGGAAAGCTGAGTGGCCGCTTATTTTAATTATTTTGGGCTCAGTATTTATGGGCGGTTTTATGATTGCCTCTACAGGAGTGGTTAGAATCCTTTCACTCAATCGAAAATTAAAGGCATTAGAAAAGGAAAACACAAAGTTAAAAGAAGAAATAAAAACTTTAGCAGAAACAGATCAGGCTGTGCAAACTGATCATCCATTAGAAACAGATCAATCATAAACACTAACATCATACAATGGAAGAATCCTTAAATTGAAACCCCTTGACCACTCTTGTATAATGAGAAGGTTGAGGGGTGAAACTATGTTAAAGGCAAATACAAGGTGGATGATTCAATCATCTGATGAAACCTTCATTCAAAATTTAAGAGAGAATTTATCAGTGACACCACTGGTAGCTTCTTTACTAGTAAATAGAGGAATTAACTCTGTCGAAGCTGCACAGGAATTTTTAGATACGGACTCACAAACTTTTCATGATCCTTTTCTCTTAAAAGATATGGACAAAGCTGTGCAACGTATTCAAAAGGCAATTCATAATAATGAACATATCTTGGTTTATGGTGATTATGATGCAGATGGAGTAAGTAGTACGACGGTTTTATTAACGACATTACGAAAATTAGGTGCTAAAGCAGATTTTTATATACCAAATCGATTTTCGGAAGGATATGGACCAAATGAGACAGCATTTAGATTAGCTCATGAAAGGGGCTTTTCACTAATCATTACGGTTGATACCGGTATTGCTGCAGTCCATGAAGCAGAAGTTGCGAAGGATTTAGGTGTGGATTTAATTATCACTGACCACCATGAACCAGGTCCAGTTTTACCTGATGTATTAGCAATCATACATCCTAAACAGCCGGAATGCACGTATCCATTTAAGGAATTGGCTGGTGTTGGTGTAGCATTTAAATTAAGCCATGCACTGTTGGGGGAAGTCCCAACAGATTTATTAGAGGTTGCAGCAATTGGCACAATTGCTGATTTAGTTGCCCTGCATGGAGAAAATAGATTAATAGCCAAACGTGGTATAAACCAATTAAAAACAACAAATCGAATCGGGTTAAAAGCTCTATTAAAAATTGCCAATGTAAAGCTGCAAGAAATAAATGAAGATACAATAGGTTTCGCTCTTGGTCCTAGAATTAATGCTGTTGGAAGATTACAATCCGCAGATCCAGCAGTCGACTTACTTCTTTCTGATAATGAAGAAGAAGCAATGATGATCGCTGAAGAAATAGACTTACTAAATAAAGAAAGACAAAAACTAGTGAACACAATGACTGAGGAAGCTATTGAAGAGGTTAATACCCGCTTTCCAATTGAGCAAAATCCTGTCCTTGTTATTGCCAGAGAAGGTTGGAATCCAGGTGTTGTTGGGATTGTAGCTTCAAGATTAGTTGATCGTTTTTATCGGCCGACAATTGTTTTAAGTATTGACAAAGAAAAAGGGATTGCAAAGGGATCAGCACGAAGTATTGCAGGCTTTGATTTGTTTGAAAATTTATCAACATGCCGTGATATTTTACCTCATTTCGGAGGTCATCCCATGGCTGCGGGTATGACGTTACAACTTGAAGATGTAAATGAGCTTCGCGAGAGACTGGTAGAAAAAGCACATATGATTTTGACTGAAGATGATTTTATTCCTGTTTCCCGAGTTGATGTTAGCTGTAAATTAGAGGATATAACGGTTAAGTCTATAGAAGAGATGCAGCAGTTATCACCGTTTGGTATGAATAATCCAAAACCGATTATACATTTGGAAGATATGACATTGGCTAATGTCCGTAAAATAGGGGCAGAGCAAAATCATTTAAAGATTGTCTTTTCACAAGAAGAACAGCAACTCGATTGTGTTGGCTTCGGTATGGGATATATTCATGATGAGCTCTCACCTGCTGTTGCGGTATCCGCTATTGGAGAGCTTACAATAAATGAATGGAATAACTTGAGAAAACCACAAATTATGCTGAAGGATTTAAAAGTAAATCAATGGCAGCTGTTTGACTTTCGCGGTTCCAGAAATGTTGATCATCTTATTAGCTTACTTTCATCCAATGAAGCTGGGCAGATTATTACATTTCAGTCAAAAACATATGAAGAATTGGTTCAAAGAGGACTGGATCATAAAGCACTTCAAGTAAAAACGGATGAAGATGCAAAAAATCTTGATGCCCGTGACAAACATCTTCTTTTACTTGACATTCCTTCTTCAATTGAATTATTGGACGGGCTTTTTTCAAAAGGTAAACCTGCAAGAATTTATTCTGTGTTTCAACAAGAAGCGGATCACTTCTTTTCGACAATACCGACAAGAGATCATTTTAAATGGTACTATGGTTTCCTGCTAAAGCAAGGTTCCTTTAAGCTTCGTGAACAAGGTGAGCTTCTTGCGAAACATAAAGGCTGGACAAAAGAAACAATAGAATTTATGTCACAGGTGTTTTTTGAGCTAGAATTTGTTACAATAGAAAATGGTGTTATTTCGACAAATTCCACATCTCGAAAAAGAGATTTAAGTGAATCGAAAACGTATACCCAAAAGCAAAACCAAATTGAACTAGAAAAAACGTTATTATATACATCTTACATGCAGCTTAAGCAGTGGTTTGAACAAAGGTTTCCATTAGATGCGCCTGTAGGTGTATAAGGAGGACAAAGGAAAAATGGATTTAAAGCAATTTGTAACAGTCGTTCCTGATTATCCTAAACCAGGAATTCAATTTAAAGATATTACAACATTAATGGATAATGGGGATGCGTATCGATATGCGACAGACCAAATTGTGGAATATGCTCGTGAAAAAGAGATTGACATCGTTGTTGGTCCAGAGGCACGTGGCTTTATTATCGGTTGTCCAGTGGCATATTCATTAGGAGTGGGCTTTGCTCCAGTACGTAAAGAAGGAAAGTTACCACGTGAGGTTGTACGTGTTGAGTATGGTCTTGAGTATGGGAAAGATGTCCTTACACTCCATAAAGATGCGATTAAGCCTGGTCAAAGAGTATTAATCACAGATGACCTATTGGCAACTGGTGGAACAATCGAAGCAACAATCAAGCTTGTGGAAGAATTAGGTGGAGTTGTAGCAGGTATTGCTTTCTTAATAGAATTATCATATTTAGATGGCCGTAATTTATTGGATGGCTATGATGTTTTAACATTAATGACATTTTAATTATATGGGGACCCGAGTTATTTACAGTTCGGTCCCCATTATTTTTAGAGGCACTCAAACGGGTGCTTTTTTTGCAAATTGCATTGCATCTACTATTTCAGTTAACTTGACTTATAAAATCCATTTTACTCCATTTATTTAACGTTTTTTGTGTAAATGGTCATATACCACATTCTGACTAGTGTGAAAAATACTGTTTTCTCTTTACATCTCGTGTTTTTTTATTGATAATAGTTACAATATAGTAAAATTTCTAATCGATATAATGAACTTCGTTATTCGGTTTTTATGACAATATATAAAACAGCAACAAGGAAAAAGATTTGTAATCAAAGTTTTCAATATAAAAAGGTGATTTCATGGCTAATGAACAAGTATTATCTTCCGAGCAAGTAATTCAAAAAGCACAGCGCTATTTATCAGCCGAAGATACTGATTTTATACAGCGTGCTTATGATTTTGCTGAAGAAGCGCACCGGGAACAATTCCGTAAGTCTGGCGAACCATATATTATACACCCCATTCAAGTTGCAGGCATTTTGGTAGACTTAGAGATGGATCCTGCTACAATAGCAGGTGGTTTTCTGCATGATGTTGTGGAGGATACAGATGTTACGTTAGATGACTTACGAGCGGAGTTCAACAATGAAGTGGCAATGCTCGTTGATGGTGTAACAAAGCTGGGGAAAATAAAATATAAATCAAAAGAAGAGCAACAGGCTGAAAACCATAGGAAAATGTTTGTAGCGATGGCTCAGGATATTCGTGTTATTCTAATAAAGCTTGCAGACCGTCTGCATAATATGAGAACTCTTAAACATCTTCCACAGGAGAAACAGCGACGTATTTCAAATGAAACATTAGAAATTTTTGCACCCCTTGCTCATCGTTTAGGGATTTCGAAAATTAAATGGGAGTTAGAAGATACATCATTAAGGTATTTAAATCCGCAGCAATATTATCGAATTGTGAATTTAATGAAGAAAAAGCGTCAGGAACGATTGGAATACTTGGATCAAGTCATTGACGAAGTTCGAGAACGGGTTGATGAGGTCAACATAGAAGCTGAATTTTCAGGAAGACCAAAGCATATATACAGTATTTACCGAAAAATGGTTCTTCAAAATAAGCAATTTAATGAAATCTATGATTTACTAGCAGTTAGAATTGTTGTCAATAGCATTAAAGATTGTTATGCCGTATTAGGTATTATTCACACTTGCTGGAAGCCGATGCCTGGTCGTTTTAAAGATTATATTGCCATGCCGAAACCGAATATGTATCAGTCTCTTCATACAACCGTGATCGGACCTAAGGGAGATCCGCTTGAGGTGCAAATTCGTACGTTTGAAATGCATCAAATCGCTGAGTATGGGATCGCAGCCCACTGGGCTTATAAAGAGGGAAAAGATGTTGATGAAAAAACAACATTAGAAAAAAAGCTGTCCTGGTTCAGAGAAATATTAGAATTTCAAAATGATGTAACAAATGCAGAAGAATTCATGGAATCCCTAAAAATTGATTTGTTTTCAGATATGGTATTCATCTTCACACCAAAAGGCGATGTAATCGAGTTGCCGTCAGGGTCTGTTCCGATTGATTTTGCTTATCGTATTCATTCAGAAATTGGCAATAAAACCATCGGTGCAAAAATTAACGGTAAAATGGTGACCCTTGACTATAAGCTGAAAACAGGCGATATTATTGAGATTTTAACATCCAAGCACTCATATGGACCTAGTCAAGATTGGTTGAAACTTGCTCAAACTTCTCAAGCGAAAAACAAAATTCGCCAATTCTTCAAAAAGCAACGTCGTGAAGAAAACGTTGAAAAAGGGAAAGAAATGGTTGAAACTGAAATAAAAAATTTAGATTTTAATGTCAAAGAAATTATGACAGCTGATAATTTACAACGAGTAGCTGAGAAGTTCAACTTTTCTAATGAAGAGGATATGTATGCAGCTGTTGGATATAATGGTGTAACGGCACTACAAGTTGCGAATCGTTTAACAGAAAAATGGCGTAAAAAACGTGATCAGGAAGAACAAGAAAAAAATATACAAGAGGTTATGAATGAGGCGAAACAAATCCCTGCCTCTACAACTTCCAAGAAGCGTGATGCAGGTGTACAAGTTAAGGGAATTGATAATTTATTAATTCGTCTCTCAAAATGCTGTAATCCAGTTCCAGGTGATGAAATAGTCGGTTTTATAACGAAAGGAAGAGGAGTATCTGTTCACCGTTCTGATTGTACAAATGTCCACACTGACGATGCAAAAGAACGGTTAATTGATGTTGAATGGGAAAATCAGCCCTCATCAAGTCGAAAAGAATATAATGTTGAAATTGAAATCTTGGGCTATGATCGTCGAGGTTTGTTAAATGAAGTATTACAAGCAGTAAATGAGACAAAAACAAATATTTCGTCTGTTGCAGGTAAATCAGACCGTAACAAAGTTGCAACAATTAATATGGCTATTTCTATTTCAAATATTAATCACTTACAAAAAGTTGTAGAAAGAATTAAACAGATTTCTGATATATACTCTGTTCGAAGAGTAATGAACTAAGGTAAGGTAGGTTTTATTGTGAAGGTAGTTGTACAACGTGCAGTTCAAGCGAAGGTTACTGTTGATGAAAAAGTAGTTGGGAAAATTGATAAAGGTGTTATGGTGCTTGTGGGGATTACACATGATGACACAGAAGCAGATGCTGAATACTTAGCTGAAAAAATTGCTCATCTAAGGATTTTTGAAGATGAAACAGGCAAAATGAATCATTCTATTCTTGATGTGGGTGGTCAGGTTTTATCTGTTTCTCAGTTTACCCTATATGGAGATTGCCGAAAGGGTAGAAGACCTAACTATATGAATGCTGCAAAACCTGATGTAGCAAATGAGCTTTATGAGTCTTTTAATCGTATGTTAAGAGAAAAAGGCTTGCAGGTTGAAACCGGGATTTTCGGAGCTATGATGGATGTTCAATTTACAAATGTAGGGCCAGTAACATTGATTATAGAAAGCAAATAAAAAGGTTATCCTTCTTCTGTATTTGAATGAAGGATAACCTTTTTTATATTATCTTGAGTTATTGTGACGTCGCGTTATTGACTGCCTTGAAGGTCTTTCCACAATGAATTGAAGACAAAGAACATCTTCTATTTATTTGTGTCTTATTTGTCATAGGCTGATCAAGGCGCTTTGTTCTTACTTGAAATACTGTGCTAACCCATTAAAGATCCCCTGTGAAGCCCGTTCTTGATAGCTTGAAGCAGCTACGGTTAATTCTTCTGTCCGATTACTTAAGAAGCCCAGCTCAAGCAATACGGCAGGAGCTTTATTTTCTCGAAGGACATGGAAATTCCCGAATTTTTGACCTCTGTTTCTCAGCTTGGTTTGTTTAACAAGTTCATTATTTACAGACTTTGCTAGAGAACCATCTTTTAACGAATGATAATAATACGTTGTTGTTCCTGAAACACTTCGATCTGCTGAGCTGTCAAAATGAATGCTAATAAATGCTTTTGCATTTCGATAATGTGATGTACTCACACGAGAATTTAAGCTAATATATGTATCATTTGATCTTGTCATAAAAACATTAGCTCCAGCAGATTTAAGCTTATCATAAACTAATTTTGCTGTGGAAAGTGTTAAATTCTTCTCTAATGTACCAGATGCACCAACAGCACCACTGTCACGTCCGCCATGTCCAGGGTCAATGACAATTGTCTTGTTTTTGATGTATTGTGACACCCCAGGCTTCGTAACCGGTGAACTGACTCCTGTTGTTTCAACTACCCAACCGGCAATAAAACCAGTTTTATTACCTCCAAGACTGATCTTATACCAATCTCCTGTTTTTTCAATAATGCCATAACTCTCACCAGTACTTGCACGTTTAATAATTGAATGAGAAGTAGATGTTCCTGAGCGGATATTTGTACCGTTATAAATAATTTTTACCTGTTGACTGCTATTGCTTGTATTAGTGTTTGTGGTTTGTGTAGTATCTTTTGCAATGTACCAGCCGGCAACCCAACCAACCTTATTTGAGCCGTAAGCAATCTTATACCAGTCATTTTTCACTTCAAGAATATTTACCTTTGTTCCTTTCGTTATGGAACCTACAACACTTCCACTAAGTGAGCCGCTATTTCTTATATTTAATGATGTGGCTGTCACTTTTCCGCTACCTTTTGCAGCAGAACTTTGGTTTGATGTAGAAGATGTGTTTTCTTTTGAAGACGAATTGGACGAGTTTATCTTTAAATAATCACTATGTACCCAGCCTGAGATATTTTTTGTTTGGATTTGAGCCCATTTCCCTGATTCTTTTACAATTGAAACAGTGGCATTTTTCTTAAGGCTGCCAACAATACTGCCGGAAGCAGAGGCCGTTTTACGAACATTTAAGGATGATGCGGTCACAGTACCGTTTTTTCCGGACGATGTGCCAGTCGATCCTTGTGTTGATGAAGTATTTTTGACCTTTACATAGCTAGAAGATACCCAGCCTGTTTTACCTGAATAGGAAATCTTGATCCATTCTCCGCTTTTCTCCAAATAGGAAGCTGTTTTCCCTTTTTCAAATACACCAATCACCCCGAATGAAGTTCCAGGCCCTGAACGAAACCTTAGTCCTGTTGCAGTGGACTCAACGATGGAACTCTTCGTAGTTGTAACAGCAGGTGTAGAAGAACTTGTTACTGCTTTTTTCTGGGAGACTAACCAATTTGCTACCCATCCAGAAGATCTAGCTGATAATTTAATCTTAATCCAATCATTTTTCTTTTCTACCACATCATATGTTTGTCCTTTTTTTACTTTGGCAATGACGGAGTATGTTAGTCCTGCTCCGTTTCGCACATTCAGCACATCAACATTTATTGTGACTTGATCAGCAGCCTTTGCAGTTGAAGGTGAAGTTTCGGTGAAAAAGGATAGTATCACTAATGTGATACATATTGATATGGTTATCATTTTGCGAATCACGATAAACCTCCTTTTTATAAAAATTTGTTAAATAAAACATTTCTCTACTTATATCGACATTCCTTTAGAAATTTGAAATAAATTTTTCCAAAATAGGAAAAGATAATAAAGACTATGACGAGATGAGGTGGAATGATCAATGAGAAATAATGACAAAGGGGAATTAATGCACTCCAGACG
>Ga0182739_1001795_pt1 | contig 21293 bp, 11 predicted proteins | sample eDN5th30CBELigBY_FD_128873 | JGI IMG/M metagenome (GOLD analysis project Ga0182739, IMG submission 128873) | Enriched backyard soil microbial communities from Emeryville, California, USA - eDNA 5th pass 30_C BE-Lig BY (version 2) (version 2) | ecosystem: Environmental > Terrestrial > Soil >...
ACAAGTCAGTTGCTCTACCAGCTGAGCTAAGGAGGCAAAACTTCAAAAAACACCCCTTTTCTTAGGGACTGCAAAGATATACAAACTTGGTTTAATACAAAAATTATTTACAAAAATCTAAAATGGCCTCGTCGCACTCCCTCATCAAGTCAACCACATTCCGCTTCTTATCCGTATCTTCGCCGCATAAATTACACTATGAATGTCGTCATACAGCGTTGGTTCCTCGTTCTAGCCTTATCAGGCGTCGTATTCCCAGTCGCCTCACAGGAACGGAAAAGCCTCTGGGATCATAAACTCATCAAACGCTTCGTTTCTCCTGAAAAGGACTCTTCTCGATCAGCGGGCTTTGTCGTGCTACCCGCATTGGGGTATGCACCCGAAACCGGATTGGAATTCGGCTTAGCTGGCGTTTACAATTTCTATATGAATAAGGCGGACACAACCATCCGTACCTCCAACGTTACCTTCATCGGCACCTTCACTACCCAACGGCAAACCAACCTCAAGTTGGAATCTGATATCTGGACTACCGGCAATCGCTACCATTACATCAGCGAATTGCGCTTCCGCAATTTCCCGTTCAATTTTTACGGATTGGGGAATGAGACAGCGGCGCAGGATGAAGACGTGGTGCTCATGCAATTGATCCGGGTAAGGCTGGAGGGTGAACGCGAACTGGCAGTCAATTATTACGGCGGGTTGAATGTCGCGTACGAGCACTACCGGTTTTCTGACAAGGAAAGTGGCGGTATCTTCGACCGTACGCAGCCTGATGGGCAAGACGGTGGATACCACCTCATGTTGGGCATCTCTCAGTTGTATGACACCCGAAACAGGAACACCTATACCACCAGCGGGCATTATGCAAGGGCAAAATATGCCTATTCACCTGGGTTCGGCGGTGGCAGCAATTTCCGGGGAAGCTTATTCGATGTCGACCTGCGTACGTTCTTTCCACTTACCAGCAAACTCACACTGGGTTTGAATGCCCATTACAAAACCACGTTCGGTAACCGGGTACCTTTTTATGTTTACCGCGAAATGGGTGGCGATATGATGATGCGTGGTTACTACACAGGTCGCTATCGCGACCGGAACTTACTGGCCACACAGGGCGAATTGCGCTACCGCTTCCATCCGCGGCTAGGTGTTGCTGGCTTTGCAGGTACCGGTTCCACCTTCCACGGCAGCCTGTCCAATACCCGGTTCGTGCCCTCTTTTGGTGGCGGTGTGCGTTACTTCTTCGATCTCGAACACTACAGCAGCATCCGGCTCGAATACGGCATCGGCGAAAAACGTCCAGGCGAAAAGCGCCAAGGAGGGTTCTACCTTTCGCTGAGCGAAGCGTTTTAAGTTGAAAGATGGTTTCCCAACGAGAGGAAACCGCTTTTCATAACAAGTTGGTATCTCGCTTAGCGAAGCAAAAGGAGTCAGAACCCATGCTCCAGAATCTCTCTCCAATCGGTATCGAGTGCAACCGAAAAGCCATTTATGGCACCCGCATCCCCAAGTAGCTTCCCCGAAAGCCGTAGCCGGACGTTATTCTTTAGCACTTCCGTTATCGACACCGTATTGAGCACCACGTCGCCCTCGCCATAAGCGATTAACTCGTAGTTGATACGCCCGCCTTCATCAAGTAAGCCGAAGAACTGGTGCAAGGAAATCTTGTAGTCTTCGATATTATTGAAATCACCGAACTCGATACGTTGTGCGCCCGAGTCCTCAGCTGAAGTGGGTATACCAAACGGTGTGTACAGGAAGTTGTCATGCAGCCGGACAATTTCAATCTTTTTCACCCGTTGAAGGTTGGTCTCCGAATCCATAAAATCGAACTCAACCAAGCTATAGCATCGGCTCAGCATCGCCGCTGCCTCCACATGGTCTTCGCCGACCACGATATTTTCCAACAATGCGGTGTATGCCACCGCCCGGTAGTCATCAAAATGCTGGCCAAGATAAAAGTCGCTGGCGTTGGTCAGATCTTCAGGTAATAGCATGCCTTTATCCGACCGATACGCCACGAACAACACGTCGTAATTACCATCCGCCAACTTCACATCAAGCGTACCACCATCACCTAAGGCATCCATCGGGAGCTGCTGTTGCTGCACCACGTTGCCGTCATCAGCTGAGAAGATGTAATAGTGCAACGTGCTGGGTGTAGTTGGATTACCGCTTGCTGCGTTGTATACACCTGAAAGGCGGATATTGTCGAGACGGACGGTACCTTGGCTCTCATTGTAGTCACCAGCCCCCCTACGATCACCAGCAAAGAAATCGAACTTTAATACCAAATTGTCTGTTAATTCTGCGGAAACTTCGGCAAGATCAAATTGATATGGATTTCTCTTTTGGTCTCCCATATCATCAAATTGTTTACTTTCAACTAGTGGTGAGTAAGTAGTCCCGCCATCAACGGAATAAAAAAGTGAAAAAGCTTTTGGCCCCGTGCCCGAGCTACTGATATCGAACGCAAACTCGGAAATTGATTTTACTCCTCGCATCGGCAATTCCAGTTCAACCATTTGCCCTCCGCGGAGGCTAAACGCTTTGCCACCGCCGTAAGGATCGACCGCAAAGGTAGAGTTTGGAAAGGTAGGTTCTTCTGCAGCTGCCTCAAACGTAATCCCAGCCCCCGCTTCATCCACGGCAACATCGGGTTCAAAATCCTCATTGTTGAACGACCAAAAATACAAGTATTGCGGCTCCAAACTAGGCTCAATACCTTGCAGCACATAAGTTCCTCTGTCTGGGGAGCCGAGTGCCAACCGCGAAGTGGCGTACGGGCCATCCAATGGTGTCGTTTCGGCTTCAAAACCCGACAATCTGAAGGTGATGTTCCGCAATCCATCCGACGGCAACGGGGGAATATCCCGCTTACAACCGAAAAGCAGAAAAACAATCAACAAGATAAAAAATAACGAACCTCCGGTAAGATGTTTTAAGACTTTCATGGGTATATAATTTATTGGTTTAAAAAGCACGTCAGGCTGCCGGTGACCTCGTGTACCTGCCCAAAAAAGAATACATCCCAAAATTCTAGTGGGCGCAAGTACGGATAGCAACTTAATGCATGAGGTTAAGTGTCAGCCCCGAAGATAATACGTTAACCAAAGAAAACCAACTAAATACCCAAGCCATAAGCAATCGTTACAATCCCATAAAAAAGAACAACCCTTAGGAAAAAGTATTGACATACTAGATTACCAGTTATCGTACGTTTTAATTGTTCTTAATTACTGCTGGTGGCAGCATTCCATCAGCAAGACGCTCCATGAGCCGCAGCACCTGTATCAGCTTGATGATATCCTCACGGTCCTGCTCTCTCACTTCCGTCTGCTGATCGAAATGTTCATCCGACAGGCTTTGGACAAGCCAAATGTCCAGCATACGTTTCCATTCGTGGAGCCGGTGGCGGTCGAAGAAGTATTCCACGTATGCGGTCGGATCAGCTACCTCTGCCGCCGATAGGTCCTCCACGTATCTTTTATCCACACCACAGTTGCCCAGCTTGGGGTAACCAACCCGGCTCCACAGCCACGCCATCTCTACCATCCACTGTACGGTATCCTTGATAAACATTACGTTTCCAGGATCATTGTGGCTCTTCCAATGGTCCGTTTTTGCAATCAATGCATACCACTTCCGAATGGCTGAAGGGAATTTCACTTCGTCGATATGCCAAAACACACTACCAAACCCTTCGAAAAGAAGCTCGATATCCTCTTCAAATAGACAATCAGGATGATCCACATCGGAAGCGAATAATTGGTAATAGTTGAGCCTCTGCGTATCAAGCCGTGGGGCCGGTCGGTTGGCCAGTTCAAATGCGGTATCGATGATTGCCATCATATACCAATAATCGTGCACGTCCATCGAAGTTTCTATACAATAGAAATCAAGCGTTAGATTACACATATAGGAACTGTTAAGAGCTACTTTCAGCCATGTCTCTTCGATGTCATTTTTTAACAACAGGCCATGCCGCTCGTTGAAAATCGCACCCGCCATATCGCCGGACGGCACCACTCCTGTTTTATTCTTGGCGGGTGTTTTAATGAAAAGTTTACCAAAAGACCTGCGTCGATATTGTTCGCTCAGATAGTATTCCTTAGGGTCAACACTCTTATGTTGCACACCTACTTCACATATCGTAATCAGCCATACGAAATCAATCAGTTTAGCCACTTCCTTCGCTTTCCGATACAAATTTACGGGAGCGCCATATTGCCGCCATCCGTGTTTCTCGAATACGGCAAACAGCAGGTCCCGTAGATGTTGCTTAAACTGGTCAGCAGATTTGCCGACAAGGAATTCCTTCAAGCCGACCAATGGATCGCTGACTTCCGTATTGGTTAACGTTGTCGGGTTATAATTTTCCTTTGCAAAAATTTTGTAGTCCATGGTTGAAAAAGTTTAAGGTTAATAAATTAATGATGATGAAATCTAAATCATTTGACAAAGTCGCCGCCAACCCGCATATCGCCCCAATGAGATGTTTCGCGTCTGGCGACATCAAACAATTCAAAAAGGCGCTGCAACGGGTACATCAATTCGGCCAGCATATCTTCTTTCCCAAAACCCGTTTCAAACCCTTCCCGCATGTAGTTCAATAGGATGTATCGCAATCCTTCCCCGATAAACCTCGGGTCTATCAGTGAGAAAAAATCATGAACCTCTTTACTGAGCCGCTCGGGCAATACTTCGTCAGGAATAGGTGCAACACACGTTGGCATACCATGATTTTCCTGTTGAGTTTCTTCATCAACCACCTCTGTGTCCTTTTCTGTCGATTGACTGTTGCCTGCCATCCCATCTACTCCCCCCGATTCATCAGCTTCATCCACAGGTGTTTCGTGTGCTACCGCTACCCTCATCCGTTCATGCGGCGTAAGTTCATGGATGAGGAAAATGGTTTCCACAAACTTCTCCAGTAGCCCAATGGTAAAAAAAGGCGTTTCATCATATTCAAAATACCCTACCCCGCCTTCTTTATAGGCATGAAGCAGGATATCGTCTAAGTACTCACGCCATTCATCCAGATCCTTGTAACCGAAAAAATCCTCAAGAAAATCGTTGATATGCACTATTTCTTCGTTGCTAAGGCTATAATAACGGTGGACAAGTACTTTTCCTGCCTCGGTTGAAAACTCATATCCTCTTGTATACAACACATACACCGCTTCCATAATCCTGATGAGCTGTTGCTGATAATAACCGTAACTTGGTGAATGCCCGGTATAGAATTTTTCTTGGTACGAATAAGCAGTCTTTAGCAAATCAAGGACATCTTGCCGGAAGTAATAAACCCGCGTTTCCTGCTCACAAAACTCATTGATGTAAATGAAAGGGTTTTCGATTTCCTCGGCACTCAAGTGTCGGAAGTGCATTTGATTTAATGAAATCTGGCTATTTTCCATGATTAAAATAGATTTAAGTTTTAACATTCATTCGATGAATCAAAGATACTATCTTTTGATAAAAATCAAAACAGAAAAGCTAATTTTTTTATCACAAAACACACAACAACCTAAATGCCAGGGCAAAAAAAATCCTGCCCACACCTTACGGCATGGGCAGAAAACATCAAAATATTTTAGAAATTTGCGTTAGGACTTATCCACCGACAGGGCCTGCTCAATCATAAAGCGCAGGCTTTGGCGGTGCGCGTCCGTTTGCGCATCCGCACCGGAGCTGACTCCCCCCAATTTCACTTTAAGATCGTTCAACGTTGCCAGGGCACCCGCCTTGCTTGCGTAGTCATATCCCGTGTTGGCTTCAAGGATGCCAATCAACGCTTTTACGTAATCTGTTTGGAGGTTTTGCCTGACCAGGTTAACATTTCCCCCCAGATCGGCCGCAAATATATTTGCCGTCAGGTCCTCCATGACTTCCGTGACTGAATACGTGTTCCCATAAAGGCCACTGTTGCTGATGCGCGCAAGGGTCGTGGGGTGCAAAATATGCGAAAGCGTACTCACTTGCAGTGACCTAAACGTATTCTGCGGCTTGTAATCTTCCGTACTGCTGAAGAAATCGAACCCACGCCGTTGTCGCTGTAGATAGGGGAACAGCGCAAAGTCGGTTTCAAACGCATCCGGTGCATACACATATTTGCCTAATAGCTCCATGGCCTTCTTTTGGGTATCCAGTGGCACGGGTGTATACGGTTGGGCATCTGTTTCCTGCCCCACAAAACTACGGTCAACATACACCCCTCCTATATAACGGCTGATGGCTGCAGCCATGCTAGCGCGCTGGTTATTCAGTTGACCATAGCGTTGCAGCAGCTCCTGGTACCCTTGGTTAGGTCGGCTAAACCGCTCCTTCAGCTTCGGCATCATGTCGTTGACCAGCAAGAAACGCTCTTCGCCATACACCATCATATCGCTGGAGTGATCATTGATCATCACCCGCGGGTCGATGGCTTTACCCGGGCTCCGCATATCGTCCGCATCGTTGCCAAAGGCCAACTGTGGATCGGTGCTCCGGCTCAAGATTTTGTCGAGTCCCTTCGCTTCTTCAGCAGGTGAAAACGGCGTGTATCCATACGCAATCGCCCAGATATCGTACGGCCCTGCTTTGGTCGTATAGTAATCGCCCTGCTTGCTACGGTCGCGGCTGACGTTGATGGCCGGATAGTCCATCACCGATCCCTGCAAACCGATTTTCCGTGTCAGCTTGGTATCGTGTAACTGTTCCGGCGTCAGCATCTGACTGGCCCGCATATTGTGGTTCAATCCCAGTGTATGCCCCATTTCGTGCATAATCAGGTAATAAAGGAATTGTTTATGCATTTCCTTCACGGCCTCCGATTTACCAGCTTCGCCTGCCTCGGAATCCAAGGTCTCCACAGTCGCGACTCCCGTCTGGAACTGCATACTGAGTTCGTTGGCAAGGTTACACAAGGCCATATGGTTTACCTGCGAATGGTGTACATATTCGGCCTGCGGAGCCATCGCCTGCTCCGGATCTTCCCAAGGTAGCGATGCCAAAGCCGCATTCCCACCATTGAATAAATCATCCATCACGGGGGTACCGGCGCCCGATTTCCATTCCACGGTGATGTCGGCGCCCAAAATCTGGCCCGTCAGTGGATTGTAGAAGCTAGGACCGATGGCACCGTAGCTCGGGCTTGCCGAAGATTTCCAACGGATCACGTTGTAAGCAATGTCCGCGGGATCCCAATCCGCATCATCGGGCATTTCCTTCATCACAATGGCATTTTTAAATCCTGCGGCTTCGAATGCCTCGTTCCATTTCTCTCCAGCCTCCTTGATAATCGGGCGGTATTCCAACGGCGTAGTGTTCTCTATCCAGAATACGATCGGCTCTACCGGTTCACTGAGCTTCGCGCTCGGGTTTTTCTTTTCCAAGTGCCATCGGCTGATGAAATCACGATATGGCGTAGGAGACACAGAAGTAAGGTCATCCACTTGTGCGCCGAAATACCCCACACGAGGATCGTCCCGTCTCGGGCGGTAGTTGTTTTGGGGCACTTCAAGGAATGAGTGCTGCATCTTCACCGTTACGTAGCGTGCATCGGTGATGTCTTTGCCCCCACCATTCATAGGTGTCGGGTTCTCATACGTTAGCCGAACTACCACATCCGTATTATGCGAAAACGAACGTACCGTATCGTAGCTCGACTTGCCGGTATTCAGGTTACCCAGATTAAACATCGCCGTCGGTGGTATACCCGGAGGCATCACCGGTTTCACCGCATCCAGCTTATTGCTGATAAACAAGCCATCGATCGGGATCAGGTAACCCGCACTGTCCGAAGCAGCGATCTTCTCCGAATGGAAGATGGTTTCCGCCACATCCGCATTAGCCGCCTTGCTTACTGGGTTGGTAGGGTCGTAATAAAACGCCGTGTTCTTACGCAGAAACTCGATCTTATCCTGGTTCTTGCGGATACTGAACAACCACGTATCTCGAATCATATTCTGATTGAGATATAAGGCCGTTGGGCCACCCATCGAAAAACTCTGGTAAATAAAGTCCTTGTCCAATTGTTCCTTCGTGAGGTATAGCTGTAACGTGGCCGTGGCCGTATCGCGGTATAGGGTGAAAAGGCCATCGATTTTCTTGCTCGACTTCACCTTGTCATCAATACTCGGCTTTTCATCCTTCTTTTTCTTCACCGAATCCGCGGCGGCCTTACCCGTGCTGTCCGGTGGTGTTACGACGGTGGTGTCTTTTTGATTTTTTGGGAGCGTATCTTGTAATGACCATCGCTCCACATGATTCGCTGAGGCGGACATGCCCCAAAAAAGGGTTCCCACCACCATTGATAACAATGAGTACTTCATACGATTTGGTTTAAATTCATTCATTCATGTGCCGGTACTCCCAACGAGCGGAGAAGCCGGAAAGTAATTATGTATTAGACGCCGGATCAATGTACTTTGTTGCATATCCAGACATAAAATAACGCGCCAATATACATAACATTCTTATTCCCCAAAGAAAAGAAGGTTGTAATTGTTACATTAGAAACGACGCCGGTATATCCATATCAGAAACACGACCGTTGTAAGCGTGCCGAATACCCAATAAATCCAAGAATAGCTCGGGTAAAGCGGCTTAGCATCGCCAATCAGGGCCAGCCCGGCCCAATAATACGGGTGTGCCAACCGTTCCCCGCCGTTATCTATTAACTGTAGTTTCGCCTTACGTAACGCTGTGCTTTTAGATTGGCCTTTCGCCAGGTTCTCATAAAAGGCAGTAATAATATCGGCACTTGCCTTTTCATCAATCTTCCATAAACTCATCACCACACTGGGGCATCCGGCGTATTGAAAACTGTGGGCCAAAGACATCAATCCCTCACCATGGCGTAATGTGCCCGTACCGGTCTCACATGCGGTAAGTACGGCAAGCTCCGCGCGCAGTTGCATGCCATAGATTTCATAAGCGCGTAGATACCCATCGTCCGACGCAGCCGAATCGCCCACAGATTTCGCAAAGAATAAACGGGACTGCAACGGCGCATCGTTATTTACTTCGCCATGTGTCCCAAGGTGCAGAATCCGGTAATCAGGCGCCAGCCCTTTAAACACCTTTTCCTCAGCGTCTTGTTCAATATACAAATCGTGGTCCAGAACCTTTGCAATGCGTAGCGCTGCCTGTAATGCAAATGGCTGCCGATAAAGATATAGGTAATCCTCGTCTTCGAGATAAGGATTCGCAAGCCCCTCTTGGTAAGACGCTTTCATCTTATCGGAAAAAACAGGTGCGAACAGCAATGCGCCAGACTTGGGTAGCGTGCGGCGTACGGACGTTGTCTGCAACGCACTTCCGGCCGAAAGCAGGTACGACACTTCATACGACCGGATGAGGAAGGGCATTGCTGAGAATTTAAGCTCTTGGGCGTCTGATACGAGCATTTCAAAATTGAGGTAATACAAGTCGGCGTCGGGGACTATCAGTAACTTCTTTCCTTTAATATTCGATTGAATGGGTTCGATGAGCGCTTGATAAAGACGGTAAGAAGAGGCACGGAAAGCCTGCGGAGAAAGCCCATATAAACGCTGTAAATTACTTATTTCGTCAAGAACCTGCCGATCAATCCGATGGGCGTCAAAGGCACTGGGGGTCACCACAAAAACAAAGATATGCCGATCTGTAACGGCGTACTCAACTAATGCCCGGTTTTTCTCCAATAGCGTTTCCCGGATAACTTCCGGCGTCGGTGGCTCAAGTGCGTATCGCATGGCGAACAGCTCGTTATCGGCATGCTTCAGGCTATCCAGAAATAATCGATATTTTTCAGCGGTAACGGAAAGCAGATTAAGCAACGAGTCATCTCTGCCGTTGTTTAGGTATTGCAGATTTAGCGTATTGATACGTTGCCGGAAAGCCTGGTCGCGGCTTGTTGCGTTACCGTCGCCCGAATGCGATGCATCAACTAAGGCCCCGTTTGCCGCCAGCCGCAAAAGCAACGTTTTACTGCGTTCAGCGTAAGCAAATGCTTTGCGCATAAAGGGCCCGGAAGTCGCGTTGTCTGACAATGTCCAACAGGCCTCCAAAGCAATCGAGTAAATGGCCTTATTTATATCAGCTTGGTCAATCAGGGCTGCCTGCGACCTCAACGCGTGGAGATTGGACGCCATGAACGCCGAATAACCATCGACAAAATCGAGCAATTCTTTCAGGTATCTGCGATTGTTTGACTGCCGATATAGGCCCTCCAAAATAGTGGCGCGCTCAATGGTCCAGTCAACCGTATATCGGCTGGCTGGTAAATAACCAAACCAACCGTCGACATTGTCGGGAAGTCCTTTATTCCGAGTGAGTTCCATTGCCGAACTATCGGCGTAGGCGAGCGCGCGCTCCAGCGAGTCAGCTTCTCTGTATATCCGCGCCAACGTCAACAACATCCCGGCAACAGTCGGATTACCGGGTTTGAATAACTTGCGGAAACCGGCCAACACCTCCGTCTGTAAGGCAATGGCAGCTTCATATTGCCCCATAGCGGATTTTGCCAAAGACATGCCGCGCTGCGTATGGAGAGCTTCTTCCCCGCCTATCGCCCCAGCCTGCCGGTAACGGTACAATGCCTGATGGTAAAAACTTTCGGCCAGCACATATTGCTGTAAGTCCAGGTAATTGTCACCTAACGACGACTCCACGAAGGCCATCCCCAGCAGGTCATCGGGAGCATGACGCTGCTGCACCTCATAGGCTTTCAGGTAAAGTGCGGTGGCTTCTTCAAATCGACCAAGTTCGTTCTTTAAACGAGCTAAACCGGCCCACGGGTGCACCATCCCCAAGCCGTCCGGCCCGTGTTGCTGTACCAATAAACGGATGCCTTTATCCAGGTATTCCTGTGCAAGGAACGGCTCTTGGATGTAGCGGTATAAGTAACCCAGGTTCTGGTATGCGGCGGCAAGCGGCGCACCATCCCCCGCAGCGCTGTAATTGGCGGCTTGGATGCCGACCGCCTTTTGGCGGTGTATGAGCGCTTCTTCATACAGTTTCAACGCTTCGTAGATAACCGCTAAGCTGTTGTGCATGCTGCCGATATTTGGGTGGCCCGGCGGGTACCGCAGCTCCACCAAGCGTTGAAAGGCTTTCCCCTCTTCCAATGCGCGTTCAAATTGGCCGCTATAACGGCTGATAAAAAAACGGGTCTGCAAAATCATCACCATATCCCAACCATCTTCGCCTTCTAGCAAACGGCTCATCTCATAGGCAAGCTCCACATAACGATCTGCTGTCGCGAAATCTTCTTTTAATAGGTAGAAGACAGCTATCTGGTTATATAGCAGGGCGTAATGGCGATTAGGTGGCCCATTTCTAACCATACGCCGTTCGGCCCGTTCAAAATACTTAGCAGCCTCCCCAAATGCATACTTTTGCGTAAGCAGCTGTCCGACCCTACTCTCAACAGCTACCCGGGCCACGTGGTGTCCCGGTAGCCGATCGGCGACCGTTTGGGCAGTATCCATTAATTGCAGAGCAGCTTCGAGGCCCTGCTGCGACCATACCACCAATGCTTGCTGAACGTAAGAAAACGCTAAGCTGTCCAATTGTTCAGCGGCGCGGTAACGTTGTATGTTGCATTTACCGTAGTAATCCGCGCTGTCCAAAACATGGGTCCGGTAGGCCCGGATAGCTGCTTCGTAACCACTTTCTTGGGCGATGACCAGTGAATTCAAGCCACTTCCTAGTAACCAAGCGAAAAGTAATGCAGCCCGCAACATGTCATTCCAGTTTTCCCTTCAGATCTTTCGCGTTCTCACTATCAGCGATGCGCGACAGGATTTTCGATGCGGTCTTCCGATCGCCACGTTTCAGGTAACACAACGCCAAATACCAATTGGCGTCTTGGTAGTAAAACGATGCTCGTTCACCGGCCACCACAGCCAACAAAGCAATGGCTTCATCTATTCGCCCCATAGCCATGTGCGCAATACCCCTATAGTACTGCAAGGTATCCGTTGGGCCAGTTTCCTCCGCTACGGCATTCCATTTTACCAAGGCATCGGGATAATCCCCTTCCTTATAACTGATCATGCCATCGTAAAATGCATATACCAACGTATCCGCGCTACCCATCTCAACGGGAAGCCCGGCGTCGACAACGAAATAAGAATGGTAGAGCCGGGCGTTGGAGGGGTTTGCTATCCATAACCACCACACACTGGTCAGCGTTACTAAAGTTATAGCAGCAGCTACCCACCATTTTTTCAATACATCTGCCTTAAAAAACCACATTATCGTCACGTCGGTGCCATGGGGATGGTAATCATCAAGGTGTTCGCAAAGGCTGGCCTCCCGAATCCCAATCAATAACCCCTTTACTTGGGTTACCTTCAGGCGCCATTCTGGGTCATTCGCGAGCCGCTGGTCGAAAGTATTCCGTTCGTTGCCAGACATGCCGTTACTCAAATAATTTAAGATGGCCGACAGCTCCTCTTCTGGGAGATCGTCGATTCGTTCCCTATCCATTTGTCCCTCCATTTTTCAGCACCATTTCCCGCAATTGCTTCAGGCATCGGTATTTATTATTCTTGGCGCTGGACTCGGTCCAACCGAATGCGCTGGCAATATCCCGCAAGCTATTCCTTTTAAAATAGAAACCTGCTAACAACTCACGGCAGCGGCCGCCAAGATTCTTGTATTGCAGCCGCACGTTATCGATGTATCCGTCTACCTCATCAGTGTTCTCTTCCGCCGCAATTGAATCCGTTTGTGCTTCTTCTATCGGAATGGTGCGTTTGCCTTTAGCCTTCCTCAAGCTATCTATCCACTTATTCTTGACCACCCGCGTAAGATAGTAAGCAAAATCACTTTCAACCGAAGGAACAAATCGCCCAAGTTGAACATTGCGCCATACGGCGAGGAATGCTTCCTGATAGGTGTCTTTGGCATCATCTACCGAGCCTGAATGCCGTAAAACATAACGCTCCATCAGCCTGTAATTTGACGTATACAGGTTCTTCAATGTAACCTCATCGTCAGACTTGATGCGTTCAACCAGCGAGGTATTGGGAAGCCGGAAATCAGGTTGATCCATAAAGGGTCTCCTAAAAGTTTCCGGCTAATTTAATGCTTTATTCCATAACCTGTGGTGTTGTAAGCATAATATCCTCGTCGCTACTTCAACGTGACGATCATTTCGATTGTCCCACCGAAGTTGGAATAATCCCAGTTGCACGGTTTCCGCTCTTGGTCTGGGTATAACGGCCCCACACTCCAAGTACCTCCCCACCCGACAGTGTACGTACTCCCGTCGTAAGGCATGGCCAAATCTCCATAACCAAAGCCTGATGATGGCGCAGGCTCTCCCGCCTTCCAACGGAATGTGTTACTGTAACGGTCGATGACCCTCAGCTCATACGACTCATCTTCCGGCTGTTGCGTATACCGGGTACCCCAACAATGGAAACATTGGTGCGATGTGTATGAATTCCCATAGCTGTCCCTGTAGCTTCCCACCAACGTATCTCCTTTGAGCACTAGCGGCTGCAACCTTATAATACGCTTTTTTGGGTCATTATCAATGTTTACCGTAGCTTTCACCTCGTCAAATAAGCGGAACGGTTCGTTCGTCGCACCCTTATCCCTCGAATAAATACGAGCGATTACCGTTTCTGTACCTTTCAGTGTCTGATCATCAATACATTCATACCAAATTTCATTATCATCATAGTTGGTGATGGTGCTGGCAGGCGTTATATTTTCCTTTCCGTACATCCCCCCATGTTTGCCGCTCGTTGTCCACACCACTTGGTATTCCCGCTGGTCGTTTGGTGCGATGCCAGGTATGTTGGCATTGATCGGTTCTATCCGTAAAGCGACATCATTCGCATTGGCAAATTTTGACGAGCCACTTTTGCGACCGGTAAGCGTCACGCCGTTGGGTTTCAATTCATAGGCACTCCGGCGCACGTTGATGCGCGTAGTATCCGTACCGATAAGCCTGCTTCCCATATAGGCTTTCACGTAGATGTATTCCCAATTATCGCCATCTGTCAGGCCCGAATTGGTATTGGCGTTATAGAACACTTCGTGATCCGAACTTTCGAATGAAGCGCCCTGGTGTCCTTTCGTATCTTTCAAATAACCCCACTTGCCGGAAGTACTCCATTCAAAATACGGATGCGTATCTCCGGACTCTTCCATATTTTTGATTTCGGCCGTTATCTTTTGCTGCGAGTAGGGAACCACCTTAGCCTCTTCGGGCGAGAGCGACACCTTGCTGCCACGGGCCACCACCGTCCACTCCTCCAGATTGCGCGAGGTAGCCGCATGGGTTGCAACAAGCCGTAGGTCGTTACCTTGCAGTATCAAGTCTATCACGGCTATACTGTTTAGAATACGCCCCATGCTTCGGCCGACCATCTCCGTCAGGTTGCCGGCATTCACGTTTGCCACGTGGCTGATGGCCATGTGTAGGCAAACATCCAATAGCATCTTGGCTTCGTCTTTCACGACAGCTCCCGCAAAGTGCTCCAGCGATTTACGTAAAGCCATCATGTAATCACCTTTTTTTATTTCTTCATATATATCGGGAGCAGCACTTAAAAACAGTTCACCTGCCTTGATCACGTTCTCCGGAACCGTACCGATTTCGTACCCCGATTTGCCCATACCCACATCATCGACCAAGCTAATGGCCGCAGTTCCCGCGGTGACAGCCGGTATTACGAAATCGATAAGGAACGTTTCGATTTCCAAGCGCGTAAGCTTACTTAATTCGGTTTCTGTGATCAATTGACTGCCCCCAGCATCCCTACCCGGCCCCACGATACGTACCTTATAGGTGGCCTCCGCTTCGTTATCGGCCAGGTTAAGTATAACCGGACCGCTCTTCTTGAGGAACGACTCCACGCCGCTTTCGGTGCCCCCCAACTCGTCTTCTACCCACTTACCAATTTCCCCCATCGCGCTGTTGATGGCACCTATCGGGTCAATGGCTAAGTCCATGTCGGCTTTGGTTGCGTTGCCGATATTCGGCAATACGATGTGCTCTACGCTGTCGTCATCGAGATATTTCATTTTGTAGAGAAATGCATGCGCGCGCCGGCGGTAGTTGTTGTTCACTGCCAACTGGCCCAATCCGTCTTCCAGAATCTGCAATCCACTACGGATATCGTTTGCATCCAGTTTAAGATCCGAAGCCTTCGCTGCCATTTTCTCTAACCGCATGCCCCGGTCTCCGGGCAATACCTGATGGGCTGCTTTACGGAGCGGTTCTAGAAAAGTACCTGTGCTCAATGTGAGCGGATCGTTCTTCCATATTTCCTCAAAAGCAGCAATCCACTCGGGCACACCATTCAGTTCTTCTCCTCTATCGAAGAATAATATAGTCAGCGTATCGGTTTGGAACGGCAACCCCAATGCATAGTACAGTAGGGCTTTCGCGGTGGAACGCGTGGAAATATCCGCTTCACCCTCGGCTGTGACCACGCCAATGAGCACAGGCTTGTCATTTTTGTCAAAGAGGAAACTGAGGTTCACCGGACTTCGTCCCTTAATATCGGCGACTTTGGTACGGCCATCCTTACCCACTGGCACCGGATGACCCAATATCAGTAGCTCCGCACCAGTCAGGTCATAACCCGAGCCCGTTGGTAAAACAACCTGTGCGTCTTTCAATGGGATCTCGACAGACCCATGGGGTAATTCGCCATCAGACCCCAACTTCGGGTCTTTCTTGCAAGAGGACACCATGCCCGTCATTGCCATCAATACAATTAGGAGATAAATGTTTTGCTTCATCACTTCGTTTTAACTGTTTACTTGTATATCGTAAGCAGTCAAAAAGGTCATCAAAAAAACAGCGATCGTCTTTAGCTGAACATTCACCAATATTTGTACCTTAGTGGCGCACCCCTAACTCATTAATAAACGCATAAAATACATGGAAAAGAAAATCCTTTTGAATGAACGCGACCTACCTACCCAATGGTATAACATTGTAGCCGACATGCCCAACAAGCCGCTGCCACCGCTCCACCCAGCCACCAAGCAGCCCGTGGGTCCGGACGACCTCGCTCCGATCTTCCCCATGGCACTCATCGAGCAGGAGGTCTCCGCAGAGCGGTACATTGACATCCCCGAAGAAGTACAGGACGCCTACCGCATCTGGCGGCCTACGCCTTTGATCCGAGCTACCCATTTGGAAAAGGCGCTCGGAACCGATTGTAAGATTTACTACAAGTATGAAGGAACAAGCCCCAGTGGCTCGCATAAACCCAATACAGCCATCCCACAAGCGTACTACAACAAACAAGCTGGCGTAAAACGCATCATCACGGAGACCGGTGCGGGGCAATGGGGAACCGCATTGAGTTTCGCTTGCAGCCATTTCGGGATAGACTGCGACGTCTACATGGTGCGCATTAGCTTCGACCAGAAGCCGTATCGTAAAATCCTGATGAACACGTTTGGTGCCACGGTCCATTCATCGCCAACCAACCATACACAAGCTGGCCGTGATGCACTCGCAGCCAATCCCGACACACCCGGCAGCCTGGGCCTGGCTATTTCGGAAGCCATCGAAATGGCCGTAGGCGACGAACATACCAAGTATGCATTAGGGTCGGTACTCAACCACGTGTTGCTCCACCAGACCATCATCGGCCAGGAAGCAAAGAAACAATTGGAATATACAGGTGACTACCCGGATGTCATCATAGCACCATTGGGTGGCGGATCGAATTTCGCAGGCCTGTCCTTTCCCTTCCTGCAAGATAAAATAGGAGGTAAATCCTTACGTTGCGTAGCCGTGGAGCCCGCCTCGTGCCCCAAGCTCACCAAGGGAAAATTCATGTATGATTTTGGCGACACCCAAGGATACACCCCACTGCTACCCATGTACACGTTAGGGCATACTTTTACACCTGCTGCCATCCACGCCGGGGGATTACGCTACCATGGAGCCAGCGTGCTGTGCAGCCAGTTACTCAAAGATGGGCTTATCGAAGCACAGGCTATCCAGCAGTTGGAATGCTTTAAGGCCGGCATCCTGTTTGCCAAAACCGAAGGGATCGTCCCCGCTCCCGAAGCGAATCATGGAATCGCCCAAGTTATCCGGGAGGTCAACAGCGCCAAGGAAGAAGGGGTATCAAAAACCATTCTTTTCAATCTCTGTGGTCACGGCTTTGTGGATATGACGGCCTATCAGGATTATTTCGATGGCAAGCTGCGAGACCATTCGTTTACCGATGAGGAGCTAACAGCAGAACTGGCGAGTTTGGAAGCACTGCAGCCGTAACGGTGTCTGCAACATGAAGGCTTGGATCCAGTAGCGAAATATAGTAATTATTGCGAACCGGTAGCTAAGTCCGATCTTGCGGGTGGTGTTGCTGATGCCGAATCCCGTCTTTGAAGACTAAGGTAGAGGCCTCCACCTGCGAGCGGAGGTTCTCGGTAAATTCGCAGCCGCGGGGAGCGACAGGCCAACCTACTCCGTCTCCGATATCCGTACGCTCTTGGCGAAGAATGCAAAGGCCTCTGTCTGCTTCTCAACCGCCAGGCCCTCGTGCCGAATGTTCACGCCCGCCGTCGCACCGAGCCGTTGCAGAAGATGGATTTGGTCGCAAAATACAAAGGAGCAATGACCCTTTTCGCTTTTGCATCCGGTAAATGTGCTAATTTAAAGCAGGTTATTCGTTCCCCCAAACCGGTAGCGCAGCCCGATTTCATGGGTCGTGTTCGATATCCGCCGGTTCAGCGGCTCGCTGCCCGGGTTGAACTGGTAGCTGTAGCCCAGACCGAAACCCCCGAAGTTGAACTGTGCCATACCCGCAAGCTCGCCGTAGCTGCGCACGTTCACCCCGATGCCGAACACCTCTTTGATGAAGACCAGTGCCGAGGCCTCAGCCTGCGGCCTGAGGTTCTCCGCGTAGGTGACCAGCAGACTCGGGCGAAGGTGGAAGTCCGTGCCCAGCGGGAACAGCGCACCCGCCGTCAGGTGGTACACGTTGCGGAAGTCGTAGCGGCTGTCCGAATCCACACCGAGGCTCCCCAGCATCAGCCGCGGGAGCGACAGCCCCACGTAGTACCGCTCCGGGCGGTAAAGCATCACCCCGAAACCCACCAGCGCATCCGTCTCCCTCACGTCCTCCCGGAAAGCCGGGTCCATCGGGTCAAGTTGCGAAAAACGGCCGTCCAGGTAACTGATGCCGGCGTTCAGCGACAGTCCCACATACTCCGTCTCCGAGATCCGCACACTCTTGGCGAAGAACGCGCCCGCTTCGGTCAGCTTCTCCACCGCAAGGCTCTCGTGGCGGATGTTCAGCCCCGCCGTCGCACCCAGGCTCCCGAAACCGACATGTCCGCTGCCCCAGAACACCGTCGGGGCGCCCTCAACGCCCACCCACTGCCGCCGACCGATCATGCTCACCTCGCCCCCCTGGGCCATCAGGCTCGCCGCAGGGTTCACCACCGTGCGCAGCTCACCGTGCTGCGTGTGCGTCATGGCCTGCTGGCCATGCGTGGCAGTCGCCAGCGCAAGTATCCCCGCGGTTATCAATAATGTATGTTTCATTGTCTGTTGTCTAACGTCTGATGTCTAGTATCTGATAACAAAATACCCCTTCCTATGCTCCCACTTCCCGTTCACCTTCACCTCAACGATGTAGAAGTACGTGCCTGCCGGCAATTGCTGCCCGCCCGTGCTGATGCCGCGGAACACAACACGGTCGTTGTCATAGCCCGAGGCTTCCCACAGCAACGTCCCGTTACGGCTGAAGATGGTCACCCGGTTCTCCGCATGGTCCCTGATCGCCTCGATGATGAGGTATTCGTTGATCCCGTCACCGTTCGGCGATAGCGCCCGGTGCACACGGATCGGGAAGTCCGAGGACGGGTCGGTCACGCGGATGGTCACCGTCACCGGTCCGGCCGCTTCATGATTCCCATCGCCGGCCTGCGTGGCCGTGATCCGCACCGTACCCAGTCTTTGGATGTCAAGCACGCTGCCGCTCAATACGGCAACCTGCGGGTCGTCTGCTGTCAGGCTCACCGGAAGGCCGCTGCTCGATGATACATCCAGCTGGATGCTGCCCGCATCGCGGGTCACCTCTACAGGGGCGTACAGCGTGATCGCCTGGCTGGCTTTCGTGATGGTTAGCGTGGCACCGTGGTAGGTGAAAGCGTAGTTGGCCGACTCCCCACCGGTTATGGTGATGGCATAGTCACCCGGAGCACTCGTTGCCGTAGATTCCGTAGCCGCGGCCGGTTGTATCGCCAGTGCCGGGGCATCATCACCGTTAACGAAGCCTTCGTAGGTCAGCTCAAACGAAGGGTTGTCCCCGCCGTAGGCGCGCGTGGCATCCGATGTGCGAACCGAAAGCGGGGCCCTGGCGATATGCAGGGTCCTGCTCACCGGCACCGCCGCCGGGTAGTCCGCATTGCCCCCCTGTGTGGCCGTGACAACTACCTCGCCCGCACCGTGGATGGTAAGTTTATTGTTTTCGATCACGGCGATATCCGTCGGGTTGCCGTCCGCATCCGTGACCGCGTAGGTCACCGCAAGCCCGCTGGTGGCCGTTGCTTCCAACGTGACCGGGCCGTCGCCGTAGATACGGTCAGCCAAGGCACCGAACGACACCCACTGCGGCTTGCGGTCAACCAGTTCAAGGCCCACCGACACCGAGCGCTCGCCATTGCCCCCCGCAATAACACCGTTCGCCTGAAGCGTGTGGTGTCCAAGCTCCAGGTTTGCCGGTACCGGAAGCGAGCCGCCGAAGCGGCCGTCTGCTCCAACCGGAAGATGGCCCACCAGTTCCGGGTTGGAGAACAGGTACACCGTAACCACCGTCCCCGGCTCGAAGCCGTGGCCGCTTATGTACACCTGCGTGCCATTGCCCTTCAGCAGCCGGATGACCGCATCCACCGCCGAGATCGGGATCCGCTCACCGTCCGCACCCAGCGAGGCCAGTTCCATCGCATAACCGTCACCGCTCAGGCGCAGGTATTCGCTGTCCACAACTTCCAGCATCACCGCTTCCACCTTACCGTCGGTAACCACCACCGGAACGCCCGGCTCAGGCTCCGGAAGGTTGCCCCCCACGTCCGGTACCGGTTCGGCAGGGATGGCCTGCACCGTACCGCTGGCCACTCCCCTGCCCACGCCGTTCACCGCCGAAACACGGAACAGGTACGGCCGGTTGTTCTCCAGGCCGATCACCAGCGACCGTGTCGCCGCGGATGGCTCCCGGGCCGGCTCCGTCCACGTCGAACCGCCATCCCGCGAGTATCCGATCACGTAGTCCGTCACCGCCGGTATACCCCCTGCCGGGGCATCCCACTCCAGCAGCACCTGGCGGTTGCCGGCTGTAGCCGAAAGTCCCATTGGGGCGTCCGGAAGGGCACCGACCGTGAAGCAGACCGTCGTCACATTGCCCGCCGCATCCGTAACGGTGAGCGTGTATTCACCGGGAACCGTGGCCGGCGTGCCCGCCGTGTACGGCCCGTCGTTCAGTGTGGCCGTGCCCTCATTGAAGGATGCCGTAGCCGCTCCGGCGTACAGCCCGCCTTCTTCAACGCCGGTGATGGCCGGTGCGGTCTTGTCTATCGCAAAGCTTACCGTGGTTGCGTTGCCGGCCGCATCCGTAACGGTAAGCGTGTATTCATCTTCTTCCGTAATCACCGTACCGGGGGTGAATGCCTCGCCATTAAGTGTCGCCGTGCCCTCGTTGAATGCCGGGGTCACATCCGTATTGTAGGACGCGCCGTCCGTGGCACCCGTAATAACCGGCGATCCGCTGTCAATCGTGAAGCGCACGGTATCCGCGTTGCCAGCCGCATCCGTAACCACCAGTGTATACTCATCCTCATCGGTAACCACCGTACCTGAAGCGAATGCCGCTCCATTGAGCGTCGCCGTGCCTTCGTTGAACGAAACCGTCACTTCTTCGTTATATAAAGCGCCGTCTTCAACACCGGTTATTTCGGGCACGGTCTTATCGATCGTGAAACGCACCGTGTCCGCATTGCCCGAGGCATCGATGACCACCAGTGTATACTCATCCTCATCGGTGATCAGCGTACCTGAAGTGAATGCCTCGCCGTTCAATGTGGCAGTGCCTTCGTTGAATGCCGCGGTCACGTCCGTATTATAGGACGCGCCGTCTTCTACGCCCGTGATTTCAGGAGCGGTCTTGTCAATGGTAAAGGCCGCCACCGTCATGTTGCCCGCGGCGTCCGTGACAATAAGCGTGTAGTCGCCCTCGGTATCCAGCGTCCCGCCGGACGGGAAAGGTTCACCATCCAGCATTGCTTTGCCCTCGTTGAACGTAACGACCACATCATCCCTGTAGAACGCC
>Ga0182739_1001797_pt1 | contig 21288 bp, 22 predicted proteins | sample eDN5th30CBELigBY_FD_128873 | JGI IMG/M metagenome (GOLD analysis project Ga0182739, IMG submission 128873) | Enriched backyard soil microbial communities from Emeryville, California, USA - eDNA 5th pass 30_C BE-Lig BY (version 2) (version 2) | ecosystem: Environmental > Terrestrial > Soil >...
CGCGGACCGACCTCTTCGCGTGCGTAATTGGCGGCCTGCCGGCGCGCGTCCCGCAGCACGGCGCTCGCGTGCTCGATGGCTTCGCGCTGCTCGTCCCACAGGTCTTCTGCGCTTCTCTTCAGCCGCTTGAGCTCGCGCTGGCGCTTGCGTGACAGTCCCATGTCGACCTCCGTCTGCGAATGCGGCGTACCATCCCATCCTGTCAGAGCACGCATCACGCGCAAGGAATACGACCTTCGCGGTACCTGAGAGCCCCGCATGACAGAATCGTGCGCATGACCGTTTCGACCCATGCCGCCACGATCCACACCAACCACGGCGACATCCGCCTCGAGCTCTTCGGGCACCACGCGCCGATGACCGTCGCCAACTTCGTCGGGCTCGCGAACGGCACCATCGACTGGACCCACCCGGGCACCGGCGAACCGCAGTCGGGTGTTCCGCTCTACGACGGCGTGATCTTCCACCGCATCATCAAGGACTTCATGCTGCAGGGCGGCGACCCGCTCGGAAAGGGCATCGGCGGTCCCGGCTACCAGTTCGACGACGAGATCCACGGCGAGCTGACCTTCGCCGAGCCGTACGTGCTGGCGATGGCGAACGCCGGCATCCAGATGGGCAAGGGCACCAACGGGTCGCAGTTCTTCATCACGACGGTGCCGACGCCGTGGCTGCAGGGCAAGCACACCATCTTCGGCGTCGTCGCCGACGAGGAGTCGCAGCGCGTCGTCGACGCCATCGAGGCGGTCCCGACCGGGCCTGGCGATGCACCGCGCGAGCCCGTCGTCATCTCGACCATCGACATCGTCGAGAAGTAGCCTCCGCTTGTCCGCGTCTGCCGCCGAGACCGATCCGTCGGTCTGCTACCGGCACCCCGACCGCACGAGCTGGACGCTCTGCGCGCGCTGCGGTCGCACGATCTGCCCCGAGTGTCAGATCCTGACCCCTGCGGGGGTGCGCTGCCCGGACTGCGTCCGCGAGACCGGCGGGTCGGTGCAGTGGCAACCGGCCGCGGCGGCGAAGCCGGCCCGGGCGAAGAAGACCGCGGTACGCAGGCAGACGGTCGCCGGCCGGGTGGATGCGGCCACGCGCCCCGTGATCACCATCGGCATCGGGGGCGTTGCCCTCGTGCTCTGGCTGCTGGGGTTCTTCACGAACAACGCGCCCTCGCTGCTCATGACCGCCTCGCCGTTCTGGGGCGCCGAGGTCTGGCGCTACCTCACCACCTCGCTGGTCTACCCCGCGGCGACGGGGCAGGGGATCCTCGCCGCGCTGCTCGGCATCGCGATCTTCGTCTGGATCGGGTGGGGTGCGGAACGCTCGCTCGGCTGGCGCCGGTACAGCGTCATCCTGCTGGTCAGCGGGGTGGTCGCCGCAGCCGTGTCGGGCATCGCGCTGACCAGTTCGATCGGGCTCATGGGTGCGGTGTGGGGCGTCTTCGGCGCCTACCTGATCCTGCTGTGGGATCAACCGCCGGCGCGCAACCGGCTGCTCATCACGATGGTGCTGTGGTTCCTCATCAGCCTCTTCTTCGGCAACATCTTCGCCGTGATCGGCGGCGCAGGCGGGGGGATCGCGACCATGCTGCTGCTGCAGCGCTTCGAGGGCCGTACCCCCGCGTCCCGGCCGTACGTGATTCTGGCGGTGGGCTGTGTCGCTCTCGTCGGGCTGGCGATCCTGGCGTCGATCCTGATCCCGCGCGCATGAGCGATTCCCCGGACGCAGCGCCGTCCTGCTACCGGCACCCGAAGCGCGAGACGTACATCAGCTGTCAGCGCTGCGGCCGGCCGATCTGCCCCGAATGCCAGACGCAGGCGGCCGTCGGCGTGCAGTGCCCGGAGTGCATGGCGCAAGGCCGGGCGAGCGTGCCGCGCCGCAGCCCGGTGCGCCGGGTCGCCGCCGCGATGCGCCCGACCGGGACGCCGGTGGTGACCTACATCCTCATCGGGGCGTGCATCATCGCGTACGCCCTGCAGTACCTCACCGGCGGTGCGCTCACCCAGGCCTGGCTGATGGACCCCGCGCTCGCCGCCTCGGAACCGTGGCGACTGCTGACCTCGGGCTTCCTGCACTCGACGGCGTTCGCGTTCCCCATCCATCTGCTGCTGAACATGTACGCGATCTACGTGTTCGGGCCCGCGCTGGAATCCTTCCTCGGCCGCGCCCGCTACCTCGCGCTGTACCTGATCGCCGCGGTGGGCGGATCGGTGGCGGAGGTGCTGAACTTCCAGCTGGTGATCGCGACCCACGGGCAGATCGTGGAGGCCACGGGCGGCTTCATCTCGTACAGCGCCTCGCTCGGCGCATCCGGTGCCGTCTTCGGCCTGATGGGTGCTCTGCTCGTCGGACGCAAGGCGATCGGGCTGCGGCTGACTCCCCTGCTGATCATCGTGGGACTGAACCTGGTGATCGGGTTCACGGTTCCGAACATCGCCTGGCAGGCGCACCTCGGCGGTTTCGCCATCGGCGCCGCGGTGATGGCCGTCTACCTGGCGACGCGACGCCGGGAGCATCGTCCGCGTCAGATCCTCGGGGTGGCCGGCATCGTCGCCGGGCTGCTCGCGGTCGTCGTCGTCTGCGTGGTCACCGGAGCGCCCTACTACCACTGAGGGCGTGGTGTTTCTCCACAGGGCCGTCCACAGTGTGGACGAATCACACCAGTGTGATTCCTACCGCCAGCGGGTGGTCATCAGGAAGCCGATGAACATGATCCCGAAGCCGATCAGGATGTTCCAGCTCGTGATGCTCGGGATCGGCAGTGATCCCTGGCTGAGGTAGAAGACGATGATCCAGATGAGGCCGATCAGCATGAAGCCGAACATCACGGGCTTGAACCAGACCGGGTTGGGGGCGGCATCGCCCGAACGGGTCTCGGTGACCTCGGGCTTGGTGCGCGGTTTGGGGCGGGCCATGGCCAGAAGCCTAGCCGACGGTGCCCGCACCCGCCCCGGGCTCCGGCCCGGCCGCCGCGACGTTAGAATCGCGGAATGAGCGAGCGGCGTGGGGGTGCGGACGCGCAAGGCAGGAGGCGGCGGGCGCCGCGGCGCCGGCTGTCGGTCGTCGGCGTTCTCGGCGAACTGCTGATCACGACCGGGGTCTTCGTGCTTCTCTTCCTGGGGTGGCAGCTCTGGTTCAACGACCTCGTCGTCGACAACCAGCTGCGCGAGCAGTCGGTGCACCAGTCCTCGACCTGGCAGGGGAACGCCTCGACGGCCGAGCACGGCACGCCGAACGACCCCCCGGTGCTCGATGAGCCCGGTGCGGTGGGCGAGGTGTTCGGCCTCATGATCGTGCCGCGGTTCGGTGAGAACTACTACAAGCCGATCGCCCAGGGCACCGGCACCACGGCCGTGCTCAACAAGGGCGAGATCGGGCACTACCCGAACACCGCGATGCCGGGCGAGGTCGGCAACTTCGCCATCGCGGCGCACCGCACCAGCTACGGCAAGCCGTTCAACGGTCTGAGCAACCTGCGCGTCGGCGACCACATCTTCGTCGAGACCAAGGACGGCTGGTATCAGTACTCGTTCCGCAATCTCGAGTACGTGCGCCCCACCGGGATCGGCGTGATCGCGCCGGTGCCCCAAAACGACGGAGCGACCCCCGGCGACCGCATCATGACCATGACCAGCTGCAACCCGTTGTTCTCGGCCGCGGAGCGCATCATCGGCTACAGCGTGTACGACACCTTCTACCCGCGCGCCGACGGTCCGCCCGACGAGATCGCTGCGATCGTGCAGGCGAACGCCTGATGTACGGCGCACTCTGGCGCGTCCTGCCCGGGCCCTGGTGGGTCCGGGTGCTCATCCTGCTCGCCGCCGCCGCGGTCATCGTCTGGGCCTGCATCACCTGGGTCTTCCCCTTCATCGATCAGTACGTCGCCCCCACCGACTCCACCGTCGAGACCTAGGCGGCACCGGTGACCCGCATTCTCGTCGTGGACAACTACGACAGCTTCGTCTACACGCTCGACGGCTACCTGCAGCAACTGGGGGCCGAGACCGAGGTGCTGCGCAACGACGCCTTCGCCGCGGAGGACGCGGCCGCGCGGATCGCTGCCTACGACGGCGTGCTGTTGTCGCCGGGGCCGGGCACGCCCGCGGCGGCCGGTGTCAGCATCCCGATCGTGCATGCGGCGATCGCCGCCTCCTCCCCGGTTCTCGGAGTCTGCCTCGGTCTGCAGGCGATCGCCGAGGCCCTCGGGGCGACGGTGACGCACGCCGACGAACTCATGCACGGCAAGACCTCGCTCATCGAGCACGACAACAGCCCCTTCTACGACGGGGTGCCCCGCCCGTTCCGGGCGACGCGGTACCACTCGCTCGCCGTGCTCGAGGGCACCGTCCCCGACGAGCTCGAGGTGACCTCGCGCACGCTCGGCGGGGTGATCATGGGTCTGCGGCACCGCTCGGCGCCGGTGTACGGCGTGCAGTTCCACCCGGAGTCGGTGCTCACCGAGGGCGGCTACCGCATGCTCGGCAACTGGCTCGAGACCGTCGGACTCGTGGGCGCGGCCGAGCGCGCTGCCGGCCTCAGCCCCCTGGTGAAGCTGAGCTGATCAGCCCGCGCAGTAGGTCAGCTCGACCGTGGACTTCTGGGGCTGCTCTCCGACCAGCGACTGCGCGGTGACGGCCTGACCCGTGCACCCGTCGTCGGCGATCAGCTTCACGCTCAGCTGCAGCGAACTGCCGGTCAGGGTCGCCTGAGCCTGTGCGACGGGCTGTTTCTTCAGGTCGGGGATCTTCACCAGGCCGTTCGAGACCACCAGGTTCACCGTCGAGCCCTTGACCACCTGCTGGGCGCTGGTGACCAGGTCGGTGCTCGGGGGCAGCTGGATCGCGATCACCGAGTTCTTCGGCACGTTGGGCGAGTAGGTGACCGTCGTCTCGCCGTAGGTGAGCTTCAGGTCGGCGATGATCTGCTTCGCCTGCTCTTCGGTCTTGAAGGTGAGACCGGCCAGCGCGACCTTCGGCGGACCGGACGACACCCGCACCTCGACCTCGGTGCCCGGACCCACGCGGGTGCCGGCCTCGGGCTCGAGGCCGAGGATGGTGCCCTCGGGTGACTTCTCGTCGGTGACGTCGATCTTGACCGGCTTCAACCCGGCGGCGACGAGGGCGTTGCCGCCGTCCTGGTAGGTCTGGCCCTCGACATCGGGGACCTCGACCGCGACGTTCGGGCCGAGCAGGTCGGAGCTCTGCTGGGTGAAAGCCCAGAATCCGGCGACCGTGACCACGACCATGACGAGCGCGATGATGCCCCAGATCCAGGCCACCGGCGGGCGGGTCTGGGTGCGCGGCACGCGATCGTCGGTGTCTTCGGCGAGGCGCCGCAGGGTGGCCTCGGATGCGGAGGTCGAGCCGGGGTTCACACCGAACAGCGCCGCGTCGAAGTCGCCGGCTGCCGGAGCCCGGTCCGGCACCTTCCCGGCGAGCGCGATCTCCAGATCGGACCGGAAGTCGGACGCGCTCTGGTACCGCTCGTTGCGATCCTTCGCGAGGGCGCGCATGACCACCGCGTTGAGCGCGGGAGAGACGGCGCGGTTGAGGGCGTTCGGCGGCGTCGGCGGCTCGCTGACGTGCTGGTAGGCGGTGGCGACGGCGGTCTCGCCGAGGAACGGCGGACGACCGGTGAGGAGTTCGTAGAGCACCACACCGGTGGAGTACAGGTCGGTGCGGGCGTCGACCGCCTCGCCGCGGGCCTGCTCGGGCGAGAAGTACTGGGCGGTGCCGAGGATCGCGCTGGTCTGGGCGATGGTGGCCGAGGAATCCGAGATGGCCCGGGCGATGCCGAAGTCCATCACCTTGACCTGGCCGGCGCTGGTGACCATCACGTTGCCGGGTTTGATGTCGCGGTGGACGACGCCCGCGCGGTGCGAGTACTCCAGCGCCACCAGGATGCCGTCGACGATCCGGCCGGCCTCGTCGGGCGAGAGCGGGCCCTCCGCCACGACGTCTCGCAGCAGGCGGCCGTCGACGTGCTCCATGACGATGAACGGCACCTGGATCTCGTGCCCGGACGGGTCGCGGACGGTCTCTTCGCCCGCGTCGAAGACCCGGACGATCGTCGGGTGGGCCATGCGGGCGGCGGCCTGCGCCTCCTGGCGGAAACGGGTGCGGAACGCGGGGTCGTTCGCGAGCGACGGCTTCAGCAGCTTGATCGCCACGCGACGGCCGAGCCGGGCGTCCATTCCCGCGTGAACGTCGGCCATGCCCCCGCGCCCGAGCAGTTCGCCGATCTGGTAGCGGCCGGCCAGCAGACGCACGTCCGCCGTCACACCATCTGCCACGATCAGCCTCTCCTCCGGCGCGCGCGGATGCGCCCCGGAGGAAGTCTAACCGGACGGTCTCTGCGAGAACGCCTCAGTTGACGGTGATGGTGAGGGTGCCCGAGGTGGCCGACTTGTAGCTGCCGCAGAAGGCGTTGTAGGTCACGGTCGCCTGACCCGGGGAACCCAAGGTGATCTCGAGGGTGGTGGCGCTCGCCGAGACCGGATTGCCGCCGGAGGCGAACGTCGCGTTCGTGAGCGTGAACTCGTAGTGGTCGAGCTCGAAGCCGGACGGGCACGAGCCGCTGAAGTCGCTCCACTGGATCGTGACGTTGTTGCCCGACAGCCACGGACCGGCGGGCGCGCTCGGCGTGGACGGCGCCGGCGGTCCGGGGTAGTCCTGGAATACCGCCACCTGGATGGTGCGGCCCTTCTGCACGTTGCCCGTGGGGTTGATACCCGAGACGGTGCCGTTCTTCGCCGGGGTGTTGGCGACGGGCCCGTCGACCTTCTCGACCTCGAAGAACTCCCCGAGCTCCGTCTCGACCTCGGCGAACGGCCGGCCGACGTAGTCGGATGCGGAGATCGCGATCGTGTTCGAGGTCGGTGTCGAACTCGGCGTCGGAGACCCGGTCGGTGTGTCCGACCCCGACGGTGTGGGCACCGGATTGGGTTTGGTGGCGAACACGATGATGATCACCAGCAGCACGACCGCGAGAACCGAGACCACGGCGATCAGCGGCCACATCCAGGGGCTGCGCCGACGCTCGGGCGTCTCGGTCTCTCCGGTGCGGACGTATCCGGCCTCGCCCGGGCTGAGCACCCGGGTCGCCGTCGTGGCGCCCACCGGGGTGAGGAGCTGGGTGAACGCGGTCTCTCCGCCAGACAGCGTGGGCACCGCGGCGGTCGCGCCCGCCAGGTCGCCGCGCCGCAGGGCCTGCGCCGCGCGCGACAGGTTGGCCGCGGAGGACGGCCGGTCCTCCGGCTTCTTGGCGATGCAGGCGTAGACCAGGTTGCGCACCGGCTCGGCGATCGTGACCGGCAGCTCGGGTGGAGCCTCGTTGATCTGAGCCATCGCGATGGCGACCTGCGACTCGCCGGTGAACGGACGCCGTCCGGCGAGTGCCTCGTAGGCCACGATGCCGAGCGAGTAGATGTCGGTGGTCGGCGAGGCGGGGTGGCCGCTGGCCTGCTCGGGCGAGAGGTATTGCACGGTGCCCATCACCTGACCGGTGGCGGTCAGCGGAACCTGATCCGCGATCCGGGCGATGCCGAAGTCGGTGATCTTGACCCGGCCCTCCGGGGTCATCAGCAGGTTGCCCGGCTTGATGTCACGGTGGACCAGACCCGCCTGGTGCGCGGCGTGCAGCGCCGATGCGGTCTGGGCGACGATGTCGAGCACCTTGTCGGTGGGCAGCACGCGCTCGCGCTCGAGGATCGAACTGAGCGCCTCACCGGGCACCAGCTCCATGACGAGATAGGCGGAGCCGTCCTCTTCTCCGTAGTCGAAGACGTTCGCGATGCCCTCGTGGTTGACCAGGGCGGCGTGCCGGGCCTCGGCGCGGAAGCGTTCGAGGAAGCCGGGGTCGCCGAGATACTCGTCCTTGAGGATCTTGATCGCGACGGTGCGGCCGATGACGAGGTCGGTCGCCTGCCAGACCTCGCCCATGCCGCCGATGGCGATCCGGGACGCCAGCTGGTAACGCCCACCGAAGGTGATGCCGCTCGAGGGCCTCATCTGTTCAGCACCGCCTCCATCACTGTCCGCGCGATCGGCGCGGCGACCAGGTTTCCGAACCCCGACTGGCCGAGGCCGCCGCCGTTCTCCACCACGACCGCCACCGCGACGCGCGGGTCGTTCGCCGGGGCGAAACCGGTGAACCACAGGGTGAAGGGCTCACCCGCGCCGTTCTCCGCTGTTCCGGTCTTGCCCGCGACCTCGACTCCATTGATTCTTGCATTACTGGCGGCGCCGTTGGAGACGCCGTTCACCATCATCTGGGTCATCGTGGCCGCGGTCTCGGCGCTCATCGGAGTGCTGTAGACCTGCGGGTCGAACGGCTGGATGACGGTGAGATCAGGGGCGGTGATCGACTCGATCAGCGTCGGCTGCATGAGTTGCCCGCCGTTCGCGACCGAGGCCGACACCATGGCCATCTGCAACGGCGTGACCCGGTCGCTGGCCTGCCCGAACGACGACAGCATCTGCTCGGCGTCGCTCGCCGTGGGCGGGTAGACGCTCGGCTCGACCCGCATCGGGATCTGCAGGTCCTTGTCGCCGAACCCGAACTCGCGGGCCTGCTGGGCGATCTTGGAGTAGCCGAGCTCGAGGCCGAGCTGGGCGAACGGGATGTTGCAGGACAGTCGCAGGGCCGTCGCGATCGAGGCCTTCGCCCCGCCGCCGCAGGCGCCGCCCTCGGCGTTGGTGATCACGGCGTTGCTCTGCGGCAGCGTCAGGCTGCCCGGGTTCGGGAAGGTGTCATCGGGGCTGTACCCGTTCTCGAGAGCGGTCGCGGTCACGATGAGCTTGAAGGTCGAGCCGGGCGGGTTGAGGTCGCCGGCGATCGCGCGGTTGATCAATGGGTCGTCGGGGTCGCCGATGAGCGCGTCGTAGCTGGCCCGGAACTCCGCGCCGTCGTGGGTCGCCAGTGCGGCCGGGTCGAACGCCGGCTTCGAGACCATCGCGAGGATCGCGCCGGTCTTCGGGTCGAGCGCGACGACCGCGCCCTTCTGATTGCCCAGCGCATCCCACGCCGCCTTCTGCACGACCGGGTCGATGGTCAGCTCGACCGCCGCGCCCTTGGGGTTCTGCCCGGTGAACACGGCGTTGAGCTGGTCGAGGAACTGCTCGTTCGCCGTGCCGCTGAGGTAGTCGTTGAGCGCGCCCTCGACCCCGGTATTGCCCTGGTTCAGAGTGAAGTAGCCCGTGACGGCCGAGTACATCTCGCCATCGGCATAGGTGCGCTGATACTTGTACTCGTCGTTCACCGGGACCGACGAGGCGATCGGCTCGCCGTCGACGACGATCGGGCCCCGCTCTGCCGAGAAGCTCGCGTACAGCGTCCGGGCGTTGCGGCCGTCGGCCTTGAGGTTGTCCTGCTGGAAGACCTGGATGATCGTCGACGAGGTGAACAGCGCGATGAACATCAGCAGCACGACGATGCTGACCCGGCGCAGCTCTTTGTTCATTGCTCGACCACCAGCCTCGGCTGGTTGCGCACCGAATCCGACAGCCGCAGCAGCAGCGCCACGATGATCCAGTTCGCCACGAGCGACGAGCCGCCCGCCGCGAGGAATGGCGTGGTGAGCCCGGTCAACGGGATCACCCGCGTCACGCCGCCGATCACGACGAAGACCTGCAGGGCGACGACGAAGGACAGCCCGACGCCGAGCAGCCGGCCGAAGTCGTCCTGCCCCGTGAACCCGATCCGGAAGCCGCGGGAGACGAACAGCAGGTAGAGGCCGAGGATCGCGAACAGACCGACCAGGCCGAGCTCCTCACCGAGGCTCGCCACGATGTAGTCGCTCTCGGCCAGCGGCACGATGTCGGGCCGGCCCTGGCCGAGCCCCGTTCCGACGAGCCCCCCGTTGGCGAGGCCGAACAGGCCCTGGACGAGCTGGTAGCTGCCGCCCTGCTGGTCGTAGATGGTCTGATTGAACGAGTCGAGCCAGGCATCGAAGCGCGACCCGACGTAGCCGAGGAACCGGCTCGCGGCGAAGGCTCCGCCGAGGAACAGCCCGAGCCCGAGCACGATCCAGCTGAGCCGACCCGTGGCGACGTAGATCATCACCAGGAACAGCCCGAAGTACAACAGCGAGGTGCCCAGGTCGCGCTGAAGAACAAGCACGCCCATCGCCAGCACCCAGACCACCAGGATCGGCCCGAGGTCGCGCGCCCGCGGGAACTGGATGCCGAGGAAGCGCCTGCCCACCATCGACAGCGAATCGCGGGCCTGCACCAGGTACCCGGCGAAGAACACGGCGAGCGCGATCTTCGCCAGCTCTCCGGGCTGGAACGACAGCGGCCCGATCTGGATCCAGATGTAGGCGCCGAACCGCGGGCTGCGGATGCCGGGGATCACCGGCAGCACCAGCAGCACGAATGCGGTGAACATGGCGACATAGCGGAATCGCTGCAGCACGCGGTGGTTCTTGATCGCGAGCACCGTCGCGATCGAGATGACGACGGCGATCACCGTCCAGGCGATCTGCCGGATGCCGGCCGCGTCCCAGCCGTTCAGCCCGTCCGCGATGTCGAGGCGGGTGATCTCGGCGATGCCGAGTCCGTTGAGCAGGGTCGCGATCGGCAGCAGGAAGGGGTCGGCGTCGGGGGCGACGACCCGCAGCGCCACGTGGAAGCCGAGCAGAAGCAGACCGATGACGGCCTCGAGGAGCAGCACCGACATCCCGACCCTGCCCAGCGCGCCGAGCTGGACGAGCGCGGTGGCCGCCGCGGAGATGCCGAGCGCGAGCAGAAGGAGGACCAGCTCGAGGTTGCGCCGCCGGGCGGGTGTGCGCAGGCGGACCCGGATCGATCCCGTGAGGGTCGACGGCGCCTGGGTGACGGTCACGTCACTGCCCCACCAGATCGCCCAGGTTGTTGACGATCTCGATCGCCTTGCGCAGGTCTTCCGCGTTGATGGTGGCCTCGACCGCCTCGCGCTGGAATGTGGGCAGGTCGGCGACCTGGATCGTCGTCGGCTGGTACACGTGCGACAGCTCGATCGGCCCGATCGTCTGCTGGACGCCTTGGAAGATCGCGACGTTCCCGTCGTCGACGCCCACGTAGTAATGCGACTGGGTCCACTGGTAGGCGGCGACCAGCCCGGTGACGATCGCGGCGATCGCGGCGGCGACGAGCACCAGCCAGACGATCCGGCGCCGGCGGGCGCGTCGGCGGTCCTCTTCGATGAGCTCCTCGAGGTAGCCCTCGCGCTCGGGCTCGAAGTGCGAATCCTCGGGCGGGCTGGCCTTGAGCGGATGCAGAAGCAGCGTGGGAAGCCGGATGGGTCGGCGGGAGGTGTCGCTGTCGAAGCTGAGCGGGACGGATGCCGACCCGACGAACGATGGGGTGCCGCCCGGGCCGGTGCTGTCGTCGATGTCGGTGACGACGACGGTGACGTTGTCGGGGGCCCCGTGGTCGAGGCTCTCTTTCACCAGACGGTCGGCCGCGCCCTGCGCGGTGCGCACCGTCTGCAGGATCGAGGCGATCTTGTCTTCGGAGACGTAACTGCTCAGGCCGTCCGAGCACAGCATCCAGCGGTCGCCGGGTTCGACGTCGAGGATCTGCGTGTCGATCTCGGGGGCGGCGTCCACGTCGCCGAGCACCCGCATCAGCACGGAGCGCCGCGGGTGCACGGCCGCCTCCTCCGGCGTGATGCGGCCGGAATCGACGAGACGCTGCACGAACGTGTGGTCGCGGCTGATCTGCTCGAGCTTGCCTGCCCGGAAGCGGTAGATGCGCGAGTCGCCGATGTGGGCGAGTGCGATGCGGTTGCCGACCCGGATGATGCCGCTCACCGTCGTGCCCATGCCGGTCAGTTCGCTGTGCTCGAACACCGTCTCGGCCAGCAGCGAGTTCGCGGCGATCAGGGCCGACTGCAGCGCGAACTCGGCGTCTTCGGCGCTCGCGTACTCGAGGTCGGCCTCGGCGACGCGCTTCGTCGCGATCGCGGAGGCCACATCGCCGCCCGCGTGACCGCCCATGCCGTCGGCGACCATGAACAGGTAGCCGCCCGCGTAGCCCGAGTCCTGGTTGTTGGACCGGATCTTCCCGACGTGTGAGACGGCCGCGCTCGTGGGCGTGGGGGTCGTTGCCACGGTTACCGCCGGAGCTCGAAGCTCGTCGTCCCGATCGTCACCGGGGTTCCCAGCGGTACGGGTGTCGGCACGGTCACCCGCGCACCATCCAGGAAGGTGCCATTGGTCGAGTCTAGGTCTTGGATCACCCACTGGTCGTTCCACAGCATCAGCCGGGCGTGGTGCGTGGAGGTGTAGTCGTCGCGGATCACCAGGCCCGATTCGCTCGAGCGCCCGATGGTGAGCTGCTCGGCGGGGAGGTCGATCTCGACGCCCTCGCGCGGGCCGCTGGTGATCACGAGGCGCTTCGCCGTCTGGGCGCCGGCAAGCGGAGGGGCGCGGTGCGCGGTGGGTTCGGTGATCGGCGCGGGAGTGGGGGCGGCGACCGGATCGGCGACCGCGGTCGGGAAGCTGCCCGCCGGCTGGGCAGGCAGTCGGCGTGCGCGCGACCCGAACAGGTCGGAGCGCAACGCGTAGACGATCGCGAACACGAAGGCCCAGAGCAGCACGAGGAAACCGAGCCGCAGCAGCAGGAGAGTCAGTTCACCCATCAGCGCGGCACTCCCAGATCGGCGGCCTGTGCGAGCACCCGGAACACGATACGGGTGCGGCCGATCTCGATGACGGAATCCGGCGGGAGCGGCGCCTGTTTCACCGGCTGGCCGTTGAGCTTGGACCCGTTCGTGGAACCGAGGTCGTTGACCTGCCCGCGGGTGCCGTCCCAGAGGATCTCGACGTGCTTGCGGGAGGTGCCGGAGTCGTCGACCGTGATGTCGGCCTCCGAGCCGCGGCCGATCACCGTGCGGCCGCGACCGATCGGGTACCGCTTGCCGCCGATGTCGAGAACCGGGGTCCAGGCGACATCGCCCTTGACGTTCACCGAGTCGATGCGGACCATGCCGTCGGTGAGGCTCTGGTCGCGCTCGAGCCTGATCGAGATGCCGCCGGCGAACGAGTAATGCTGCGCGGTGGCGTGCTGCTGGACGAGCTGCATGAACTCGTCGATCAACGCCGGCCCGAGGTTGCTCATGCGTTCGTGGTCGTTCGGGGCGAGCCGCACCGTGAACTGATTCGGCACCAGGATGCGGTCGCGTGAGACCACCGCCGCCTGGGTGTCGAGTTCGCGACGGAGGGCAGCGGTGACTTCGAGGGGCTGCAGACCACTCTTGAAGGTCTTGGCGAACGCGCCGTTGACGACGCGCTCCAAGCCCTTCTCGAAGTTGTCGAGAATCCCCAAGAGGACCCCTCTCCGCTACTGGCAGGACCTTCCCGATGCTAGTCGGCTTGCCTGCGAATGCGGATGGGGCGGTGAGCGCGCGGCGTTCTGATAAAGTCACTGAGTTGACCGCGCAGCGGTCCTCGCGCGAGTGGCGGAATTGGCAGACGCGCTGGCTTCAGGTGCCAGTGCCCGCAAGGGCGTGGGGGTTCAAGTCCCCCCTCGCGCACGAGAACGGCCGGACCAGGATGGTCCGGCCCTTTTTCGTGTGCTGACCAAAATGTCAGGTTCGGGCTGTCGCCGGACATTACCGGATAGGCGAGACCCCTCGCCCACAACCCGAACACACACGCAGGAGTGGCACGTTGGGCATCCGGATCACGGCGGTGCACCTCGACGGCGGCGAAGAGCATGAGCACATCGCCGAGGTGGAGTGGCAGAACCTGGAATGGGGGAATGTCGGCGAGAGCTCGGTCGAGTCGGTGATGAGCTGGCTCGACGAAGCCGAGAACGTGGCGGTAGTCGGGCAGCGCGCCCGGGTCGACGTCGTCCGCTCGCCCACCGGATCGGCCTGGTTGCAGGCCGTGAAGGATGGTTTCTGGTCGAACGAGTTGCTGGCGCTACCGCGGTACTGAGGCCCGGTCGCGGCCGAGTCGCGAGACCAGCAGCCCGAACAGCAGGGCGATGAAGAACATCAGCACGCCGTAGACGGCGGCCGGCAGTTGCATCTGCTCGTTTCCGAGCACCGTGACGGCGATCACGATCGCGAGGGTCGCGTTGTGGATGCCGATCTCGAACGAGCTCGCCACCGCCTGCCGGCGTTCGACCCGGAACAGCCGCGGGATGAGGAACCCGAGCGTCAGGCTGATCGCGCAGAACAGCACGGTGATCGCCGCGAGCTCTCCGACGTGGGCGAAGAACAGGTCGCGGTTGGCGATGATCGCCCCGACGATCACGATGGCGAGGATCACCATGCTGGCGATCCGGACCGGCTTGTCCATGGCATCCGCAAATCGGGGCCAGAGTCGCCGCACCGCCATGCCGAGCGCGACCGGGATCAGCACGATCGCGAACACCTCGAGCGCCTTCGCCAGCTGGATGCCGAGCTCGGTGTCGCCGGGCTGGAAGAACGCGATCGCCAGGTTGGTGATGAGCGGGAGGGTGAACACGGCGATCACCGAGTTGATGGCGGTGAGCGTGATGTTCAGCGCCACGTCGCCGCGGAACAGGTGGCTGTACAGGTTCGCCGTCGTGCCGCCGGGGGAGGCGGCCAGCAGCATCATGCCGATCGCGAGCACCGGCGGCAGTGCGAACAGCAGAACCAGCCCGAAGCAGATGGCCGGCAGCAGGATCAGCTGGCAGACCAGGGCGATGATCACCGCCTTCGGGTGCTTGCCGACCCGCGCGAAGTCGGCGACGGTGAGCGAGAGCCCGAGCCCGAACATGATGATGCCGAGGGCGACGGGGAGTCCGATGGTGGTCAACGCTGATCCCATGCGGCCAGTGTGGCGTACCCGCGCTGTGCCGGTCCACTACCCTGAGCGCCATGGTGCCCGTCCCGAACCTGCTGGCCTTTATGCTGGCCTCGGTTCTGCTGATCATGCTGCCGGGGCCGAGCGTGCTGTTCGTGCTGGGCCGCTCGATCGCCCTGGGCAAGCGCGGCGGGTTGCTGAGCGTGCTGGGCAACGCCCTCGGGATGCTGCCCGCGATCGCCGCCGTCGCCCTCGGCATCGGGGCGCTCGTCGCGCAATCGGTCGTGGTGTTCACCGTCGTGAAGATCGTCGGGGCCGCCTACCTGATCTACCTGGGCATCCAGGCGATCCGGCACCGGCGCGAACGCGCGACGCCCGACCAGTCGGCGGTGCCCCGCTCGACGCTTCGATTGCTCGCCGAGGGGTTCATCGTCGGCATCACCAACCCGAAGACCATCGCGTTCTTCGTCGCCGTGCTCCCGCAGTTCGTGGCCCACGGCGCCGGCTCGATCCCGCTGCAGCTCGCCGAGCTCGGGCTGATCTTCTTCGCGCTGGCTCTGGTCATGGACAGCGTCTGGGCGCTCATCGCCGGCACCGCCCGCGACTGGTTCGCGAAGTCGCCGAAGCGCGTCGAGCGGCTCGGCGCCGCGGGCGGGGTGATGATGATCGGGCTCGGCGGGGTGCTCGTGGTGACGGGCACCGAGTCGCACTGAGTCAGGCGGCGGTGACCCGGACCGTGTGATGCCCGGTGGCACCGTCGGGGACCACCGGCGCGATCTCGGCGGTCTGCACCTCGCCGTCGGCGCTGATGGCGCGCACCGCGATCTCGTGCTCACCGGCGGGCGGGGCGAAGTCGTAGCGCCACTGCACCCAGGTGTCGTCGTTGATCGAGGTGGCCAGTTCGGCCGGCCGCCAGGTACCGCCGTCGACCTCCACGTCGACGGCGGCGACGCCGATGTGCTGGTTCCAGGCGACCCCCGCCACCGTCATCGCACCCGTCCCTCCGCGAACGACGTCGATGCGCGACCCGATCTTGATCGGGCCGCGGGCGCTCCAGCCCCGGTCGGTCCAGTACGCGGTGGCCGCGGTGAACCGGGTCACCTCGAGTTCGGTCACCCACTTCGTCGCCGAGACGTAGCCGTACAGGCCGGGCACCACCATCCGCACCGGGAAGCCGTGCTCCGGTGGCAGCGGTTCGCCGTTCATCCCGACCGCGAGGATCGCGTGGCGATCCTCCTCCTGCAGCACCTCCAACGGCGTGCTCGCGGTGAACCCGTCGATGCTGCGCGAGAGCACCATGTCGGCCTCCGGGGCCGGTCCGGCCCGGTTCAGCAGCTCGCGCAGCGGGTAGCCGAGCCAGAGCGCCGTGCCGATGAGCGATCCGCCGACCTCGTTCGACACGCACATCAGGGTCGTGCGGCTCTCCTCCAGCGGAAGGGCCAGCAGCTCGTCCCAGGTGAGCTCGACCTCGCGGTCGACCATGCCGTGGATGCGGAGGGTCCAGTCCGCGGGATCGATGCGCGGGATCTGCAGCGCCGTGTCGATGCGGTAGAAGTCGGCGTTGGGGGTGACGACGGGCGGCATGCCCTCGATGTCGAGCTGGGCCCCGGCCGGCACCGGCGGTGCAGGCACGGCGGCCTTCGGCAGCGTGAGGGCATCGCGGACGGCGGTGACGGCTCTGGCTCCCGACTCCAGGGCGAGCCCCGCGGCGGCGGAGAGCGCACCGAGCGCGGTCGCCCCGCCGGCCCAGGTCAGGAAGGCGCGCCGCGACGGATCGGTGGCGGCGGCATCCGGGGCCCTGCGCAGCAGAACGCCCAGCGCCACGGCCGCGACGATCCCGGCGACCGCCGACGGGATGGCGTCGAACACCGTCGCGCCCGCGCGGGTGATCGCGGCGGCCACCCCGAGGATCGCTCCGGCCGCGAGCAGCAGCCGTCCCAGCGGGGGTCGCACCGCCTGCAGCACCCCCGCGGCACCGGCGGCGACGAGCAGCACCAGGCCGATGCCGATCAGCAGGGCCGCCTTGTCGCCCGTTCCGAACAGGGCGATGGCGGCGTCCTTCGCCCACGGCGGGGCGAGGTCGATGGCGGCGGCGCCGACGACCAGGATCGGCCCGGCGGTCGGCGCGATGAGCGCCGCGACGAACTCGGCGACTCCGAGGCCGACGGCGACGGAGGCGATGCCCGCCAGGGCAGGAAGCAGCCACGTCCGGCGTCGCGACCGTGCGGTCATGCGTGCAGCCTAGGCGTGTGCGCCGGGCACGCGCTCGGGTCAGGGGGTGGGTGCCAGCGCGTCGTAGTCGCGCAGCCCGCCGCGGACGCGCCCGATGACCCCCACCGCGGCGACGATGACCAGCCCGCCGATGAGCGGCGGGAACCAGAGCGCGAGGGCCGCCGCGAGGATCCCCATGTAGAGGTCGCCGATCCGCGGACCGCCCGTCACCACCACGGTGAAGATGCCCTGCAGGCGCCCCCGCATGCCGTCGGGGGCGGCGACCATCAGCATGGTCTGGCGGAAGATCGCGCTCACCTCGTCGGCCGCGCCGGTGCCGGCGAGCGCGATCGAGGCCAGCAGCAGGGCCACCGGGTTCACCTCGTCGAACGACTCCCCGACGGTGCCGAACGAGCCCGCCGACATCACCAGCACGACGACGCCGAACAGCGCGACGAACGCCCCGTAGACCATCACGCTGCCCGCGATCGCCCGGCCCTGCCAGCGCACGTGGCCGACCTGTCCGCTGAACAGGCCGGTGAGGAAGGTACCGACCGCCGCCGCCGCGGTGAGGATGCCGACGGTGATCGGACCACCGCCGATCACGATCGCGCCGACGGCGGGGAACAGCACCTGCGGCCGGCCGAGGCCCATGGCGAGCAGATCGACCAGGAATCCCGCGCGGATGTTGGGGGCGCGCCGCAGGAACGCCGCGCCCTCGCGCAGGGCACGCCAGCCCGGCCGGACCGCGTCGTGAGCCGCCGGCAGCCGCGGCAGCGTGAACAGCCCGGCGAAGGCGGCGGCGAACAGGACGGCGTCCACGGCGTACGTCCCGGCGAAACCCACCGTCGCGACGAGGATGCCCGCGAGCGCCGGCCCCAGGGTGAGTTGCAGCCCGAACGCCATGCCGTTGAGGGCCCCGGATGCGGGGATCAGTTCCGGGGGCAGCAGGCGCGGGTAGATCGAACCGCGTGTGGTGAACCCGATGGTCGCCGCCACGGCGTTGACGGTGGTGAGCACGTAGAGCGGCCAGACCGCCACGCGGTCTCCGAGCCCGAGGTCGATGATCGCCATGACGATCAGGCCGAGGGTGGCCAGCCAGCCGGCCACCGAGCTGAGGATCGCGACGGTGCGCCGATCGAACGAGTCCGCCAGCATCCCGCCCCAGAGCCCGGCGACCACCAGCGGGATGAGGGCGATGCCGCCGACGAGCGAGACCGCGAAGGTGTCGCGGGTGATGTCGTAGACCTGCAGGCCGACCGCGACCACGGTGAGCTGGGCACCGACGCCCGAGATCGTGCTGCCCGCCCACAGCCGGGCGAAGGCTGGGGAGGCGCGCAACGGCGTCAGGTCGACGAGGGCGCGGCGGCGCGGCGGCGCGGGGTCGGGGGAGGTCACTTCCACCCAGCGTAGTGGCGGGGAATCGCGCGACGTCGGCAGTTCCGCGGTGGCTGCCCGTGCCATCCGGTCCCTAGCGTCGGGGCATGAGCCTCACGCTGATCGAGCAGGACGCCGCCCTGGAGTACTTCGCCGCCAAGCTGCGGTACGAGACCGATCCGAGCGATGTGTCGGCGGCGCTCGCCGCGGGCGAGCGGTTCGCCTTCGTCGACACCCGCGGGCACTCCTCCTGGCACCAGGGCCGGGCTCGGGGCGCCGTGCACATCCCGCGCGCCGAGATCGCGGGGCGCGCGGCGGCGGAGATCCCGGAGGGCACCCCGGTCGTCGTGTACTGCTGGGGTCCGGCGTGTAACGGGGCGACCCGGTCGGCGATCGAGTTCCTGAAGCTCGGGTACGCGGTGAAAGAGATGGTCGGCGGCTTCGAGTACTGGGCGCGGGAGGGACTCGGGGTCGTCGACGATCACGGGAGCGTGGAGATCGCTGCCGACCGGCTCACGACGCCGATCGACGAGGGTTCCTGCGACTGCTGAGGTCCGTGCCCGCAGGTCCCGGCGTGCGCAGAACGCGTAGCATCGCCAGCGACCCAGGAAGGCATCCGGTGAAGCTGCACCCCGTTCGCACGTACAAGTCCTCCGAAGAGCTGCCGCGCGAGCAGCAGCTCGCCTGGAAGATCGCCGAGGTCGCGACCGACCCGGTCGCGGTCGACGCCGAGGTGATCGAGATGATCATCAACCGGGTCATCGACAACGCCTCGGTCGCGGTGGCGTCGCTGAAGCGCGGCCCGGTCGTCGCGGCTCGGGGGGTGGCGGAGGCGCATGCGGTGGGTGGTCTCGATACGCCCTCCGGGCGACTCGACCACCGGGGGGCAACCGTGTTCGGGATCGCGGGGCGGTACGCGCCCGAGTGGGCGGCGTACGCGAACGGGGTCGCCGTGCGCGAACTCGACTACCACGACACGTTCCTCGCCGCCGAGTACTCCCACCCGGGCGACAACATCCCGCCGGTCCTCGCCGTCGCCCAACACGCCGGGAAGGACGGAGCCGCGCTCGTGCGCGGGATCGCCACCGGGTACGAGATCCAGGTCGACCTGGTGAAGGCGATCAGCCTCCACGCCCACAAGATCGACCACGTCGCCCACCTCGGTCCGAGCGCCGCGGCCGGCATCGGCACCCTGCTCGGGCTCGACACCGCGACGATCTACCAGGCGATCGGCCAGGCCCTGCACACCACGACGGCGACCCGGCAGTCGCGCAAGGGCGAGATCTCCAGCTGGAAGGCATCCGCCCCCGCGTTCGCCGGCAAGATGGCGATCGAGGCCGTCGACCGCGCGATGCGCGGGCAGACCAGCCCCAGCCCGATCTGGGAGGGGGAGGACGGCGTCATCGCCTGGCTGCTCGACGGGCCCGAGGGTCGCTACGAAGTGCCGCTGCCCGAGGCGGGGGAGGCCAAGCGCGGCATCCTCGACACCTATACCAAGGAGCACTCGGCCGAATACCAGGCGCAGGCCTGGATCGACCTGGCCCGCGCGCTCGGCGAGAGCCGCCCCGAGCTCCGCGACCCGGCGAACATCGAGCGCGTCGTGCTGCACACCAGCCACCACACGCACTACGTCATCGGCTCGGGGGCCGACGATCCGCAGAAGTACGACCCGACGGCCAGCCGCGAGACGCTCGACCACTCGATCCCGTACATCTTCGCCGTCGCGCTGCAGGACGGCGCCTGGGACCACGAGGCCAGCTACGCCCCCGACCGGGCCCGGCGCGCCGACACCGTGCAGCTGTGGCGCAAGGTCAGCACCGTCGAGGACCCCGAGTGGACCCGCCGGTACCACTCGAACGATCTCGGCGAGAAGGCGTTCGGCGGACGGGTCGAGATCGACCTGGTGAACGGCGAGCGCATCGTCGACGAGATCGCCGTCGCCGACGCCCACCCGCTCGGGAAGCGACCGTTCGCGCGCGCCGACTACGTCGGCAAGTTCCGCACCCTCGCCGAGGGCGTGCTGGAGAGCCCGGAGATCGAGCGCTTCCTCGCCCTCGCCGAGCGGCTGCCGACGCTCACCGCCGACGAGGTCGGCGAGTTGAACGTCGTCGCGCCGGGACTGCCCGCCGCCCCGGAAGGACTTCTCTGATGCGCTCGTCGAACTCAGGAGCCTGTGTGGCTGATGTAGCGCAGAGGGCGGGTTCGAGGCGACACCAGCCTCGGCAGGCTCAGACCTTCCTGAGTTGCGAAAGTGGGACGAACTGATGCTGCACTCCACGCTCACCCCGGCCGCCAAGCGGGCCGCCTTCCGCGAGCGGCTCGCCTCCGGCGAGTTGATCCGCATGCCCGGAGCGTTCAACCCGCTGAGCGCGATGCTCATCCAGCAGAAGGGCTTCGACGGGGTCTACATCTCCGGTGCCGTGCTCAGCGCCGACCTGGGCCTGCCCGACATCGGGCTCACCACCCTCACCGAGGTCGCCGCCCGCGGCGCCCAGATCGCCCGGGTCACCGACCTGCCCGCCCTCATCGACGCCGACACCGGATTCGGCGAACCCATGAACGTCGCCCGCACCGTGCAGGTGCTCGAAGACGCCGGAGTCGCCGGCCTGCACCTGGAAGACCAGGTGAACCCCAAGCGCTGCGGCCACCTCGACGGCAAAGAGGTGGTGGACGAGACCACCGCGCTGAAGCGCATCCGCGCGGCCGTCGAAGGCCGCCGAGACCCCGGGTTCCTCATCATGGCGCGCACCGACATCCGCGGGGTCGAGGGCATGGCGGCGGCGGTCGACCGGGTCAAGGCGCTCGCCGATGCGGGTGCCGACGCGATCTTCCCGGAGGCCATGGGCACCCTCGAGGAGTTCGCCGCCATCCGCGCCGCCGTCGACGTGCCGATCCTGGCCAACATGACCGAGTTCGGAAAATCCGAGCTGTTCACCCACGCGCAG
>Ga0182739_1001799_pt1 | contig 21278 bp, 13 predicted proteins | sample eDN5th30CBELigBY_FD_128873 | JGI IMG/M metagenome (GOLD analysis project Ga0182739, IMG submission 128873) | Enriched backyard soil microbial communities from Emeryville, California, USA - eDNA 5th pass 30_C BE-Lig BY (version 2) (version 2) | ecosystem: Environmental > Terrestrial > Soil >...
CTACAAGGCGCGCGCTCGGATCGAGCAAGGCTTCGGGCGGCTCAAGCGCTTCAAGCGCGTCGCTTTGCGATGCGAAAAGACCGCACGGAATTTCCGCTCGATCGTCAGCTTCGCCGCCGGACTATGCTTGCTCAAATTCGTCCACACGCCCTAATCCCGCAGGACGTGCTCGTAGATGCGGTAGACAGGACCTTCAGGGTGAGTGAACCGGAGAACGAGTTCGCCAATCTTGTTACGGCGGGTCCAATTGTACCGCAAATCCAGAGATGGGCGGCTGAGCAGGGCATTATACTTGAGAATGGTTGGAAGGTGCCTTTGTCGCGCCGCGTGAAGCAACAGCTATTGAGCGGCGGCCTTCGCAAGGTAGATGAGACTACTCAGGACAATTGGGTCAAGATTTTTGAGGCATTCGAGAAGTAGACCTACCTGCGCCTACGGTGGATCACCGATGCCCTGCAGGCAAAGCTGAACACCGCCAGCATGGAATCCGTTGCTACTTGCCGTCCTTATATCTCATGAGAGTTCTGCCAAGTCCGGTCGCTCGAGGAACGTCGACATCACGGCCTCCACGAGGATCGTAATCGAGGAAACCACGGGTCCATCGACGAGCAGCCCGCACTCGAGGTTCGCGTTCTTCGAGCGCCAGAGGAAGTTTGCCGACCCTACATAGGCATCACTGCCATCCGCAAGTACGATCTTGGAGTGGAAGGTTTCGTCTGTCTCGCCGCCGCCGTAGAAATGTATGCCAGTCGCGCTTTCCTGCAATGCGATCTTGTCCACACCAGGATTGTTCAGCTCCCCAGGTTTCTGTACGATCAGGATGCGTTCGGGCGCCGGAGTGTGGGCGAACATGTCGAGGATCCAGGCGCATCCAGTAGCATCAAGGTACGGTGTCATCACAACAAGGCGCCTTTGCGCCTTGCAGGCGAGATGCCGAAAGGCGTCCTCCGTGACCGTGAATGCGAGGAGCGAGCTTGCGGGAGATTCCGCGAGGATGCGCTCGATACGGGTGGGCGACGGCGGCATCGTGACGACAAGTCGGGCGGCGCCGTGCGGTGCGAGCGGGATGGATGTCATGCGTTCAGCGCCGAATCGAAATAGCCGACTAGCTGGGGCGAATCCTGTGCCTCCCACTGCGGAGGCGGCCCTCCCTTGAGCACGGACCTCGATAGAATAAGGTTGGAAGCGCTACAGGAAACCTCGCTAACCATGATGCAGGCCGGGCACGCACCCCCGCGGCTGTCGCACAAGCTGCCTGATCCGCATCTTAGCTGACGTTGATCTATCGAGCGCCTCAGGAAGTCCATCGCATGATTGCGCCACATCGCGGAGATGTTTCCGAGATCGGCGGTCATGCCTTTCCGATAGATGGTGAACGCTAGGTCGGCAGGGAAGATGTATTCGCCGATGCCATCCCGATCCAAGCCGGAAGCGTCTGCGAGCGAATGGATGAGCTGGTGAGACAGCGAATGCAACAGCATGTAGACGTAGGGAGCAAGTTCACGGGACATCCCCTGTCGCTCCTTGTCCTTGAACCTGTCCAGAAACTGGCCGAAATCCTGGTATGTTTCGAGATATCTGCGTGCCAGACTGCTGCCGTCGGCCGGTAGCCCGCCGACTGCGTTTTTCTCTAGCCATTTGACCACCCGCTTCTCGTCGAGCTTAATGTAGAGAGCCTCGTTCTTCTGTTGGGTAACGTAGATCGGATGCCCGCCTCCTTTCATTTCATCGAACGCGACCAGTCTGACGGGCATAGGCACCTTGCGGTTCTGAAACTCGCGCTCGTAGACCGGGGTGGATGAAACACGGGTGAAGCCGAAGCTGTACTCGCAGATCGGAAGACTGCGCAGAACGAACATCTGGCTGATGCCCGTTGCGCTGAGCACGTCGCGGACCGCCGCCTGATAGCGCCGAAGCTCATCTGCGATGCCGGCCTTTTCAAGGAGTGTGACATCCGGATCGGTCACGTCGATGGCTGTCTTACGAGGGCCGAGCAGGCCCTCGACAATATGTTCCTCCACGAACGCGGCGTGCTCCACCGTGAGCCTGATCGGATCGAACTTCTGCGCCCAGGCTTTACGGCCCTCGACAGCGTCCGAGATTGCGTCACTTGCTAGCCTGCCGCGTTGGATAACCCCGTCGGAGAACCATTTCTCCCGCATCGTCCTGATAATTCCTTCGAACGACTGTATCATCGAGCTTCCGGGGCTCAAGGTTTTGAGCGCGCTACGGGCACTCTGGTAGTCGTTCCATTCATTTCGTCGGTCGGCTTGCACCACGGCCTGCTCGATCTCTTCGTCGGACGGTTCCTCGTATGGGATGGAATGGATGACCGCCAGCTTCTGAAGGAGTTCATCCTTCTGATCCGGCTTCATCAATTGGACAACCTTCGTCTCCCGAACCTCGATGAAGCTGCCTCTCTGCGGATAGAAAGCGCTGCTTGCCCGATACGAAACCGGTAACATGTCGACCTGGATGTATTCGAACGGCTGACCGCCGGGCTTGAGGCTGTCGCCCTTTAGCTTCTGGAGTACATTCCGCTCCGCTTTCTTGAGATCGCGCTGGGTACCGCAGCTTTCGCAGACGTATTTCCATTCAGAGAACACGGGGGCCTTGTTCTTGAGGATGAACTGCTGCCAGCCGCAAGTGCAACGTTCGATCTGCCGAACTTCCAAGGTTTCGTCATTCACCGTCCAGTTATAGGGGCTGAGCGGCTCGACAGTGCCGTACCAGTGGGCATAAACGACATCGACCTGCGTCCATCGTGACTCATGGTCCTTGCATTTCGCGGGAAGTTTCTTCTTCGCGAGTTCCGCCACACTCTTGAATTCATGCACCCTGCCGCATTCCCCGCACTGGAAGAGGAGCGGGTACGGCACGTATCCGACGACGTTCGGCTGGTTGAGGGCAAACTGCGCCCGGTCAACCTTCACATCGCCGCTCTCGGCATCGAAGAACACGTCGTCGAGTATGAATTCAACGGGCGCGTTCAGGCAGGCCTCGACTGCTCTGACGTGCCAGTTCTGCGCGAACTGCTCGACCCCCTCGAAGATAGTATCGATGACGTTGCGGGGAAGCTTCTCATCGAATGGCTTCCTGATCGGAACAGACTTGCAGATGCCGCGCCCGCCCTCCCAGGTCATGAGTACACCGGGGGCGTATGAGGTCGCTATCTGTGCGCGTGACCGCTGCATCATCGGCGGTCCAGCCTTCTTGCTTTCCTCCTGCGACGACGAGTACCGCGCTCCCGATGAACGCCCCATATCGAGCGTTTTGCCCCCTCTCCTCATTTCAGTCCCCCGTCGCCTGATCGAAATCCATGTCCGTTTCCGCAGCATCGCCGCGCTGTCTTCTGATGATTTTCATTGCCGTAGCAACGTCATCGAGACTCATCTCCCGCGACGTCCCCCTCGATCCGCGATCGAAGTCGGATGCTCTGATGAGCCCTGCCTCGTCAACGTCTCGCAGTGAAGTCATAGGCATCTGCAGCTTGGTGTCCTGCTCCTCCCAGAACTGCCGCAGGCGCGCGGTTATATCGAGATCCTTGAAGGTCTTTCCGAGCGCCGACGCGGCCGCGTCAGTCCGGGCCCGGTAGAAATCCCTCGCCTGCGGTTCGCCGATCCTGTCCTCGCCTCGACCGCTGATCCCGATCGCGTCCAGCATGAAGCGGCCCAAGTCGTCAGCAAACGCAACTGTGTCTCTCCGGGATAGCTTGTTCAGCACTCTAGTTGAGTCATGCGTCACGAACTCTGATTTGCGTTGGTCCGGGAGTTCTCGGAAGTCGCGCGAATCCTTGAGCATCGCCCATGTCTGAACGTAGGAAGGCCGCACGCGGTCGATCGCCATTTCCGACCAACGCTCGACCGCCGGCGGCGCAATCATGCGCTCAAGGAATCGATGAAAAATGTCGTGGGTTTCGACGACGTATCGGTCCCTCCGGCTCTGTGGCGTCGGCAGAAGCATGACAAATCCGACATGGGTACGTCCGACACGGCTCGAAGCCTGGATGTACTCGGCGATGTCCGACGGAAGGCCCGCAAAGAACATGCTGTTGAACCTGTCCACGTCTACGCCATGACTGATCGCAGAAGTGGCGACGATGTTCCGTAGCGTCTCCCCTATGTTCGGATACTGACCGCCTTCGAACGGGTTCTCAGCCAGCTTCATGACCGCCTGAATCTCCTGCATATCTATGCCGCCGGAGATCAGGCGGCTGATGAATACGTCATGGGGGAGTCCGGCAAGGGTGTGCTTCTGGGCCACGGCTGTGTGAAGCGCGTCGATGACTTGGTCTCCGCCCTTCTTGTTCGTGACGTAGGCAAGCGCGATGCGATGCAGATCGACGAGAGCCATGATCTCGTCCACCCTTCCTTCATCGATGGCGCGCTGGATCGCAGCCCGACGCCAGACGCCTGCCCTGTCCTCAGAGACCGCGGCTGATAGCTCGGCGACAGCAGAATGTGCTTTGCTGGGGTCAAGCAAGTCCTGCCAAAGGTGCGTGATGATCGTATGGAAGGAGCTGAGGACACCTACGGTCGTCACGGTGTGCGTGGCTCCGTTAGTCATTAGGGACACGTACAGCCGCATCAGAGGAGCCGTGGCTTCCGGGGCGAGATGACGTGGCAGAGTCTGCGCCAGCGACCATCGTTCATCGTTGCCTTCCGGTGGTACGGCGGGTTCCGAGAAGAAGGAACGGTAGATGTCCGGACCTGGATAGGGATACCTGAGCGGACGACGTTGATAGAGCGTCTTTATCTGTCTTTCGGGATCGCTGATCGTAGCCGTGGCGGCGATCACTTTCGGCAGCCTCGGCGTGAGCTTTCCACGCCCGTCGAGATACCGCGCGACGTTCAGTTCGCTTCCACAGATACCGTCGATCGACTTGAAGGTAGTTTCCAGAAGCGTGTCGAACAGCCCGCTGAATGTTCCGAGGCTTTCCTCGAGAAGATGCGCTTCGTCCTGGATGATCAGGCTAGGAAATGGGTCATGGAATATCCGTTTTCCACCATCGTAAGCGGGATAGGCGGCGGCGGCACCGCTTCTCGACGGCCCGTTGGAAAGTTCCTTCTGTTCGATCGGATTCTCGAAATGGCCGTCCGGTCCGACCCATCTCGCGAGGCCGAACATGCCGAGGATGTCGGTGATCGTTCTGGTGCTCTGGCCAAGCATGGCGAGCTTGTCGACGGTGCCGAGCAGTATTGCGGGCGCACGCTGATAGATGGTGTCGTCAGTGAGAAGAAACGGCAGGGGAGCTATGCCGCCGTGAACCCTGTTCCATTCACATGTGGCGTCGAAGCACACGATGACCGCCCGCTCCTTGCCTCCGTCCGACTTGTGCCTTCTGAGGCCCGTTGCCTTCTCGCAGCAAGGACATGACGGCACCTTGTTGTAGGAAGCCTGCGCATCTTGATACCTTTTCGCCTCCGCATTTACGCCATGAGCGAGAGCGTCCCCTTCGTAGTCCGAAGCGAGATCGGGCAGATCTGCCTTCATGTAATGGAAGCGGTTTGGCGTGTTGGATGCCCCGACCCAGAACCCAATCTCGATCGGCCAGGATCCGGCCTTCCGTTCCTTGCGAACCATCTCGCTCCAGACGATGAGCTTGAGGAGACGTTGCGCCTGCTGCAGCGTGAGCAGTCGGAGCGGGTACCGGATCATCGCGGATATGCCTCGATCCTTGCCCCGGAGTCGGTCGAGGAAGATGGCGAAGACAAGTGCGCCATAGAACGCCTCGGACTTGCCGCCCCCGGTAGGAAAGTAGAGGAGGCTCGCGGCCATTTCGTCGCGGTCAGCGTCGAAGTGTTCGGAAAACTCTTCCATCCTCGAGGCAAACGTCGGAATATGCGCGAGGATGAATGCTAGCTGGAAGAGCCTCCAGCCCCGATCTGGATATTTCTCGTCGCGACGGGCGAAGGACTCATTCATCATGATCCAGGCGTGCCAGGGCCCAGACTTCCTGATCAGCCGCTCCCTTTCCTGACCGGAAGCGCCAACGGCCGCCTTAAAGGCCTTTTGGGACGCGACGAGAATCTTCACACCCTGCTCGATATGGAGGGCTTCAGTGCGCTGTCCAGCGAGGTCTTCGGCGAAACGCACGCGCTCGCGCTCGGAATCGTCAGCCGACAGCTCCTTCACAATCGAATCCTTGAGCGATATCTCCTGCTGGTCGATCCAGTTTCGATACTCTTGAACGAGGACCAGCATATTCCCCGCGTCATAACCGTCCGCGAGCAGCCTGAATCGGTATTCGAGGGTTTCGATCTTCCGCGGCACCACCCTTGGCTGATTGAATCTGGGAGCCCAGGTTGTCGACAACTCAATCACTGCCGCCGACGGATCGTTCTCATCCACTCCGCAGTTCAGACCGATGGCGGGGTATGTCATGTAGTCACGGAACCTGTACGAAGGCACTACCCGGTCCAGTTTGACGGGCCGATGCGCGTCGCGGTCGAAGCGGATGACGACCCCGGTGCCGAATATCGCATTGCACTGGACGCGAGCGTCGACCTTACTCAGTTCGGTGCAGGAATTATCCAGCGTAATTCTTACTGACACACGTGTAGGATCCATGAAGTCGCGCTGCCGCTCAATGCGCATGACCACGCCGGTCAGATCTGGGAAAATCCTGGGATCAAATTTCTCATTGGACATCCTATCGACGAAGCTATTCCAGTTCTCTTCGCTGGCAGCATCGGCCTGAGTGACCGTCCGGTCCTTCCATGCGGTTTTGCCATGGGTCGCCTGCCACTTGCCTAGCTGGTCATTGATCGCCGCCTGCATAGACCGGGAGTGCTCGACAAAGATCGAAGTAAGTGCATCGTCTGAAAGGTCAGCACTCCATGTGCATTTTGGCAAATCAAAATCTATGCGAACCCATTTCGGTGGAATTTGCGCTGGTGAATACATGGATTCTGGAATGCTGGCACCGCTCGTCACCAAGCGACCAAGATCAGGTGCCGGTTCCGTACCAGCCTCCTCGCCGGCAGGGGTGCTGACCGCGGGATTGTCTTCTGCTTCGCTCTCGCTGAAATCCGGGCTTCCGAATATCCTGCTATCAGCCTGACCTATCCTGATCCCGTACTCACCGTAGACGCTTCGACGCACATCATCCTGGATCTCCGTGCGACGACGCTTCAACTGCTCCCTCTGATCGGACTCGAGCGCATTCCAGTCCGGGCGGCTCAGGTTCTGTTGCTCAAAGAGTTCCTCGCGGCGTTCCCGGATCTTCCTGTCAATCTCGGCCTTCTTCTCCTTGCGGAGCTTGAATTCGACCGGGATGCCGAAGCGGTCGCTCGATATCTCTTCCCAGGTCGGAAGTACCCGGACATAGATCGAGAACTTCGGAACCGCCTCGAGCATGCATGTCGCGTTGGCATCCATGTTGAAATCGAGGCCTATCGCCGCAACCCGGATGTCGGAAGTATCATCGACATCTGGATTCGAGAGCCGTGGAAGTAGCTGCCCAGAAAAGACACTGCGTTGCGGTGATCTTCCATAGACGATGCGCCCTGCCTCGTCGGTGCCGCTCGCTCGTCGCGTGATCATGTTCACGAGTGCGTCGCCGACGGCTTCCTTAAGTTCGACATCGATATTTCCGAGTTCGGCTGCACTCTTGGGTCTGATCATGGCCTGAACTTTCTCACGGATGTCACCTGGCTGACATGCTCCTCCGCCAAACGCTGAAGCTTCGCGATCTCGGTTATCCGCTTATCGTCCCCGGCAAATGCCAGGGCGGCATGGGGATCGGTCAGGATGTTGCGATACGCGTCGTGGAACTCCATTCCCGCTTTCATCCGGAAGCTCCGCTGCGCACGCACGCCCCATTGCCAGAAGCGTTCGGCGAGCACCTTGTCCATGCCGAGCGCCGACGTGAACTTGAGAAACACGTCCAGCGTCCGCGGAGCCTGCGTAACCACGAGGTGAAGGGCCGCTTCCAATTGCCTGTCGAGATCGACCCATCTCCTCACCGTTTGCACCTGAAGACTTTTATCACCGATCCTGTCGATAAGCGTCCTTATCCTGTCAGCATCGTTGAAACCCGGGAGGCTGGAGAAGCGCCGAACGACATCCTCGTGGTAGACGCGGATCACCTCGGACGCGTTTGCCTTGATGCTGACGAGAAGGCGGGCACGGTCAATGAAGCCCGAGCTGATGACGCATATGTTCTCTGCGGGCCGTACATTTCTCGCGTCGATCTGGCGGAAGGTGTCGAGGGATCGCGAGCGGTCAAGGCGGACAAGTGCCGTTCCTGGGCGTGCGATGATCTTCTGCCCGCTGTCCATCGTAAGCTCGACGAGCTCGCCATCTCCCTTTCGGACGTTTCCCGCGAGGTTGACGATGGACTCGGACGGGAACTGAAGCTCTTCCGGCAGTTCAGGTGTTTCGGTGACCCTGATCTGCGCGATCCCTAGGCCGGAAAGATCCTCCGCAGCGGCCGTGGCATATTTCTTGAGCCGTGAGGCGATCTCCGTCTCCTTGATCTGCTCGGCGAGGCGGAAAGCATCCCTGGAAGAGAATGCCAGAGTGTCGCCATCCGCGAGGATGTAAACCTCAGTGGGAAGCCATTGTTTGGCAAAGAAGGTCAGTACTCCATCGCGAGGCGGGGCGATCACGTAGATCCGCTTGAACTTGTTCCGCTCCGACGTCGGCAATCCGGCTACGTCGGAAAGTCCACCCGGACCTGAGAAGACGATCATCTCTTTGTCGAGACGTGTTTGGAGTTCTGGTATCTCCTTGCAGAGCGCTGCCATGGCAAATTCCGCTAGCGTCTGCTTGCGGAACATGAAAAGCGCCTTCGACGAGGAATGAAGGATTGATCTGATCACGGCCGTGAGGAGATACGACATCGGTGTTGCTTGGCTGAGGCGTTTCATGACGGCATCAGCGGCGCGAAGCGGCGCCGACAATTCCTCGCCGCCGATTACGAAAGCGTCAGAAGTGGGATTTTCCAGATACCGTAGCTGCCCAGTGATCCTGTAGCTGTCCATCACGTCGATGGCAGCCGAGTGGCCGTGCTCCTCCTCGAGATAATCTCCAAAAGCCCGCAGGGATCCCGGAAGGGACGCGCTCCGCCTTAGCTTTCCAATGACGTCGTTGACCGCGGCGACCCCGTCCCTGTCGCGTGCCTGGCGAAGGCGGCCCAAGGCCGCCCTTAAATCATCAGCTACTTTCCTGCCATCGCCGTTGAATCCTTTGACACCAACGATCCCACCGCCGGACCACGATGGTGCATGGTTCTCGTCGGCAAGGATTGACGAGGACATCGAGGTTATCGTTATTGACTTAGCCGGACGGACCGCCCGGTTCTTCCCTGCGACGTTATCGCTGAAGATTTCAAAGCGCGCTTTGTCGAACGCCCAGGGGTCCTCAGTCACGGCGACGAGGCCGGCACCCGGGAAGAGCTTCTTCAGGACTGCATATACCCGGCGGCTCCTCGCAACCCAGTCCTCGCCCAAACGGTTCCGTCCTGTTCTGGTGAGATCGATGATGATGATGTCGAGACCGCCCTTTATCTTTCGGAAGCTGATCTCCTCGCCAGACCTCGCTCCGTGGAGGTAGTAGCTCGCCTCGGCACCGATGTCGGCATGCGTGCGAACGGTGTTGTGGTCCTTGAGGTCGGTTCTCGAACTCGTCCTCCACAGGAGAGTGCCGTTCGGATGGGCTGTCCCCTCGCAATTGCCGTGTGGCATGATCTCGTCGAGGGTCGGATGCTCGAACTCTGGCCGAACCGTCCCGTCCTTGCCCTTGCCGGAAAGAGTACGAACACGGCTGAGAATGTGGTGGTAGTCCTTGAGCGACCTGCGATCATCGTGACCGCAGGTATGCCTCAGAAGGTGGGCGAAATGGGTGCGGTGAAGATACTCCCGGTCAATCTGGATGTCGCGGGCGGCCTCATGCGTAGTCCGGGAGTAAGGATAGATCAGCGCCTTCATTCCGCGTGGGCGCTCGAAGGACTTGTTTCTGCTTCCATGCAACTCGATCTCGGTCTCGGGGCAGACTGCGATGTCGGCAAGTGTAAGCAGCGATGCCACTGCCGACATGCAGACATCCCGGGCTGGCCAGGTCAAGAGCACTACAGGTTCCTGGCGGTTCATTGCTCCGATCGCGGCGCGGAGGATCTCTTCATAGACCTCCGAGATTGGCAGCACCTCTCCACCAACCGTTCTGAGCGGCACCTTCCTGAGGGCATCGATCCAGTCGTCTGCGCTTCGGGAATCGACGAGGTTTTCGTTTGCGGCGACCTGCATGTCGGCCGCAGGCGTTGCTGCTTTGGCAGACCGAGCTGATAGCAGTTCGGCGCGACGTCGAGCCTGTTCCTGCTGCTGTCGGAGGCGGTCGGATAGTGACGTGCCCGGCGCACGGCCGAAATCCCTTCGATCACCTCTCATCAGGACGCCTCCGCCAGGTTGGCACGACCGCGGTCGCGATAGGCTATGACGGCAGCCTCTTCGGCGTCGAGGCCGTCGTTCAGCGCTGCGCTGAATGCTTGCGGAGACGGCAAGTCGAGCTCACGAAGCAATTTGACTGATACCGTGGCGGTACCTGAAACCGCGCGGTAGCGCTCGTCGACGGCTTTGGTGTTCAGCAACACTGCAAGTAGCGAGAGGGAGTCTCCACAGGATCCGGTAATCACGATGGTATGGTTCTCGCTGACGAATCCTTGCCACGCAGCGGTGGAAGTATGGTCGACCATGGCTGCGACGAGCCGCCTTGGCTGACTGCTATTGGTCGTCCGCTGCAACATGATTGCCGGACCCGTCACTATTGCCGGACTTCCTTGAGGAACAAGAACGAAGTCGGTGCCGTCGTCCTTCCTGTTGCGAGGAGTGCAGGCCCGACCGGGTCTGACATTCTTCGCCCAGATGAGAGGCACCGCCCCAGGATCCGTAGGTTCGCAGAATTTCTCCTTCGATCTGTTCCAGACGAAATAGCCCGCCTTCGCGGACGCGCCGTATGTCGCGATCGTGGCTCCGCCCCGTTCCCGTCTCGAATCCCCTGGGGCGAGCCAAGGCGAAGAAATGTCTGTGGGCAGCGGCCCGGCAGGAACTGGTCGCGCGATGCCCCCGGCGACAAAGGAAGGAAACTTTACATGGGCGGGCCGCGGGTGCGCGTTGCCCTTCCGGACGAGAAGAACACTGATATCCTGCGTGACGTCTGCGAAGACATCTTCCCGGCTCACCACGTTGCCCAACACCAGGATTTGACCCTGATTGGCGATGAAGGAGCGCATCCGGTCGTAGAACGGGCCGCCCTTAAAGCTTGACGGAATAACGAGGGCGACGAGGCCGCCCGGCTTCGTCGCCCGAAAGCAGATCTCGGTGAATACAGCGTACTTGTTTATGTGCCCGCTGTGTGCAACCTGCCTCCACCGCTCGTCAGCAAGGTCCCTGGGAGTAATTCTACCATAGGGTGGATTGGCTATCACGAGATCGTGGGACGGCTGAAACTCCGTCCGCAGGCTGTCCCCGGTCGCAACGATCACCCTGTTCCTGAATCCTTCGAGCTGTTCGGCAATCAGGGATTCGGACATCTCGGCGAGACATGGATCGAGTTCGACCCCGTTCAGCCTTTCCGCGATAGTGGACACCTCCACCTGCTCTGTCCGCATGCGATGCGCGATCAGTGAAAGGAAAGCAGCGCCGCCAGCAGCCGGATCAAGTACCGAGTGGTTGTGGAGATCGAATCCGTGGTCGATCGCAAGGTCAATGACAGCATCGGCAAGATCTGGGCGCGTGAAATACGTCGCCTGTGCTCGGCGCAATTCCGCTGAAATCATCAGTGTATAGAGCGTTCCGATCCAGTAGTTGCGCTCGCTAGACTTCAGCCTCGACAAGCGAGTGCACAGGGTGACGACCTCTTCGATTTCAAAAGAGGGGAGATCAAGGCAAACTTTGCCGAGGTCACTGTCTGTAGGAATGACTTTCGACAATGCACGCGCGGCTGCCTTTGCCACCGCAAGCATCGGCAGCTCGACCTGGCTCCTTCCCCGCAATTCGTTCACCCCATAAGTCATGAACCAAGGATCATCGCCGGCGGCACTCGAAGCAACGTCAATGCGCCACGAATGTCGCACAGGACATCACATCGGTTGAGTCCTCTGCCTTAAAAATATCCCCGCAGGTTGTTTCAAATGTCGGGCAAAGTCAAACGGGCGACTCGCAGGTTTAGTGGGGTTTCAACCGTAACATGGTAAAGATCACGGTCGTGTTTTCTAAGGACTCGAGGATGCAAGAGCCGCCTTCGCCGCGGCATCCGCGATCTCATTCCCCACAAACCCCGAATGCCCCTTGCACAACTGAACCCTGACCTGCGGATTGCGCTCGAGCAGCGCATCGAGTTCCTGCCACAGCTTCGCATCCGAGATCGTCCGACGTCGTTCGTGGAAATTCGCCCTCACCCGCTTCCAGCCGTTGCCGCGCCATATGTGCCGCCATCGATCACACCCTTCGACCACATGAGCGGAGTCAGACCAGATCACCGCGGCCGCTTTCAGCGCTTCGCGCTCAGCCAGGATAGCGTATGAACGACGGATAAGACTTCAAACGCGTTGTTCGAGGGGCCGGGCATGGTTCCGGAAGCCGTGTGAATTTGTCCGTCGCCGTCCATGACCACGAAGGCCCAACCTCCGGATCGGGTGGCGGCATCGAAGGAGCCGTCGGCGTAGATGTGGAGGGTATCGGTCACGAGTCGCCGGTCTTCTTGCGGCGAGACTGAAACTCCAGCACTTTCCCGCCCTCGGCTAGATAGGCATCCTTGTTCTCCGGCCAGACAACCTTCGGCGGGATCCAGCGCGTAACCATGGGCCTCCCCTCGTCGCCCGCGTCATCCACAATCCATCGGCCGGGAACCAGGGTCGTGTTCGACCAGTCGATATTCCAATCGACTTCGTCGCAACCGCATTCATAGATATCGGTTCGCCTCGTGCCGGACGTCTCCACTCGCAGCGAAGACATCGTCCCCTGAATATCCGGACGGGACCGCGACAGGTACAGCATCGCATTCGTCGCCAGCCGGGCCAGATGCCAGAGGCTAGCCTGCTTCGCCAGCGCCTTGTCGCCGATGATCTCGAGCTTCTTGTAGTTCAGCTTTGCGATGTCCGCGTCTTCCGGAATGGTGAAGGCGATGAAGCGGTTGAAGTTGGCGAGTGTCCGTCCAGGCATGTCGTGTTCGCGCTGATCCCAATTAGGGTAGTTCGTCACGAAGGTCAGAAGCCAGCCGCGAACCGGGCTGTCGGTATGGGTGATGTAGAAACCTTCGATCAAAGAGGCCGGGTTTTCGCGATCGTACTCAAGTGTCTCGCCGACGTGGCAGTATACCGCCGTCCGCAGAGGGAAGACGTTCTTCAGCGTAATCCCATCGGCCCATGTGGCCTCGAGATGTGGCCCGATCATCGCCATGTCGAGAATGATGCCGCCGTTCTCAAGGTGGTGTCGTCGGATATTGTTGAGATACGACGGTGGGTAGCCGCTATTCTTGCGACGGTCTGCGTATTCGACCTTCTTATATGTCTTCTCCACGGCATCGTCGCTCGCATCCGCGCCGGATGCCGTCTGCTCCGCCCGTATCCGTTCGCGAAGGTTTGCCCGCTGGACATCACCGAGGCCGAACCCGACATCATAACGAAGGGGGTGATACCAGACTGGCAGCCCGCCTATCTCGTAGCCCTTGTCAGTTATGCCATCGTCCTTGGTCACTGGCTGTCGCCCCGCTGAATCACTTCGAGCGAAGCTATCCCGGAAGATGGAAGACGCCAATGGACCGGTATCGTGATACCGGTTGTCTATTGACAACCCGAACAAACCAGGAACATATGCCCGTACCCGCGGATGGCGGCACCGATCCATGATTGAGGCGGACATGATGATGCGAATACGAATAGGTCGCCGCTGACGGCGCGTTGAATCCTGTCGCATGGCGCGGTTCACACCACGCCGCGTCGTCTCTCGCAAGTCCCCTTTTGAATCCTTCCGAAGCACGTTTCGAGCCGGTGGCGGGCACCGCTGCACGCCCTCAAGTATAGCCAGCTCTTACTTGGCTTGAAGAATTCGAATTTCTGGAAGCTTCTTGAAGGTTACTTTTGGCGACGCTTCGCGCTTGGATTCCCTGCGGAGTTCTTGAGGCTAAAAACACGTCATCGGCGGCGATCAACATCGAATAGATAAGCAATATCAGATAGTTCTCAAGGATTCGACTTTCGGGCGGGACTTCACTATTCCCGCGATCTGTGGTCCGCTGTGCCCGTCATGTGGCTCCGGCTACGAGACGAAGCAGACATCCAAGGCAACCCATTCAACACGCCGCCGAAACCAACCGGGGCGTGAACGGAGAACCTGTGCCCATGTTCAAGAAAGTCGGAAAGAAACTCCACCTCAAAGAAAAAATGACTGTCGCAGAAGCGGAGGCCTGGCTCGAAGCCGAATTCGAGAAGCTCCGACGGGAGGGCGTGTTCGCCCCGAGCAAGAAGAGCGACGTCAGCAAAAACAAGGATGCACACGATGAATAATGAACACGCTGACCTCAATTTCGAGGAGAGACTGGCCAATGAGGCCTTCTGGAAGGAAGTCTTCGGTCCCGACAATGTCCCTGTGAAGGAGATCAAGCCTGGATCGAGGTACAGAACCCTCCCCGGCTGGTTCCCGACCCGAAAGAACGTCCGTGGCGAGGTGCGGACGCGGGAGCCTCTCATGATCGATCTCCTGCTCCATCTCGACGTCGACTCTGACATCCTGGTGGTTGCCGAATTCCCATTCAAGCGTCAGATCCGTTACCGCAGGCCGGACGGAAGTATTTCGACCAAGGATCACATTCCCGATGTCGCCGTGCTTCGTCGTGACGGACTTGTTTTCGTCATCGACGTGATGCCCTTCAACGTCCAGGTGGGGCGTTTGGACCTGACCAGCAGAAAGGCCGCCATGCGGAAACATTACCGCGCTCTTGGAGCGAGGTACCTGCTGCTGGATGAGACCACGTTGAGGCTCCAGCCCCTGCTGAGCAACATCAAGTCCATGTGGATGCACAGAAAAACGAACGACGAGCCTTCCGGCATGGCTGATCTGCGCAGGCTGCTCCTCGCTGCGTCGTACCCGACCACGATCGAGGAACTTATGCGATCGATGCCGATCAATGCCTTCATCTCGCGCCTTAGTGATGAGGATGGTTCGACAGGCCGCCACGTCACGGAGTGCAATCCCGTCTTTTCGGCTGTGATGCAGATGACCATGAGTGGTGAGCTTGATGTCGACCTCACCCGCCGCCTGTCACCCAGGACCGTCGTTACCAGAAGGAGCGCTTCCCATGCGTGACGACATCATCTGGCAGAAGATCAAAACCTACCACGAACTGGAACTACCGCCGGATCGCGAGGACGCGCCCCGCATCCAGTCATGGGATTTCAAGGAGCGGCAACAGTTCTTCATCCTGAATCCCCGACGGACGCGATACGGCGTATTCTCGTTCGGAGGCAACCTTCAGGCTGCCCACGACTCCGCAGCCCAGTCCGAATTCATTCACGTCGGCACGAACGACAGGATCTATCTCTCGGACTGGCAGGTCAGCGAGCTGGCTCGCAACAAGAGGATCCGTCCGGTCACCGGCCCAGTCGACGGTGCGAGGAATCTGCCCGGCTCGTCCTTCGCTCTGAAGCCGACGCAGAGAGAGAAGGCGGAAAAGAAACTCGCCTATGCCGACGGATTTGAAAGGTTCATGCGCGACAACGACCTCAGGGCGATGTCCGATGAGCAGAAAGCGGAGGTGATCAGGAAGGTCGCCGCAGAAATCGGCGATGACAAACCACCCGGGCGATCCGGGTGGTACAAGATCATCAAAATCGCCCGAACGGGAAACCAGTACGACCGCCTGGTCAGTTTTGCGGATAACAACGAAGCCAAAGGCAACCGGACCATCAGGTACGGGAGGGCGATCAACGACGTCATCATCGATGCGGCGCAGGAGGCCGTGGCCGCACGCGGTGATTGGAAGACAATCCGTTCGCTCCTGGAGAAGTGGTCCAAGTTCGGCGGACGATACTACCAGATGCGTGAGCGTATCGTCGATGAGGATGGCTTGTGCGCCATCTCCGATCGCAAGATCCAGCGCGTTCTCCACGACATGAACCGCTATGTCCGCGACTTTCTGGAGTTCGGGCCGGATTATGCAGAGCGAACGCACATGCATGTCATCCGCCAGGTTCGGCCCGAGGCACCACTGTTCATCGTCGACGTCGACCACTCCACGCTAAACGTGGTCGTCTTCGATGATGAATTCCCGATCGCCTTCGGTCGGCCGGACATCCTGATCTTCCGGGATCGCTTCAGCGGCATCATCGTCGGCTACTCGATCTCGTTCAATAGCCCATCGTATTCGACATTCCTGCAAGGGCTGCAGCACATGATGTTCGAGAAGGATCCTCGGACGACGAGCGGGTTCGCCTATCTCTGGTGGGGGCGTCCGTTGTGTCTTGGGATCGACAACGCGAAGCATCTGCTCGGCATGAACGCTCGCGCCGCGGCACGGGAACTAGGCTTCATCCCGGTCGCCTACCGACCCGGACGACCATGGGAAAAGGGAGCGACGGAGAGGCTTTTCGGAATCCTCGGGAAGAGGATCACGCACCGAATGCCGGGCTCCACGGAGAGTAATCCGGATAGTCGCGATGACTACGACGATGACAAGGACATGGCAAGACCCGTCTTGTCCATTCAGGAGCTCAAAGGTTTTCTCGACTATTATTTCTGTTACGTGCACCACCGCCAACCAACGCAGGGACTGGACGAATTAGCCAGTCTTCAAGGGATCCCGGCGCATGTCTGGGAGCGCAACATCGCCAACGCTCCGCAAGCTCCTCTGCTTGATCCAGATGTCTTCACCCGCCTCGCCGGAGACGTAGGCACCGTCGGAATCGGGCATGCCGGGATTCAGTGGGAACATCTCATCTACGACTGCCCCGAGCTGCTGGTCCTCACTACTAATCCTGGGCATGCAAAGGGACGCAAATACAATGCGCGTCGTAACCCAGCGGACCTGGGTAGCATCGAAGTTGAGGATCCGTTCTCGAAGCCGACGAGGTGGATCACGGTGCCTGTCTGCGACGCTCAGGCATCCTACGCCATCGGGATGAAGCTCCATGTCCACCGCGCGATCGTGAAATACAAGCGGGATCAGGCGAAGAAAGCAGACCGCGATCTTCAGCTACGGGAGGCAAAGCAGGAGATGGAAGCAGCCCTCGTCGAGCTACATGCACAGCGCAAGAAGCACCGTACAGCTACCCTTCTTGCACGGTTCTACGATGCCAACGTCCGGAAAGCCGAACGCTCCAGGACCGTCGAGATGGGCCGCGTCGCGTATACGGAAGGGCGGCTCGACCTTGCAAGCCTCCCCGAGCGCGATCCGCCGCCGCGCATCAGCTCCCGTGCCGTCGGCGTGATGCCCGCAGCTCGTGAACCCATCGACCAGCAGGCGCAGAAGGCCGTGGCGACACTCACCACGGCCGGCGAACCAATCAGGCCTGCCACCTACGACAGGTACGACGACGGCATGCCGGATGACATCGAAGACTGGAACCTGTGAGGAAAATTGGATCATGGAAAGCGTGCACAACAACGACAACAGAAACCTGGCGGACGAGGCATTCCACACCCGGGCTTTCGAGACCGCCGCCGAGCGCAATGCCGCCAGCAGGCTGCCGCCTGAGCGCAGGCAATGGATGATCGACAACCTCATCGTCAAGTACAAGGTCTTCGAGCAAGGTTTCGAGATGATCCTGGCGAACCACATGCCCGTAGTCGGTGGCAGCCACGCAAAAGGCATCGTGGGTGCCATACTCGGATCGTCGCGGACCGGGAAATCGGCAATTTGCAGGTATTACAAGGCGCTCTATCCAGCGACGTATGACGATGAGGGAGAGATTTTTCCTGTCCTGCACATGACCGCGACCGTAAGAATGACGCCCACCGAGTTTGCGGACGAGCTCTACAAACTGACGGCCAGTCGATATTCTCCGAAAGGAGGTGGAATGGCGGCTTACGTGAACAACGCCCTTCACCGCCTCCTGCGAGTGCGCACCCAACTTCTGATCATCGATGACGCGCAGTATCTCTTTCATGGCCGCGCCGACAATGGCATTCCCATGTTCAAGCTGATTAAGGCGATCCTCGACTTCAAGGAACTCTCTATTATGCTCGTGGGCGAGGAGAGGATCGATGAATATGTCCACGCGATCGATGCGTTCGATAATCGTGGCTACAACTCAAAGACCCTACTCTCGCTCGGATCAAACGGGAGCGATATGAAGCGTTTCCAAGGACTCCTTGGCTCGATCGACAAGCGTCTTCCTTTTGCAAACCGTAGCGGCCTCGATACGCCCTCCATCGGCGAACACATGTATCGGTACAGCCAGGGTAAGGTTGGGCGGGTCATGAAGATCCTCCAGCCGGCAGCGTATCTCGCGATCAACGATGGATCCAGTCATATCCTTCCGGAACATCTGATGCGATCGGTCGCAACGCGCGTGAGGACCGGCGACGATTTCGATTATTTCGGATATCTCCGACATGTCGCATGATCGGTTTGTCTCGCAGAGGATTGTATCGCGGTGGCGTGTTCGCCCTGCCTTCGGCGAGTCCGCTCGCTCTTATCTTGCCCGCTTGATCGATGACGGGGAGAATTGCTCGGCGGCATCATTCGTCGCCAACTCCGGCTTCGAAACAAGAACAGGCCGCGATCTTTTGGAAGCCCTTCTCGCGCTTCCAATTTCCGATGCTGAAAAAGGCCACCTCATTCGATGGACACCCGTAGAGACCGGGCACCGGGCACACTTGATCGCAAACCACAGGTTCGGCCGCAAGGCGCTGCGGCGAGGCCGATACTGCGCGGAATGCATCTTAGAGGCGCCATTCCATCGGGTATGGTGGGATATCAATGGCTTCGAAACCTGTCCCATTCATGACAGCGTGCTAGCCAAGTGGAGAGCAGACGTTGACTGGCCTCTTTACGGAAACTTCCTCCGCAGCGAGGAGGTGCCGATGTGCTTGTCCCAGAGAGGGCTCAACTCGATCGAAGGCTACATCCTTGAGCGCCTCGGTGCTGTCGAGGCGAACAGCAAGCGACCGCTGCTTGAAGACTGTGCCATTGACGTCCTCGTCTCTTGCTCCCGGATGCTGGGAGCTTTCTTGGTGAACCCACCTAGGTCAACAGCTCCGAAGCCTGATGCTCACCATATCCTCAAGGGATTTGAGGCGCTCTCCGGGACGCATGACGACCTGCGCCAGTGCTTCGAATCCTGGCTGAAAAGGCATCACGATCCAGCGACATTGCGGAGGGCCGTGCTCGGGAACTTCGGCTACTTCCAGCACACCCGGTTTCCAGAGCCACTGTTAACTCACGTCGACATCGCTAGGATCGAGGCTATCTCGCGTTTTGGTATCCTGACCCCAAGGTTACGCGTCAAGGAGGGTATCAACGTCCCTCTTCTCCGACGACACCTGATGCTGGAAACGTCGCTGACCGCCGACAGCATTGACGTGCTGATGAGAAGACACGGCGTGGAGCTACCGGAGATCAAGGATAGAAGGCTGATCGAGATTCCAGACGAAGTGGTCGACGTGATCAGGAAGGAGGTGGACGACCTCGTGCCGATAGAGGAAGTGGCGCGCATCCTGGGCTGCTCTCCAACCGATGCTCATGAGGTTTCGCGGCGACTTTCCCGTCGGGGCTGGACCGGTTGCTTGACGAGGAAGAAGAACCGGAAAGCCACTCGTTTCTACATCAGAAGGGAGCTTGACAAGCTTTCGGCGGCACTCTCCGCGCTGCCTGCGCCACCGGGTTGTCCGACCGTCAACCTGCGGGCCTTCTCCAGGCTTCGATATCTGGGCGAAAGTCGGGTCATGGCGGACGTCCTTACAGGAGAGACTGAGGCGTTTCTCGGTCCTGGAAAGGGCGGTCTTCGGCATTTGCGTTTCGCTATCCCGCAGAAGCCCCGATATGGAGGTAGGCCCGCCCGCCTTGGCCGCACGCATGTTGCTGAGGGAGAGATGCTGTCATGCGAGTTTACCGGGATCACCGGGATCCGCACCGTCGGTATCAAGTATCTCATCGAGCATGGCATTTTACGAAGCCACGGTAGGCTTTCGTCGACACTTGATCGGGAGACAGCCCTGCGGTTTCACGAGAAGTATGTGACACCGATCCGGTATCTTCATGGGCAAGGTCTCAGCGTGCCGAGGGCGCGAGCACGTATTCTGGAACTTGGCCTAGCCTATGCATTCGATTACCAGAAAATCGGAGCCGCGGTCGTTGAACGAATCCATCTGGAGAAACATCTCGGTCCTCTGCACAGACCCGCCGCACACCAGGTGAGGCTCTGGAACTACCTAATCGCCTCCGGGAGGAACAACTGCCCGTCGTTCATAATCCCCGAGGTTCCAGGCGATGGTGAGACGTACGTTTATACGTCGACACGGAAGTTCATGTTCCGGGTGGTGTTCAGCACCCAGGGACTGACGTTCCGAATTACGTTCCAGCCTAAGGCTCGCCGGATCTGGAAGATCTTCTCCGCAGACCCTGACCTCTTCCGTGCGCTGATGCCAACCTTCGATTGGACCGAAACCGAGGATGAAGCTGTGGCGACCGCCACAGCCGTGGACGAGGACGCGATCGATTGCATCGCGGTGGAGATAGGGCACCTTGGCGCGAGGTTTCGGTACAAGATGCCTTAGGTCTCGCGCGACGTAGGAGAAGTTCAAGTTGATTTTGTCGGCGGGCGCCCTCGAATTTGCGGCGCTGCCTTGAAGGAAGGAAGCGGCAGTGAATATGATCATGCTAAAGGGATCTGATGTCGATCGAACTCCCATCACCGTCGCCGAAGCGCTCTTTCCCGCTCACCTGTCCAACCAACGTGGAGGGAAGAGGAGTGATCGGCATGGTTACTTCCGCTTGTCGGCCTTCGGATCGGGTCGGAAGGTCACATAGAAATTGTTGTCGATCACAGCGTTTCGAAAGTCTTCGGCCGTACGCCTCTTCGGTGGTTCAGCCACGCGTTCAACTATGACGCACGTAGAACGGACCTGCGAGCGCTTAGTGTAGTTGCTGGGGCTGTTCTTCACCTTGATCATCAGTAGTCCGTGAAGATCTTTCTCAGATCCTTGTCGCTTATCTTTTCTTTGCAGGCATCGCCCACGCGGCGGGCCTTGCCACCATTAACGCTCTTGTAGCACGTACTGGTTCCATCGGCATTAACGGTCAGCTCATACTGGATCTCGTCACTCGCCTTTGTCCAGACCTTC
>Ga0182739_1001800_pt1 | contig 21266 bp, 17 predicted proteins | sample eDN5th30CBELigBY_FD_128873 | JGI IMG/M metagenome (GOLD analysis project Ga0182739, IMG submission 128873) | Enriched backyard soil microbial communities from Emeryville, California, USA - eDNA 5th pass 30_C BE-Lig BY (version 2) (version 2) | ecosystem: Environmental > Terrestrial > Soil >...
CTGCTCTACCAACTGAGCTAACAGCCCGATTACTGCAAAGAAAAAGATTCTATAACAAAAATCGACGCTACGCCAAGCAAGCCGGAAAAAATTTCACATCCGGCCTAGATTTCTTTGGCGAGCGTTGCGGCGAGGCCGATGTAGGTGCGTGGCGTCATGGCCAGCAAGCGGGCCTTCGGCTCGGCTGGCAGGTCCAGCCCGCTGATGAACTCGGCCAAGGCTTCCTGCGTGATGCCTTTGCCGCGGGTCAATGCCTTGAGCTGCTCGTAAGGCTGCGGCAAGCCGTAGCGGCGCATGACCGTTTGCACCGGCTCGGCCAGGACTTCCCAGCACGTGTCGATGTCTGCGTCGATGGCGGCGGCGTTCAACTCAAGTTTGTTCAGGCCGCGCAGGCACGAGTCGTACGCCACGGCGCAATAACCAAAGGCCACGCCCAGGTTGCGCAATACGGTAGAGTCGGTCAGGTCACGCTGCCAGCGCGACAGCGGCAGCTTGTCGGCCAGATGGCGCAGCAGCGCATTGGCCAAGCCTATGTTGCCTTCCGAGTTTTCGAAGTCGATGGGGTTGACCTTGTGCGGCATGGTCGAGGAACCGACCTCGCCCTCTTTCAGGCGCTGCTTGAAGTAGCCCAGTGCGATATAGCCCCAGATGTCGCGATCCAAATCCAGGATGATGGTGTTGGCGCGCGCGATGGCATCGAACAACGCCGCCATCCAGTCGTGAGGCTCGATCTGTATGGAATAGGGGTTCTGTGTCAAGCCCAGGCCGGAGAGCACCTTTTTGCTGAACCCGGGCCAGTCGATGTCCGGATAAGCCGACAAGTGGGCGTTGAAGTTACCCGTAGCGCCATTCATCTTGGCGAGCGGCTCGACAGCCTCGATCGCCGCGATGGCCCTGCCCAGCCGCGCCGCCACGTTCGCGAACTCCTTGCCCAGGGTGGTGGGGCTGGCCGGCTGTCCGTGTGTACGTGCCAACATGGGCTGGTCGGCAAACTGCCGCGCCAGCGTCTTGAGATGGTCGCAGAGCTCGCCCAGCCGAGGCAGGATGAAGTCAGCACGTGCGCGCGTCAGCATCAGGGCATGCGAGGTATTGTTGATGTCCTCGGATGTACAGGCGAAATGGATGAACTCGGCGGCCTCGGCCAATTCGGCATTGCCTGCGACCTGCTCCTTCAGCCAGTATTCGACAGCCTTCACATCATGATTGGTGATCTTCTCAATTTCCTTGATGCGCGCGGCATCCTGTTCGGAAAAATTCTCGACCAGCGCCTTCAATGCTTTCTTGGACTCATCCGAGAACGGCCGCAATTCAGGCAGGCCGGCGTCGGCCAGACCCAGCAGCCATGCAATCTCGACTTCGACGCGGTGCGCCATAAAGGCGGCCTCTGATAAAGTGCCTCGCAGCCCATCCGCTTTGGCGGCGTACCGGCCATCCAGCGGTGACAAGGCATTCAAAGGGCTGAGTTCCTGGGCTATTTTCATGACTGCTCACGTAAAGAAAAATCAGCACGAATTCTAACATTCGGCCCATTCCGGATCTCTCCGGCGCGTGCGCCCCTCGCACCGTGCAATAAAGGGGGTATCCGGCTGGGTTTCATACCCGAATGCGCATATAAACGACACATTGCAGCTCATCCTTATGGCGCAGGGGTTTTGTCCTCGCTCGTTGGCAAATATATAGCGGTATGCTGCTATACTTTTTTGGCTCATAACTACCGAACTTTGTCATGAAACTTATTGGTTCCCTCACTAGCCCTTACGTACGCAAAGTCCGCGTCGTCATGGCAGAAAAAAAACTCGAGTACGAGTTCGTGCTCGAAAACGTGTGGGCCGACAACACACAGATCCAGGCACACAATCCGCTAGGCAAGGTGCCCTGTCTGATCATGGACGATAACGGCAGCCTCTTCGACTCCCGCGTCATCGTGGAATACCTCGACACGCTCTCGCCGGTGGGCAGGCTCATACCCCAACCGGGCCGCGACCGCGCTGCCACAAAATGTTGGGAAGCCATCGCCGACGGCGTACTCGATGCGGCCGTTGCCATCAACATCGAAGTCAATCGCCGGCCGGCCGAGCTGCGCAGCGACGCATGGATCGAACGTCAGCACAAAAAGATTTCGGTAGCGCTCGATTCCATGGATAAAAGCCTGGACGACCAGCCGTTTTGCACGGGCATCAACTTCAGCCTCGCCGATGTCGCAGTGGGCTGCGCACTTGGCTATCTGGATCTGCGTTTCAGCGAGTTGAACTGGCGTTCGCGCTACAGCAACCTGCAACGCCTGGACGAAAAGCTGCAAACGCGCGCTTCGTTCATCAATACGCTGCCACCGAAAAGCTGACACGACGCGGCGTATCGCCAGCTGCCAAGACCCGGCCGAGCGCCGGGTTTTTTGTGGGCGCCGACATTGTGGGCGCCGAAAGTTACGCGCCTAGATCGCCAACGCGACGAACAAGGACACTGCCCCGCCCGCAAGCAACGCAATGGCGTTGGACAGGGGCACCGAGCCGCGATCGAGATAGTCGTAGAGCGCTTTCATGAGGGTGACGGCCAGCAGGCTTGCCGACGCGACTGCCATTCCTTCCGGGGCAACATAGGCGGCGACCAGAAGCCCGGCAATGAAGTGAAGCACTATGGCTAGCATCCGCGCACTCATGCGGCCTCTTGCAGTAAAGAAGTCGGCTCCCCAGAGAGCTTTCCGTGAAATAGTGAGCCTGGAACCTGACATGGAGATCCTGGGGCTGCGAGCCCAATAAAGACGGAAGCCAGCCGGCATCCTTGGTCATCGAATACAGACTGCGCATGCTCGCGCAGCTGAAGATTAGTGTTGTTCCGCCGTTTCACGCCAGTGGCCGTATGGCCCTTTTTGCAACGATATGGCATTACCAAACGCAACAGGCGTAAATGAAGCCTGTAAAGAAACAGTGCCCTAACCACGCAAGACATACATCGGCATGGCGTTACATGGAGTAGCAAACAAAAATAATAGCACACGTCCCCGGTTACGCGGCAGAACTTTCCAAGGGGAACGAACCGAGGCGCCTATCCGTAAAAACCCTTGGTTCGTTAACGACCTAGCTCATACCTGGCCGGGCGACTGTCAGGCCGGCCAAATGTAAGCGCAGGCCGGCGTTTTCACGTAACTGTAACGTTCTCATATTTGGACACGAGTTGCGATACCCCCTTTCGGCCTATTGTCCCGGAAATCTTTCCTGGTTGTAAACGAACTCGGTTTGTTACAGGCACGTCGATTCGGTCTGATAGCCTAACGCTTCGAGAGGTTTGGCCGGCGGCGATCGTGCCTCCGCGGAACATGAGGAAAAGTCTGAAGTGCTGTGCAAAATGGATCCGCGACTCGCGAGTCGCCCGTATTCCAACGATGGTGAAGGAGGGACCGTGTCATCTTCGGCGAATGAGCCAGGATGGTACGTGGCCTACACGCGCCCTCGACAGGAGCACGTCGCGGAAACCAATTTGTCCCGGCAAGCCTTCGAGACCTACCTTCCTCTTTACAAAAAGCTCAAGAAGGCACGACCTGCCGCGGAGCGGCCGCGCGAAGGCCTTAATCAGCAAGGCGCAGTCACCGAGGCATCCCGACTCGCCACTTACGAGCCCATGTTCCCGCGCTACCTGTTTTTTCGCCCATCCCATCCGAAGCAATCGATCGCGGTCGTGCGTTCAAGTCGTGGTGTCAGCCACGTTGTCGCATTCGGTGCTCGACTGGCCTGCGTGGCGCCCGATGTCATGCGCGCCATACGAGCGTTCGAAGAACAAAGAAACGGCGCCGGGCTCGAAGCGATCAGCCCATTCCAACCCGGCACACGGGTCCGCCTGCGCGATTCAGCGCTGGGCGGCCTGGAAGGATTGGTGCATGCCGTCTCGGCAAAGCGGGTCTTCGTGTTGATGGAGCTGCTGGGGCAGCAACAGATGATCAAGGCCGAATATGACCAAGTCGAACATGCTTGAGCGGGACCAGCCATAGTCCCGCGCGGCGATGCATCCATCGCGCATCGCCATCGCGCCCTGGAGCACACGCTGTACTGCAGCGGCGCTCGGTGATGGACTTCGACGTTCATCAAATCAGGCGCACAAGACATCACCCCCCGGCTGCGTCGCCCTATCGCGACGTCCTGCCGCGGGCCCAATAACGGTTATCCCAGTGAAGTGTTCATGCCGCAAAGCATGTGAACACTGCGGTAGCCTGCGCGCTCGGCGCGCCCGGTCGCGCAGCGCCCGGCTTTCACTCTTTTCTTAAGTTGATTCAATGAGTTCTTTCATGCGCCGGTGTATGAACCTTCGCGCCCGCTATGCCGCGCCAGCGAGCGTCCTCGGCCTGTCTATTCTGCTGTCCGCGTGTGCCCTGGCACCAGGCATGCATATGGGCGACCCCGAGGCGGCCGATAAGGCCATCAAAGAGGACGCAGCGCCGGCAGGCGCGCTGACGCCCATTACGCGCGACCTGATTCTCGAGCAACGCGCTTCGCGCAGCAAGGAAATCAAGACAGAAGTGAAGCGTCTTTTCGGCAAGGGCAAGGCGTACACCATCGGGCCCGGCGACATTGTGAACATCGTGGTCTGGGGTCACCCTGAACTGGCGCTCGCCCCCGCTACCTCGAACCGGAGCATGGGGTCATCAAGCCAGGCCGATGTCGGTAACGGGTACAACGTCAACCCCGACGGCATCATCCAGTTTCCGTTTATCGGCCCCGTGAAGATCGCGGGCCTGACCGAGGACCAGGCGCGCAAGCTTCTGACGAACCGAATAGCGAAATACATCCGCAATCCGCAGCTGACGGTTCGCGTGCAAGCTTATCGCCACGACCGCGTCTATGTCGACGGCGAGGTGCGCGCCCCGGGCTTGCAGACCATGGACGACATACCGATGACTTTGCCCGAGGCCATCAACCGGGCCGGCGGCTTTACGCCGGAAGCAGACCGCTCTTCAGTCGTGCTGACGCGCAAGGGAGTGTCCACGGAGATCAATTTGCCGCTGTTGACGCGACTGGGTGTCAATCCCAATCGTATCCTGCTGGCCGGCGGAGACCTGCTGCGGGTCGTGGCCAGAAACGAATCGAAGATTTTCGTCCTGGGCGAGGTGTCAACCCCGCGCGCCCTGCAAATGCATGATGGCCGACTCTCCCTGACCGAAGCGCTGGGCGAGGCGGGAGGCGCAAGCCCTCTTACCTCCGATCCGCGACAAATCTATGTCATCCGGAAACCGCCGCGCAAAGACGACGAAGAAGAAGTCGCGGAGATCTACCACCTGGATGCGGCAACGCCGACCGCGTTCATGCTGGCCAACGACTTCGAGTTGCAGCCGCGCGATGTGGTCTTCATCGACGCCGCGCCGGTCGTTCGCTGGAACCGTGTGGTCAGCAACGTGCTGCCCAGCTACGACAGCATGTTCATCAACACGCGCAACACCACCAAGTAAGGCGCCCATGATGAATGCGATTCTCGTCGTCTGCGTCGGCAACATTTGCCGGAGTCCGGTTGCCGAAGCGTTCCTCAAGCAGCACTTCCCCGACAAGCGGATATGGTCGGCCGGGCTTTCCGCCCTGGTCGGCAAGCCCGCCCACCCGACCGCCCGGGAAATCGCGGCGCGCGGCGGACTGGATCTGTCCGGCCACCGCGCTCAGCAGATTTCCGGCTGGATGTGCAGCGAGGCAGACCTGATTCTGGTGATGGAAGCCGGACATCGGGCCGAGCTGGAGCAACAGTTCCCGCTGGCACGGGGAAAGATCCATCGCTTGGGCGAAAGCCGGGATGGCGGCATGGACATCGCCGACCCGTACAAGCGACCACACTCGGCGTTCGAAGCGGCTCACGCCGACATCGAACGCAGCGTCACACATTGGGCCGCCCGCATCAGGAAACTGAGCTGAACGCCGCCATGCAACCACTGACTTCAACCGATGCAATCTACTGACGCCACCTCCAAGTCCGCCCTTTCCGACATCCGCGACAATGATGACATCGACTTTCTCGGCATGTTCGATGCCATCGTCGAGGCGCGATGGCTGATTCTCGCCATTGCGCTCGTGGCCACCTTGGTCGGAGGCGCCTACGCCATCCTGAGCCAACCCGTCTACCGCGCGGACAGTCTCATCCAGGTCGAACAAAGCCAATCCAGCACCAGTAACCTGCTCAGCGAGATGTCGACGCTCTTCGATGTCCAGTCTCCCGCGTCGGCCGAGATCGAACTGCTGCGGTCCAGGCTGGTCGTAGGTGCGGCCGTCGACGCGCTGCAACTGCATATCAGCGCGGCCCCCGACTACCTGCCGCTCATTGGCGCCTGGATGGCATCGCGCGCCACGGCGCTTTCCGAGCCGGGACTGTTCGGCATCGGAGGTCAGGTATCCGGCACGGAATCCATACGACTGAAGCAGCTCGATGTTCCGTCCTCGCTCGAAGGGCAAGAACTCGCTCTGGTGAGGACCTCCGAAGGCTATACCTTGCACGACGCCGGCGGCAGGCAGCTGACGGAAGGCAAGATCGGCACCGCACAGGACTTCGAGGTGGACGGAGAATCCGGCCGCATCCACGTGGCATCGCTCGAGGCCAAGCCCGGCGCACGGTTTACGCTCAAGCGCCGATCACGACTCGCCATGATCAAAGGACTGCAAGGCGGATTGGAGATCACCGAAAAAGGAAAGCAGTCGGGCGTCCTGTCGATCACCCTGACCGGCACCGAACCCGCCCGCATCACCCGTATCCTCAATGCGATCGGGGCCGCCTATGTGCAGCAGAATGTCGAACGCAAGGCCGCCGAGGCCGAGAAATCACTGGCTTTCCTGGACGACTTCCTGCCCGAACTGAAGACGCGGATGGACGAGGCGGCAGACAAGTACACGAAATTTCGCGATACCCACGGCACGTTCGATCTGGGCACCGAAGGATCGCTCTCGCTCAACACGTCGGTCAGCCTGCAAAACGAATTGTTCGCCTTGCAACAGAAGCGCCGCGAGCTGATGTCGCAGTACACAGAGGCACACCCCAGTGCCCAGGTACTGGACCAGCAGATCGCAGCACTCAAGAAAGAGCTGGGTGAACTGGACGCACAGATCAAGACCCTGCCTGACATGGAGCAGCAACTGCTCAACCTGATGCGCGATGTGAAGGTAAACGGCGAGCTTTATGTGAACCTGCTCAACAGTGCGCAACAACTGCGCCTGGTGAAGGAAGGCAAAGTGGGCAACGTGCGCGTGGTCGACGTCGCGGTGCCGCCCGAAACTCCCATCGGACCCAATCGCCTGCTGATCCTCATGGCGTCGTTGCTGCTGGGCCTGGCTGCAGGGGTAGGCGTAGCGCTGGTGCGCAACATGCTCCGGCCCGGCATCAAGGATCCCAATGACATCGAATCAACCCTGGGCCTGCATGTGTTTGCCACCGTTCCGCACACGCCCGCCCAAGCCGCATTGCATGAACGCATCAGCCGCCGTGTCGCGGGCCAGCACCTGCTGGCGCAAACCGCGCCGCGCGATCCCGCCATTGAGAGCCTGCGCAGCCTGCGTACGGCGCTGCAGTTCGCCCTGCTGGACGCCCCGAACAACATCGTCCTGCTGACCGGCCCCACTCCGGGTATCGGCAAATCGTTTACGAGCGTCAATTTCGCCGCAGTGCTGGGCGCGGCCAACAAGCGCGTCTTGCTGATCGACGCCGACCTTCGCAAGGGCTATGTCAACCAGTACTTCGGCTTGCCGCGGCCACGAGGGCTAAGCGAGCTCATCGCAGGCATTGCGCCGATGGACGAGCTGGTGCATCGCGACGTCGCGCCCAATCTGGATCTGTTGACGACCGGGGTGCTGCCACCCAATCCCGCCGAGTTGCTGCTCTCTCCCGCCACAGCGAAAATCCTGCAGCAGCTTTCCGGCGAGTACGACATCGTCCTTCTCGACACGACGCCCATCCTGGCCGTCTCGGACGCCATGGCGCTCGCCCCGCACGCGGGCACGGTATTCCTGCTGGCGCGGGCCGATGTCAGCACGCTGGGCGAACTCGAGGAATCGGCGAAGCGACTGAATCAGGCAGGGGCGCAGGTCAAGGGCGTCATCTTCAACGATCTGGTGGCAACCAGTCGCCGCTACGGATCCAAGTACGGCAATTACCGCTACACGAATTATGAGTACGAAGCCGAGCAGCCGTAAGCCATGACAAGCCTGAACAAGAAAATCGGCATAGGCATAGCGTGGAACATTGCGAACATGCTGGTCAGTCGCGGTGCGTCGGTCGTGTTCACGCTGTTCCTGGCCCGCTTCCTGATGCCAGAGGCATTTGGCCTGATGGCCATGGTCGCGATTTGCTATGCGCTCGCAGACACCTTGATGACCGCCGGATTCGGCCAAGCCATCATTCGGCAGAAGTCGATCAGCGCCACCGACCTGTCCACGGCCTTCCTCACCAACCTCGGCTTCAGTGTCATGGCGTACGGACTCGTCTATGCCGTGGCGCCATGGGCGGCCGGCTTTTACGAGCAAGCCGAATTGACGTCCTTGATCCGGGTCACCGGCCTGGTGCTCTTCATCAACTCGCTGAAGGTCGTCCAGTTGGCCTTGATGAATCGCGAGATGGACTTCAAGGGTCTGATGCGCGCCAACTCGAGCGCGACGATCGTGGCAGGCACCGTGGCCGTCTCCATGGCCTATGCCGGGATGGGCGTGTGGAGCCTGGTCGCCCAGTTCATGGTAGCGGCGGCCGTCTCGACCGCCATCCTGTGGTTCTCAAGCAGCTGGCGGCCCAGCTTTCTGTTCAGCGTCGCATCCTTCAGATCCATGTTCGGCTTTGGCTCCCGGCTCACGCTCGAGAACGTGTTGAACGTGCTTTACGAGAACTCGTACGTCCTCGTCATCGGCAAGCTGTTCACCCCTGAAACAACGGGTCTTTATTACTTCGCGAAACGCATCCGCGACCTGATTGTCGACCAGGCGAACAGCGCGGTTCAGCAGGCGACCTACCCTGCCATGGCGAGGATCCAGGACGAAAACACAGGTCTGAAGACGATGTACCGCAGCATTATCCAACTGCTCTTCTTCGTCATCGCGCCCGGCTTGCTCGCCCTCGCCGTGCTGGCGGAACCGCTGTTCGAGATCGCGTTCAACGTGCGATGGCTGCCTGCCGTGCCCTATTTGCAGCTCTTGTGCCTGGCAGGCCTATTCCTGCCCGTGCATGCCGTCAATTTCAACATGCTCAAAGTGAAGGGACGCACCGACCTGGTCGTCTACCTGGGCCTCATCAAGAAAGGCTTGCATCTTGGACTGCTGGCGGCTTCGGCGCCGTTCGGCATGGAGGCCATCCTGGTCAGCCAGATCATCGCCATGGTCCTGTCGTCGTTGCCGTACATGCGCTATTCGTCCGCGCTGATCGGCTATGGCTATGCGGAACAGTTGAAGGACATGCTCAAACCTCTGGCTGCTGCAACCGCCGGGGCCGCCGCGGCGTGGGCCCTCCTGCATCCGCTGGACGCTCCAGCCTACCTGTCGGCCCTGGTCGGCAGTGTGGCTTTCACCGTCGTCTACGCCGCGGCCAGCCATGTGATCGGAGCCGAAGGCTACGCGCTGGCCAAACGCAAGGCGGGTGCCTTCGCCGCGGTAGCCCTCAAGAGAAAAGCATCCAAGGTGCAGGCTTGAGATTTCAGGAACAGACCCGTGGCCACAAGCAATCAAGGAGTCGAATGGGCAAGACATTATTTGCCGGTGAGTATTCGTCGCGGAACGTCGGTGACGGCATCATCAAGCTTGCGATCGAGACACTATGCCGCGATCATGGCGTCGACGCGGAGTTCCGCGACTTCTTCGGCAACGCGGTGCCGGCACGGCCGGCAAGGTCCGATGCATCGGCCACCGCCGCAGCGGCGCCCGGCATTGCCCTGCACGCTGGCTCGGCACAAAGAATGGGCCCGGTCAAGCGTCGCCTGCTGGCGTCGGCGACCGTCAATTACGCCATCGCCATCCTGTTTTATCTGACGCGCTACAAGCGGATCGCGGCCCGCTACGATACGGCGAAGTACCGACAGGTCGTCATCGGCGGGGGCAACCTGTTGATGGACAACTTCCTGAATTTTCCTTTCCTCATCTTGCGTGTCGTCAAGGAATGCGAGCGCAACAAGGTGCCGCTGAAGCTGTTCTCCGTCGGTGCAGGCCGGAAGCTGAGCTTGCCCGCAAGAAAAATCATCGGCCGCATCGTGCAGTCGGATGCCGTGGTCAGCATCATGTGCCGCGACGAACACTCTTGCGCCTTGGTGCGCGACGCGGCCCATCCCCGGCACAGCCACAAGGTGAAGTCCAGCTTCGACAGCGGGCTGTATCTGCAGCGCGACGACAGCCTCACGGCCGCCGGATCGACCATAGGACTGGGCGTGATCGCCCCCTCTGTGCTTGGAACACTGGCCCCCGATCACCCCATGGCAAACCCCGACTTCGCCGTGGCATGGTGGGACGGCATCGTGGGCTCGTTGCACCAGCACATGCCGGCGCAAGACATCGAACTCATCTCCAACGGCTCGACGCCGGACAACGATTTTGCGCACATGCTGTGGAACGCGCTGTCGCCGCGATATCCCGGACTGTCGGTCTGCACGGATATCCGCAAGCCCGAGGACCTGCTCCAGCGCATCGCCGGCTATCGGGCCCTGGCCGCCTTCCGCATGCATGCCACGGTTACCGCCATGGCCCTGCAAGTGCCGGTCATGGGCTTCGAATGGGATCCGAAAGTTCTCCAGATGTTCTCCTACTGCGGCAAGCGCGACGCCTGCATATCGATCGCGGAATTCAACCAGTACTCGGCCGACGACATCACCGACTCATTGCTGAGCCAGACACCGGCATCCTTGCTCGATATCCGATCCGGCCTTCGCGCCGACTTTCGAACCACTGTGGGAGCAGACGAGTGAAGGCAGCCCAAGCGGACATGAGCGACAACGGACACGCCCGAAAAGCGCCAGGGCCCGTTGCCCTTTTCATCCCGTCTCTGAACGGCGGCGGTGCCGAACGGGTCATGGTGTCCCTTGCCAACGGGTTCGCCCGGAAGGGGTTGGATGTGCACCTGGTATTGGTGAGAAACGAAGGCGTGTATCGATCCGCCGTGGACGCCGCCGTCCGCGTCGTGGACTTGAACGGGTCCCGTACCTTGAGCAGCGTCGTGGCCCTGGCCCGCTACCTGAAGCGGCATCGGCCGCGCGCGCTCCTTTCGGCCATGAACTATGTCAACGTCGTCGCTATCTGGGCCCGGATACTGGCCCGCTCCAACTGTCGGCTGGTTATCTCGGAGCACGCCAACCTGTCGCAGGCACTCGCCGACACGGCAGGCGCCGTCACGAAGATTCTTCCCTGGATGATGAAGCGTTCCTATCCGCGCGCGGACGCCATTATCACGGTGTCCGACGGCGTTGCCGCCGACCTCAGCACCCGGCTCGGCCTCGCGCGATCACGTATCGTCACGCGCCACAATCCCATCGAGACCATAGAAGCGCTGAACAAGAGTGCCGAAACACTCGCGCATCCCTGGTTTGCAGCCGGGGAGCCGCCGGTCATACTCGGCGCCGGGCGGCTGAGCAAAGAAAAGGACTTTGCGACCCTCATCAAGGCCTTCGACCACTTGCGTGCATCGAAGAACGCGCGCCTGGTCGTCCTCGGCGAAGGCGCCGAGCGGCCCGCCCTCGAAGCGTTGCGCGATGCCTCCGATCACCGCGGCGACATACTGTTGGCCGGCTTTCAGGCCAATCCCTATAACTGGATGCGTGCCGCGTCGGTCTTTGTCCTGTCTTCACGTTGGGAAGGCTTCGGCAATGTTCTGGTCGAAGCCATGGCTTGCGGAACTCCCGTAGTGAGCACCCGGTGCCCCAGCGGCCCCGAGGAAATATTGGCACAAGGCAAATGGGGCCGGCTGAGTCCGGTAGGCGACGCCCGCGCGCTGGCAGCCGCCATTGACGCCACGCTTTCCGACTCGACCCAACCGGATGTGCAGAACCGCTCACAGGACTTCAGCGTCGCTCGCGCCGTCGATGCGTATCTGACCGTCCTCGACCCCGATTTCCCTGTTGACATGCCAACAGCCCCTCGCGCGGGCGTCGCCATCCCCTGACTTTCAACCCAAGGACAGCTATGTGCGGTATCACCGGTTTCTTTTCGCCCAGTCGCGGCACCCTCGATCGCAGCGCCGTCGCAGCCAGGATGGCCGACACGCTCGTGCATCGAGGCCCTGACGACGCGGGCGTCTGGGCCGACGAGACCATGGGACTGACCCTCGCCCATCGACGCCTGTCCGTGCAGGACCTGTCGCCTGCCGGACATCAACCCATGTTGTCTGCCTGCGATCGCTATGTCATTGCCTTCAACGGGGAGATCTATAACCACCTCGACCTCAGGCGGCAGTTGCAGGCGGCCGGACAATCGCCGGCATGGCGCGGCCATGCCGACACGGAAACATTGCTGGCGTGCTTCAGCGCGTGGGGCGTGAAAAAGACGTTGCAAGCGGCGGTCGGCATGTTCGCCATCGTCCTGTGGGATCGTCAGGAAAAGTCCTTGACGCTGGCCCGCGATCGCTTCGGCGAGAAGCCCCTTTACTGGGGCTGGCAGGGCAACTCGCTGCTGTTTGGCTCCGAATTGAAGGCGCTGAAAGCGCACCCCTCGTTTCGCGCAAGCATCGATCGCGGCGCCATCGCCCTGCTGCTGCGCCATGGTTATATCGCAGCGCCACACAGCATCTACGAGCATATCTACAAACTTCCTCCGGGCCACTATGTCAGCATCGGCCTCGGCCACCAGCCTGACCCACACTCGTCCGTTCCGATACCCTACTGGACCTTGAATGAAGTGGTGCATGCGGGCCTGGCCAACCCATTCGATGGCGACAGCACGTCGGCCATCGATGCCCTGGAACGTCAACTGAGCGCCAGCATCCGCGGACAGATGCTGGCCGATGTGCCCTTGGGCGCCTTCCTGAGCGGCGGCGTGGACAGCAGCGTCATCGTCGCGCTGATGCAGTCGCAGAGCAGTCAGCCGGTGCGCAGCTTCACCATCGGCTTCGAAGACCAGCGATACGACGAGGCCGTGCATGCGCAAGCCATTGCACGCCACCTGGGGACCTCGCATACGGAACTGTATGTGACGGCCAACGACGCCCTCGCCACCATCCCGGGCCTGCCGGGCATTTACGATGAACCCTTCGCGGACAGTTCCCAGATACCCACACTACTGGTCAGCCGCCTGGCACGGGAGAACGTCACCGTCGCCTTGAGCGGCGACGCGGGCGACGAATTGTTCGGCGGGTACAACACGTACCGGTTCGCCCCCGCGTTGTGGCGCAAGTTCGGCCGCCTGCCCAACTCCGTCAGGAAGGCCGCCGCGGCGGGACTGACCGGCGTGTCCACGGCATCCTGGGACAACCTTATCCAGCCCTTGAACAAGTTCTTGCCGGGGCGGTTGCGGGGGGCCACTGGCGAGAAGCTGCACAAGCTCGCCGGACTGATGTCGGTGCGCAGCAAGGAAGCCTTCTTTCGCGAGCTCAGCAGTCACTGGCGCTTTCCTCAGCATATCGTCATCGACGCCGCCGAGCCCGCCACGTTGCTGAATACTCCGTCGGCCTGGCCGCAGACCGACAGCTTCGAGCACTGGATGATGGCGGTCAGCGCCCAGACATACATGACCGACGACATTCTGCCCAAGATCGATCGCGCCTCCATGTCGGCGAGCCTTGAAGTGCGGGTTCCCATGCTGGATCACCGCGTCGTCGAGCTGGCCTGGCGCATGCCTCTGTCGCTGAAACTGCGCGATGGCCAGGGCAAGTGGCTGCTGCGCCAGGTGCTCTACCGGCACGTGCCCCGCGAACTCATCGAGCGACCGAAAAAAGGCTTCTCGATTCCCCTGGGCGCATGGCTTCGCGGACCCTTGCGCGAATGGGCCGACACATTGCTCGACGAGCAGCGCCTGCGGCGTGAAGCCTACTTTTATCCCGGCCCGATCCGGCAGGCGTGGCGTCTGCACCAGGAAGGCAAGGTCGATTATTCGGAACGCCTGTGGTCGGTCCTGATGTTCCAGTCATGGCTCGCCGAGCACCACTGAACCCATGGAGCAAACCATCAAGATCACCCATGTCATCGTGGGCCTGGACGTCGGCGGCGCAGAGCGCTTCCTCTGCCGCCTCATCGCTGCCCACCGCGATCACCCGGGCTACGAGCATCGCGTCATTTCGTTGACGAGTAAAGGCGTGCTGGGCCCGGTGCTTGAAACGTCGGGCATACCCGTGAACACGTTGGGCATGCGCCGCCTCGCCGACGCACCGAGGACTTACCGGCGGCTCGTCCGGCTGTTGCGCGCCCATCGGCCCGACGTCCTGCAATGCTGGATGTACTACGCCGACTTGCTGGGCGGCCTGGCCGCCAGGCGGCTGGGAATCCGGAACGTGTTGTGGGGTATCCGCAACTCGCATTTCGAATCCGGCGGCACACGCTTGAAGCGGGCGATCCGCAAGGTGTGCGCCTGGGGTTCCCACCGCCTCCCCACCACAGTCGTCTGTGTCGCGGACTCGGCAATGGCGGTGCATGCTCGCGCCGGTTATGACCGGTCCCGCATGCAGGTCATCCATAACGGCTATGACCCCGCCAACTTCACGTTTTCGTCGACGCACCGCAAGCAGCTGCGCGATGAGCTGGGCATGACCGAGGACAACCTGGTCGTCGGCTCGGTGGGACGCTACAGCCCGGCGAAAGACCATGCTTCGTTCATCCGGGCGGCGGCCATCGTGGGACAGCGCATCGAGCACGTGCGATTCCTGCTGGTCGGCCGCGGACTGACCCGCGACAACCCGGAACTGGCCGAACTGATATCCGCCACCGGCATGCCGGAGCGTTTTCTTTTGTTGGGCGAACGCAGCGATGTCGCCGCCTGCATGAGTGCCATGGATGTGTTTTGCCTGCACTCGAGAACCGAAGGCTTCCCGAACGTACTGGGGGAAGCCATGTGCGTCGGCCTGCCCTGTGTATCGACGGACGTGGGCGACGCGCGACTCCTGCTGGGCGACACCGGCATGACAGTGAACGGCGCCACACCGGACGACCTCGCGCGGGTCCTGCGCGACATGCTGCGCCTGCCCCCGGCACAGCGGATGGCGTTAGGCGCGCAGGCCAGGCAGCGCATCGTCGAGCGCTACACCCTCGACCATGCCGTGCGCAAGTTCGAAGCGCTTTATCAATCCACTTGATGTCATCCATTCCTTCGCTTTCAGGAACAACAATGGCTTTGAAAGAACTCGTACTGAAGTACGCCCCGATCCCGATCCAGAACGCAGGCATCAGCCTCTACAACACCTTCCTGTATCGACAGCGGCACCAAGGCGCCTACCGCGCCTATCGCGAGTATTACGAGCGCTTCGAGCAGGCAAGCGAGGAGGAAATCGCCCGGGAGGCGCAAAGGCGCCTGGCCGATTTCCTGCACAACGCCACGGCACACTCGCCCTGGTACGCCAGGCACCGCGGCAAGGCCTTGCACGAGTTCCCCATCCTGGAGAAGGCGCAACTGCTGGCGCACATGGAGGAGATCCGCACCATGCCCGAGAAGGACGGCATCGTCAGCCTCACGGGCGGGACGACCGGTGCCTCCATGAAGGTCATCTACGCACCACGCGACATGCAGGAACGCTTTGCCCTGAAAGACCATTTTCGCGCCGGGTACGGATACAAGCTGGGCCGCAAGGTGGCCTGGTTCAGCGGCAAGAGCCTGCTGCGCCCTGCCGACATCGAGGCCGGCACCGTCTTCAGGGACGACTACATCAACAAGATCCGCTTCTTCTCGACGTTCCATATCAGCCAACAGAATTTCGACGCCTACTGGCGAGCCCTCTGCGCCTTCAAACCCGATTACATCGTCGGCTTTCCGTCGAGCGTCTACGACCTGTGCTCCATGGCGTTGGAGCGCAATGTATCGTATGACGGCGGCGTCAAGGCCTTCTTCCCCACGGCGGAAACCGTCCTGCCGCTACATCGCCAGGTCATTCCTGACGTACTCGGATGCCAGGTGGTCGATCAGTACGCGGCCTCGGAAGGCGCCCCGTTCATCTTGCAATGCAAGCACGGTGGCCTGCATATCCATCCCCTGACCGGCGTCTTCGAAGTCGTCGACGAAAACATGCAGCCCGCATCGGAAGGCGAAATACTGGTGACGGCCTTTACCACCTCGGGAACGCCCTTGATCCGCTATCGAATCGGCGACCGGATCAAGCTGGCGCCGGCTTCCTACCGCTGCCCTTGCGGCTCCTGCTTCCCGGTGGTCGAACACATCGATGGGCGCACGTCCGATTTCATCTGGTCGCCGCAGAACGGCAAGGTGAACCTGGGCAATATCAGCAACTGCACCAAAGACGTAGCAGGCATCATTTGCTTCCAGGTGAAGCAGGAGGAGCCGGACGCCGTCAATGTCGCCCTGGTCGCCAATGGCCTTTTTTCGGCCGAACAAAGAAAGCGCTTCATGGACGCCATGGCCTTGCGGCTGGGCGACATGCAAATTCGCCTGACCGTCGTCGAAGACATACCGCGCGAAGCGAGCGGGAAATTCCGTATCGTCAAGAACTTGCTGTCTCCTGACGCCATGCTGCCCGCTCAAGGTCACAGAGGCTAGGCCATGACGCTCCTCGGCTCACCGCTGGGACTGGCCACGACCGTACTCGTGTACTTGCTCGGGCTGCTTGCCTCGCTTGCCGTAGGGAGGCGGCTGCGACTGCCCAAAGGGCGCACCGTCGTGCTGTATGTGTGGCATTCCGTCTTCTGCGTACTCTATGCCCTCTACGCCCTGACGAACGGTGCAGACGCCCTGGTGTATTACGCCAAGGCGGCGCAAGGCGAGTTCATATGGTCAGTGGGAACGGGCGCCGTCGTCAGCATTGCCACGCTGTTCGTGACCGGACTGCAGCTCCCGTTCCTGGGCGCGTGCCTGCTGTTCAATATCTTCGGAACGATAGGCCTGCTCGCCTTCGACGCCACACTGCGCACGGTCACGGCCAGCAAGTCGGCACGTATTCGCAGGCTTGCCACGGTCATCACCTTCCTGCCCTCGATCAGCTTCTGGTCCGCCGCTCTGGGCAAGGATTCGCTGGCCTTCATGGCCACCGGGCTCGTCCTGTGGTCAGCCATGGACATGAAACGCAGGACCTTCCTCATGGCAGGCGCAATTGGCGTCATGGTGCTGGTGCGGCCACACATCGCCGGAACGATGGTCATTGCACTGACGGCATCGTTGGTGGTCCAGCGCAGGATTCCTTTGCCCCAGCGCCTGCTGCTGGGCACCGCTGCATTGGGCGCCACGCTGGCCATGATTCCCTTCGCCATGAACTATGCCGGTGTCGGGGAAGGCGCAGGGGCGGACGAGCTGATGAGCTACGTCGAGCAGCGCCAATCGGTCAACACGCAGGGCGGCAGCAGCATAGACATCGCCTCCATGAGCCTGCCCCTAAAACTCTACAGCTACCTCTTTCGACCGCTGCCGTTCGAAGCGAGCAGCATCTTTGCCCTGGCCGCATCGACAGACAACGTCATCCTCCTGTTTCTGTTTATCGCGGGCAGCATGAATATGCTGAGACGGCTCAAGCATCCCGTCGAAGGCAATCGCGCCTTCATGTGGTGCTTTGCGCTCCTGGCGTGGCTCATCCTGTCGATGACGACTGCGAACCTGGGCATCTCCGTCAGACAGAAATGGATGTTTGCTCCCATGCTGATCGTCTTGTGGATCTCCGTGCTGGGCAAGGCGCGGACGGGTCCCCGATCGCGAAGCAAGGTCCGCAAGCCATCCCCCCTTCCCATCGCGCCATTGCGCACTCCACCTACGGCACGACCATGAAACTTTTATTGATCGCCGGCTTCGCCGACTCGCTGCTGCAATTCCGCGGGCCGCTCATGGAAGCGCTGCAGGACGCGAAAATCGAGGTGCATGTCGCCGCTCCCGGCCTTGGCGTTGACAGTCCCATGCGCAGTCAGCTCGAGGCAAAAGGCATCGCCGCGCACGATATCGCCTTGCGGCGAACCGGGATGAATCCCGTGGCCGACCTGGCGTGCCTGCTGTCGCTCTGGCGGCTGATGCGTCGCATACGACCGGAGATTGTTCTGGGCTATACCATCAAGCCGGTCATCTACGGCTCGCTGGCCGCCTGGGTCGCGCGCGTACCACGCCGCTATGCACTCATCACCGGCTTGGGCTACGCCTTCCAGGGACAGCACGACGCCTCCTTCGGAAGGCGCGTCGTGCGCGCGGTCGTCCAGAAGTTGTATGCGCTGGGCCTGCGCAACACCCATAAGGTGTTCTTCCAGAATCCTGACGATGAAGCGTTGTTTCGCACACTGCGCATCATCCGAGACCATAGCGCAACGCAGGTCGTCAACGGATCCGGAGTGGACATTGCCGCCTTTGCACCCGTCCCGCTGCCGGGCACGCCGCACTTCCTGTTGATCGGGCGACTGCTCGGGGACAAGGGGGTGCGGGAGTATGCCGAGGCCGCGGCGCTCCTCCGCCAGCGCCATCCCCACGCGGTCTTCAGCCTCGCCGGCTGGATCGACGAAAACCCCGATGCCATCGCGCAGGACGAACTCGACACATGGGTACGCGATGGCACGCTGCACTATCACGGCCGCCTGAGCGATGTCCGGCCGGCAATCGCCGCCTGCGCGGTGTATGTGCTGCCTTCGTACCGCGAAGGGACGCCGCGCACGGTACTCGAGGCAATGGCCATGGGCCGGGCCATCGTCACCACGGATGCGCCCGGTTGCCGCGAGACGGTCGTGCATGGCAAGAACGGCTACTTGGTCAAGGTGCGTTCCGCCACCGAGCTGGCCGAGGCCCTGGAACGGCTCATTGAATCGCCGGCACTCATTGCGGAGATGGGCGCCACGTCGCGGCAAATGGCCGAGCAGCGCTATGACGTGCACAAGGTCAACGCGGCCATGCTGCGGGGCATGGGTATTCCTTCTCATGACGGAGCCGATTGGCAACCCTATGGCCAAGGCGCGCTGCGCTCCAGCAACACGGGAAATACATGATCAAGCGTTTATTCGACATCGTCGTATCGGCTTCGGCGCTGATGCTTCTCGCGCCCGTGATGGGCGTGGTCGCATGGCAGATCCGGAAAAACCTGGGCTCGCCCGTCCTGTTCCGGCAGGTTCGCCCCGGCTTGCATGGCAAGCCCTTCCCCATGATCAAGTTTCGCAGCATGCGGGACGCAGTGGATGCGGCAGGCAATGCCTTGCCCGATGCACAGCGGCTCACGCCTTTCGGCCGGCTATTGCGCTCGACCAGTCTGGACGAGCTGCCGGAACTCTGGAATGTGCTGAAGGGGGACATGAGCCTCGTCGGACCCCGCCCCCTCCTCATGGAGTACCTGCCCTTGTATACGGCGGAGCAATCCCGCCGACACGAAATGCGACCCGGCATCACCGGTTGGGCACAGGTGAACGGCCGCAATGCGCTGGACTGGGAACAGAAGTTCCAGCTCGACGTCTGGTACGTCGACCATCAATCCTTCTGGCTGGATATGAAGATCATGCTGATGACAATCAAAAAAGTGTTTATGCGCGACGGTATCGGCGCGCCCGGAGAAGCAACGGTAAGCCGCTACACCGGATCCGGACAAACGCCATCAAACGTCAACGCCACACGGAGGCAGCCATGACCGCCCCGCTTTACGCCGTCTATGGCGCGAGCGGCTGCGGCCGCGGCATCATGCCTTTGGCGAAGGCGCAACTGAAGGATGAGGGCGTCGATCTTTCCCGACTGGTTTTCATCGATGACCAGCCGGCGGCCCGAGAGATCAACGGCCATCGCGTCCTCACCTATCAGGAGTTCCTGGACTGCGATGCTGACACGCGCCATGTGGTGCTTGCCATCGCCAACAGCGCGATACGCGAGCGCCTGGCCGACCGCTGTGCCGCAGCCGGCATACAGCCCTGGACAGTGCGCGCCGCCAATGTCATCACGATGGATGACATCGACCTGGGCGAGGGCGCAGCCCTGAGCCCCTTCGTCACGCTGACCTCGAATATACGCATCGGCCGGCATTTCCACGCGAACCTGTACAGCTACGTGGAGCATGACTGCGTCATCGGCGACTTTGTCACCTTCGCGCCCGGCGTCAAGTGCAACGGCAATATCCACATACACGACCATGCCTACATAGGGGCCGACGCCGTCATCAAGCAGGGCGAACCAGGCCGCCCGCTGGTCATCGGACGCGGTGCCGTGATCGGCATGGGCGCCGTGGTGACGCGCAGCGTCCCGCCTGAAACAACCGTTGTCGGCAACCCCGCGACTCCCCTCATGAGGAAGTGAAATCATGCTCAATACCTCATTTTCGCCTTGGCCCTCCTTTACCGAAGAGGAATCCGATGCGGTCCGCAATGTGATCCTGTCCAACCGCGTGAATTACTGGACGGGCGAGGAATGCCGCCAGTTCGAGAAAGAATTTGCCGCGTGGGCAGGCAGCCGGTACGCCGTCGCGGTCGGCAATGGCACGCTGGCGCTGGATGTCGCCCTGAAGGCACTGGGCGTGGGACCCGGAGACGAAGTCATCGTGACCTCGCGCACCTTCCTTGCCTCGGTATCGTGCGTCGTGAATGCGGGCGCCGTACCGATCTTCGCCGATGTCGACCGGGACTCGCAGAACATTACCGTGGACACCATCAACAAGGTGCTCAGCCCGCGCAGCCGCGCCATCATCTGCGTGCACCTGGCCGGCTGGCCCTGCGACATGGATCCCATCATGCAGTTGGCGGGCCAGCACGGCTTGCACGTGATCGAGGACTGCGCCCAGGCGCATGGCGCGGTGTATAAAGGCCGCGCGGTCGGGTCCATCGGCCATATCGGCGCCTGGTCATTCTGCCAGGACAAGATCATGACGACCGGCGGCGAAGGCGGCATGGTCACCACGCAAGATCGGGAGCTCTGGTCGGCGATGTGGTCCTACAAGGATCACGGCAAGAGCTGGGAAGCCGTGCATGAACGGCAGCATCCGCCGGGTTTCCGCTGGCTGCATGAAAGCTTTGGCACGAACTGGCGCATGATGGAAACGCAGGCCGCCATCGGTCGCATACAGTTGCGCCGCATGCCCGTCTGGCACAGCCAGCGGCGGGCCAACGCGGAGCGCATATGGAATACGGCCCATCAGCTCCCGGGATTGCGGGTGCCCTCCGTGCCGGACCACAGCACCCATGCGGCATACAAATGCTACGTCTTTGTCGAACCTTCCCGGCTGGAGGACGGCTGGGATCGCGACCGCATCCTGCAGGAAATCGGCGC
>Ga0182739_1001801_pt1 | contig 21257 bp, 20 predicted proteins | sample eDN5th30CBELigBY_FD_128873 | JGI IMG/M metagenome (GOLD analysis project Ga0182739, IMG submission 128873) | Enriched backyard soil microbial communities from Emeryville, California, USA - eDNA 5th pass 30_C BE-Lig BY (version 2) (version 2) | ecosystem: Environmental > Terrestrial > Soil >...
ACATATCGAAAGCCGCACCGGCGACGATTTCGAGCGGCTGGCGCTGACTCTGGACGACCAGAAGGCGTTCCAGTCCCTCGCGATCGACATGCTGCGCCATCTCCAGCTCGTTGAAGCTGAACCCATCGACGAAAGCGGTGAGGACGAGGAAGGCGAGGAGGATTCCGGCAAGGACGATCAGGACTCCGAGGACGAGGACGAAGCCGAGGGGCAGGAACTACGGCAGGAGCAGGTCGCCGGCGATAGCGGCGAAAGCGAAGGCGAGGAGGAAACCACCCAGGAGGTCGATAGCGACACCGAGATGTCGGAGGGCGACGTCGGTGACGAAGGGGAGGAGGGCATGTTGCCCGTCCGCCCGAACCGGCCGTGGATCGATTTGCCTGACACATTCGACTACAAGGCCTTCACCGAAGAATTCGACGAAGTCGTGGAAGCGACCGAGTTGTGTGACTTCGAGGAACTGGACCGGCTGCGTGCCTATCTCGACAGCCAGCTTACGGGCCTTCAGGGCATAGTCACCCGGCTGGCCAATCGGCTGCAGCGGCGCTTGATGGCGCAGCAGAACCGGTCGTGGGACTTCGATCAGGAAGAAGGGCTGCTGGACGCCGCACGTCTGGCGCGCGTCGTGGTCAGCCCGGGCCATTCGCTCAGCTACAAGAACGAGCGGGACATCGAGTTCAAGGATACGGTCGTCACGCTGCTGATCGACAATTCCGGTTCCATGCGCGGCCGCCCGATCTCCATCGCCGCGATCAGTGCCGACATCATGGCGCGCACGCTGGAACGTTGCGGCGTGAAGGTGGAAATTCTCGGGTTCACAACCCGCGCGTGGAAGGGCGGGCAGAGCCGCGAGAAATGGCTCGCCTCAGGCAAGCCTGCGACGCCGGGGCGTCTCAACGACCTGCGCCATATTGTGTACAAGAAGGCCGACGAGCCGATGCGCCGCGCGCGCAAGAGCCTGGGCCTGATGATGCGCGAAGGCCTGCTGAAGGAAAACATCGACGGCGAAGCGCTGATCTGGGCGCACAACCGTTTGCTTGCCCGGCAGGAAGACCGGCGCATCCTGATGGTCATTTCCGACGGCGCGCCGGTTGATGATTCCACCCTGAGCGTTAACTCGGCCGGTTATCTGGAAACGCACCTGCGCAAGGTGATCGAATGGATCGAGAAGCAGAGCCCGGTGCAACTGGTGGCCATCGGCATCGGCCATGACGTGACGCGCTATTACAAGCGCGCGGTGACGATCATGGATGTTGAGCAGCTCGGCGGCACGATCATCGAGCAGCTGGCCGATTTGTTCGAGGTGGATTGACGCCGTTCGCCGTGACCCGGGCGCAAGCGCTATTGCCTGGACTCAGCCGATCAGCAGGTAAGAGACCAGCAGAATCGGCGCCCATGCCAGTGCACCACCCGCGATCATGATCGCGGCGCGGTCGCCCATTGGCAGCTTGCCGGACTCCGCGCCCGACTCGATTATTGAGGGCAGAGCCTGAGCCGGTTGATCCTGAGTCTGCTCCTGCGCAGTCTCTTCCGGAGCGTGGAGGAACTGGCTCTTAAGCAAGGCCGCGCTGTAGCTGGCGCGTGAGATTGAACCGGCAAAGGTGCAGCCAGCCAGCGATTCACCGGCCCACACGACGGTGGCCTTCTTGCGGCCTTCGTGCGGCAGTTCCAGTTCGACCGTCTGGTCGACTTCCAGCGCCGGCTTTGCTTCTGCCAGGAAGCCCGTTTGCGAAAGGTCGCGCACTGAAAGCACGCGGTTTTCGCCATCCACCAAAGCTTTAAGCTTCAGCGCGACGGCCTTACGGCTGGCATAACGCCGTTCGAGAAATTCCTGGATGGGCTGTTTTTGCTGCGACACGGTCCGGCTCCTGCGAGGGGAGACATGGACCTTAACGATTAACGAATCGTCTCCGTTTCCCGTCGCATTCCCCGAGGCGTGCCGTAAGTGCGCCAGCCCGACGCTTGACCTTCCACGGATCGCGCGCCACGCGAACGCATCATGACTGCACCCCTGCGCCTGTTCAATTCGCTGACCCGTGAGATCGAGGTCTTCCAGCCTGTCCATTCGGGGGAGGCGAGGGTCTATTCATGCGGGCCGACGGTCTATAACTATCCCCACATCGGCAACATGCGCGCCTATGTCTTCGCTGACGGGCTGGGCCGCACGCTGAGCTGGAAGGGCCACGCGCTCACCCACGTCATCAACATCACCGATGTCGGCCATCTGACCGATGATGCCGATGCGGGTGAGGACAAGATGGAGAAGATGGCTGCGGAAAAGGCGCAGTCCATCTGGGACATCGCGCGGCATTATACGGAAGCCTATTGGGCCGACATAGCCGCGCTCAATATCCGCCAACCTGCCCGCTGGACCATCGCCACCGAATTCGTGCCCGCGATGATCGAGTTCGCCCAGAGCATTGCTGACAAGCACTGCTACGAGCTGGAGAGCGGGCTCTATTTCGATGTTTCCACCGTCGCGGATTATGGCCGCTTGGCTCGTGCGCATACCGATGAGGGTGAGGGGCGGATCGAGGCTGTAGAGGGCAAGCGCAACGCGGCCGACTTCGCGATCTGGCGCAAGACCCCTGCTGGCGAGACGCGGCAGATGGAATGGGATTCGCCGTGGGGCCGGGGCGCGCCGGGCTGGCATCTGGAATGCTCGGTTATGAGCGGGCAGGTGCTCGGCTTCCCGTTCGACATTCACACCGGCGGCATCGACCACCGCGAGATCCACCACCCGAACGAGATCGCGCAGAACCAGGCGTTCTGCTGCACCAATGGGCTAGACGTCCCCGCGAACAGCGGTGCGCGACTGTGGATGCACAACAACTTCCTGGTCGAACGGTCGGGCAAGATGAGCAAGTCGGCGGGCGAATTCCTCCGCCTGCAACTGCTGATCGACAAGGGCTATCATCCGCTCGCCTATCGGCTGATGTGCCTGCAGGCCCATTATCGTAGCGAGCTTGAGTTCAGCTGGGACGGGCTTGGTGCCGCTCTGACCCGCTTGAAGCGGCTTGTGATGGCGGTTGAGGCCCTGAAGGCGCGCCATGCGGAAAAGGGTGATCGGTCCATCGCAGCGCCTGTCGGTGGGTGGACGCTCGACACGGCGGTAGACGAAGTAGGCGGCACCTTGCGGCCGATGATCGTGCGCTTCGACAAGGCCGTGTCCGACGATCTCAACATGCCGGTGGCGCTGACCGTTCTGGAAGAGCTGCTGTCGCTGAAGAAGATGCCGACGGGTGAAATGCTGGCGGCCGTCGAAATGATGGATTCCGTGCTCGGGCTGGGTCTGCTCACGCTGACGCGCGGCAATCTGCGCCTGCGGCCCAACACTGCGGTGATCGGCGAAGATGAGATCGAGGCGGTTATCCTCCAGCGCAAGGAAGCTCGGGCTGCGAAAGACTACGCCCGGTCCGACGTGTTGCGGGACGAACTGGCCGCCAAGGGTGTGGAAGTGATGGACGGCGATCCGCTGGGTTGGGATTGGCGCATCTGAGCCGGCGCCTTCTGAAAGCTCCATCAAAGCAAAGCGATAGCGAGGATTTTTTTTTGTGACGGTCGCTGTTCTGCCCGCTTACGTGCGTCCCATGCTGGAAGGGCGGCTGCCCGAATGGATCGACGCGCATTGGTGGGATGGCCCCGATGCGCTGGTGGCACTGGCGCCAAAGGCAGAGATCGGGTGGTTCGATCTTCACGAGAAGGCGCCGGCCCTGGCTGCGGTGGAAGCTGCTCAGGGCCTTCGCTGGCTTAACTCCTCCTACGCTGGCGTGGACTGGATGCCCTTGGGCGAGATGGCGCAGCGCGGCATTTCGATCACCAACGGCAGCGGCCTGACGACATCTCAGGTGGCCGAATTCGCGGTGATGACCATGTTGGCTGTGGCGAAGGACTACCGTGCTGTCATGCGGGCGCAGGATCGGCACGAATGGCTTACAGCCGCCCCAGGTACTCGTGACCTCAGCGGCAGCAGGGCGCTGATCCTGGGTCACGGCGCGATCGGCAAGGCGATCGAGAAGGCCCTCGTCGCCTTCGACGTGGCGGTGGTCGCCGTGTCAAGCAATCGGCCCCGCAACTGGCGCAGCCAGATTGGCACGTTCGACTGGATTATACTGGCAGTGCCGGGGACACCCGACACGCGGGGAATGATCGGCGCGCCAGAGATCGCCGCAATGAGCCCGGATGCAGTGCTAGTGAACTTCGCCCGCGCGGACTGCGTCGATCAAGCCGCGCTGGTTGAAGCCCTGACCGAAAGGCGCATCGCGGGGGCCGTTCTAGACCTCACGGACCCCGAACCGCTTGCTGCCGGCGATCCCCTTTGGACGCTCGATAACGCGCACATCACGATGCATCTTTCCGGCATCCCGACTCCGGCGAGCCAGAAGCGTGCCGCCGATCGCTTTATCCGCAATTGCGAGCGGTTCCGCGCGGGCGAGCCGCTGGAAGCACAAGTGGATCTTTCTCGCGGGTATTGATCGGTGACACCTTTTAAAGCCTTTGATACTTAAGAAGAAGGCTTTGGGGGGCAGACAATAATGGGCACCAGTGATCAGCAGAAGGCATCCGACCTTTTCGTTGAATGTCTTGAGGCGGAAGGTTGCGAATATATTTTCGCGGTGCCGGGTGAAGAGAATCTGGATTTGCTGGATTCCCTTTCGCGTTCCGAACAGATCAAGCTGGTCCTGACCCGGCATGAGCAGGGCGCCGGTTTCATGGCCGCTACTTATGGCCGCCACACCGGCAAGACCGGCGTGTGTATGGCCACGCTGGGGCCGGGTGCCACTAACCTGGTGACAGCGGCCGCCTATGCACAGCTGGGCGGCATGCCAATTATGATGATCACGGGTCAGAAGCCGATCCGCAAATCAAAGCAGGGCCGCTTCCAGATACTCGACGTGGTCGCGATGATGGATCCGATCACCAAGTACACGCACCAGCTGGCCTCGGCCGACAACATCCCCAGCCGCATCCGCGAGGCCTATCGGCTGGCGGAAGAGGAGAAGCCGGGTGCGGTGCACCTTGAGCTTCCCGAAGACGTAGCGGACGAGCCGACCACTTCGCGCCCGATCACGCGCTCGATTGCCCGGCGGCCTTCCGCCGAACCCAAGGCCGTGCGGCAGGCGGTCGAGGCGCTGGAGAAGGCGAAGTCGCCGATCCTCGTCATCGGCGCGGGCGCCAATCGCAAGATGACCGGGCGAATGCTGCGCCAGTTCGTCGACAAGACCGGCATTCCCTTCCTCACCACGCAGATGGGCAAGGGCGTAATTGACGAGCGCCACCCCCTCTTCCTCGGCTGCGCAGCCCTTTCCGCCGGTGACTTCGTCCACCGCGCGGTCGAAGATGCGGATGTGATCGTCAACGTCGGGCATGACGTGATCGAGAAGCCGCCGTTCTTCATGCGCAACGACTGCGAAGGCCGCGTGGGCGACGACAGCCCGCCCATCGTGATTCACGTGTCCACCCGCACGGCGGAGGTGGACCCGGTCTACTTCCCGCAGATCGAGGTGATCGGCGATATCGCTAACGCGATCTGGCAGATGAAGGAAGATATCGTGCCGCAGGGCAAGTGGAGCTTCGATCACCTGCTCGCCTATCGTAAGGCTGAGGTGGAGCATACCGAGCAACTGGCGTCGGACGAACGGTTCCCGATCTTCCCACCGGCGCTGGTTCGCGAGGTGAGGGCCGCCATGCCGGAAGATGGCATCATCTGCCTCGACAATGGCGTCTACAAGATCTGGTTCGCACGGGGCTTCACCGCCTACCTGCCCAACACCGTGCTGCTGGACAACGCGCTGGCCACCATGGGCGCTGGCTTGCCGAGCGCGATGATGAGCGCGATGCTCTATCCCGAGCGCAAGGTCATGGCGATCTGCGGCGATGGCGGGTTCATGATGAACAGTCAGGAGATGGAGACGGCGGTTCGCCTCGGCCTCAACCTGACCGTGCTGATCCTGCGCGACGATGCTTACGGCATGATCCGCTGGAAGCAGGCCAACATGGGCTTCGCGGATTGGGGTCTGACTTACGGCAACCCCGATTTCGTCGCCTATGCGGAGGCTTACGGCGCCCACGGCCACCGCGCCGAAAGCGCCGAGCATCTGCGAGAACTGCTCGCCCTGTCCCGCGATACGCCGGGCGTGCACCTGATCGATTGCCCGGTGGACTATTCGGAGAACGACCGGATACTCAACCGCGAGATCAAGGAACTGAGTGCCGCACTTTGACGAATGCCCCTTCTGGCTGTGCGAAGGGCGGAGGCTGATATGAAGCTCAACGACACCTATCCGCTCTACCTCAACAACAAGGCTGTGCATCCGAACACTGATCTTGAGGTGACCGACAAGTTCACCGGAGAGGTCGCGTTTCGCACGGCTTTGGCGACGCCCGACGTGATCCGGGAAGCGATTGCGGGGGCGGTCCGCGCGGCGGAGCCGATGGCGCGGCTCGCAAGCTATGAGCGGCAGGGCGTGCTGGATCACTGCGTCGCTCGCTTCCGTGAGCGGTTCGACGAGCTGGCCTATGCCCTCTGTGTTGAAGCCGGCAAGCCGATCCGCGATGCCGAGGGCGAGGTTACGCGCCTGATCGACACCTTCCGCATCGCCAGTGAGGAGGCGACGCGCATCTATGGCGAGGTCCAGCCGCTGGACATCTCGGCGCGTGCCAAGGGGTACATGGGCATCTGGAAGCGCGTGCCGATCGGGCCGTGCAGTTTCATCAGTCCGTTCAACTTCCCGCTGAACCTGGCCGCGCACAAGATCGCGCCTGCCATCGCGGTGGGCTGCCCGTTCGTGATGAAGCCCGCCAGCCTGACTCCGCTGGGCGCGCTGATCATGGGTGAGGTGCTGGCCGAGTGCGACATCCTGCCCGAAGGCGCGTTCTCCATCCTGCCCGCGCACCGGGAAGGGGCCGACCTGTTCACTGAGGACGAGCGGTTCAAGCTGCTCAGCTTCACCGGTTCGCCGGGGGTGGGTTGGGCGCTGAAGGCCAAGGCCGGCAAGAAGAAGGTCGTGCTGGAACTGGGCGGCAACGCGGCCGTGGTGGTCGATCACGACGCCGATCTGGAGCATGCGCTGGAACGCATCGTATTCGGCGCCTTCTACCAGTCCGGCCAAAGCTGCATCGGCGTGCAGCGCATCCTGATCCACGACAGCGTTTACGACCGCTTCAAGGAGATGTTGGTCGCCAAGACCAAGACGCTGGTGGCCGGCAATCCGCACGACCGTGAGACGTTCATCGGCCCGATGATCTCCGAGAAGGAGGCGAGCCGCCTGAAGGGCTGGATCGACGAAGCCGTTGCAGCCGGGGCAACCCTGCTTTGCGGGGGCAAGCTGGACGGCGCGATGCTGGAAGCGACGCTGCTGGAGAACGTGCCCGAAGTATGTGCCGCCAACCGTGAAGAGGCGTTCGGTCCGCTCGCCAACCTCAGTCGCTTCTCCGACTGGTCGGAAGCGCTGGAACTGGTGAACGACAGCAAGTTCGGCCTGCAGGCGGGGCTATTCACCCGCGACATCCACAAGGTTCTGGACGCGTGGGACCGGCTGGAAGTGGGCGGTGTGGTGGTGAACGACGTGCCGAGTTACCGTGTGGACAACATGCCCTATGGCGGCGTCAAGGATTCCGGCCTCGGCCGCGAAGGCGTGCGCTTCGCGATCGAGGACATGACGGAGATCAGGAACCTGGTCATCCGGCGGGCGTGAGCGCCGCCGGTGTTGACGCAGATCGCAGTTCTAACACCCCCTGTGCGTTCCCGATTTATCGTTTGAATTAAGTGGTTTGTGTTCAATTAGAGGCGGTTTCAGTGTGGCTTTTGTCCGCGCGGCATTTCACCCTGTCACCTTAGTCCCCCTCGATCAGCAGCAGTTCGCAGCGCACCGTCATGCAGGCGGGGTCGAGCTTGTGGCTCACCTCGGTCAGCGTAGCATCTGCAACCAGATGGCCGGGCAGGGCGAATTCATGTTCGGGCAGGAGCGCGATGAATCGCTCGCCCGCGTCCACCGCTTCCGCGCCTTCGAAGCGCAATTCGACGCGGTGACGCGCACCGGCAAAGGTCACGCTGGCCCAGTTCGCTTCGTCATGAGCGAGAACCGTGGCCTTGTTCTCGGCCAGTTCCAGCAGAGCTTCCCGCAGGCGTTCGCCCACGCTGCGACGTGATCGGAAGCGCGCCTTCGGGGCAGGATTATCAATGTGCATGGGATCCCTCTGTGTAAGTGTTCATGAAATGTTCCACCCGTCTTTCCGTCTCGAGACGAGGTATCCGGCCCATCCGCAGATCGAGCACGAAGCGGGGGTCATGGGTGGCCAGGCGGCCGAATTTGGTGGGCGGCATTCCGGTCATGCGCAGGAACTTTTCGATCTCCCGGATCAACATCGTGCGGCTCCTCTCAGGCTTATAGGCGACTCGATTCGTCGCATCTTTGCTCGCCCTCCAAATCCTACTTGTCTAGGAAAAATACATCACGTAGGATGGATGAATTGAAAATCGCAGGAAATCCGCCATGGATACGCGTGAAAAGCTGGCCGATCTGGCACGGGCGCAGGGCAGCAGCCTTGCCGCGCTGTCGCGCATGATTGGGCGCAATTCCACTTACTTACAGCAATATATATCGAAGGGCAGTCCGCGGAAGCTGGAGGAGGACGACCGGCGCAAGCTGGCGCAGTTCTTCGGCGTTTCCGAATCGGACCTGGGCGGGCGCGAGGAAGTTTCCTACGCGGCGCGCGGCGACTGGGTAGAGGTTCCGCGCCTGCCGCTGGAAGCATCCGCCGGGCCGGGCGCGCTGGGGGCAGAGGAAATTCCCTTCGACGCCTTCCAGTTCTCGCGCCGCTGGCTGCGGGAACAGGGGCTGGAACCGGCGCAGCTATCCTCGATCCGCGTAATGGGGGATTCGATGGACCCCCTGCTACGCGATGGTGACGAAATCCTCGTCGACCGCACCCCGCGCCCCTTCCGCGAAGGCGTCCACGTCGTCCGCCTGGGCGAGGCGCTGCATGTAAAGCTGCTGCAAGCCGTCCCGCCCGGCGGCTTGCGACTGATCAGCCAAAACGCCGCCTATGCCCCGGTCGATGTAGCGATGGAGGATGTCGACGTGGTGGGGCGCGTGGTTTGGAAGGGCGGGCGGCTGTAGGTTGTCAGGGGAGGGGCAGAAGCTTCTTCCACCGAGGCAACTCCGAACGAGCCAGAGCGTCAGATAGCGCATCGCTGAGGGCCGGGTCGCTTTTGAACTGGTCCTTGGCATGCCTGAGAATGGCCGTGGCGGCGCCCTTATGGCGGCCGCGTGCTTCTCCCAACTCATGCGCTGCTGCAATTTGCACGAGCAGGCCGAACTCATGACCTTTATTGTAAAGCGCTTGAAGCATTGGCGATTCGAAAATGCTAACAAGGTTGTTATCGAACAGGCAGTTTATTTGCTGAGGGACGAAGGCTGAGGGGCAAAGGGCGTCACGATGGGACCTCGAAAGTTCAGCATACGTCGCAAGATGCTTCTGAGCATTCTGGTTTGTGCGCTTCTCGCGAATTTGACGTTGCTCTTTTTCATCCAGCGAACTGAAAAGTTCGAGTTTGTCTTGGAGCCGTTGAATACGAACGGCACCCTGGGCGGTGGCAGCTATCCTGGGCCGCTACCTGTTTTTGACGGCAGTAACTGGTCGATAGACGGCGAGCCTGTCAGCACACTGACCGACCACCTTCTCGACACCGACAAGTGGGAGAGGTTTCACACGGTTGGAAAGGTGATGCTCATCGAGATTCCCGACAATGCCGGGAGTGACTCTTTCCATCGGGCGATCGCATCTTTGGCAGAACAGGGGATCTGTCAGGTCGCAGTATTCGACAGATCGGCACCAAAGATCGAACAGGGGTTAGCCACTGCCGTGCTTGTTCGGCAGTATCGCGACGCCAAGGGTGAAGCTCGCGTTTGCATAGACCGCGCCAACGGCGGGACCGTAGCGGTTCCTCATCCTGGAGGGTTTCCTCCGCCCGAGAATGTGCTGGATATACTTGCTCGAGAGGTCCCTATGCCGGCGCGGGGGCAGTAGCTCCCAACCGCCCCTTCCTGTAAGTGTTCGCCATCCCCGGAGAGGGAACAGGGAGAAGCTGGATGCTTGTTCGCTTCGTTGCAGCGACGTTGGCCCTCAGTGCGCCGCTCGTCGCCCATGCACAGCAACTGACGCTGGAACAGCGGGTCGAGCGGATGGAGGCGGAGGCCGAGATTCGCCGGGTGCTGGTCGAATATGGCGCCTTCATTGATGGGCGCGATTATGCTGCCTATGCGGCTCTGTTCGCGAGTGACGGGGTGTGGACGGGCGGCTTCGGCAGCTTCACCGGGCCTGCGGCAATCGAAAAGATGCTGCTCGACAACCTCGGCGCGCCAGAGCCGGGCTTCGTCAACAAGGCCAACTTCCACATGATGACAAATCCGATCATCGAGGTGGAGGGCAATCGCGCGCGCGTCACGTCGAAATACATGTTCTGGGTCCGCTCGCCGGAGGATCGGCCCGTGCCGATGCTGGCGGGGCGCTATGTCGATGAATTCGTGAGGCAGGGCGGGATGTGGAAGATCGCGCGCCGCTCCACCTGGGGCGAAATCCCGTTCCGCGATCCGAATGAGCCGCCTGCCGCTCAGCCGCCGTCTCTGACAGTGCAGCCTGCCGATGCACGCATCCGGGCACTGGAGGATCAGCTCGCGATCCAGCGCATCATAGTGGAATACGCGGCGCGGATCGATGCGCAGGATTTCGATGGTTATGCCGATCTGTTCGCGCGCGAGGGCGAGTGGCGTAACGGCGCGACTGTCCGCAAGGGGCGTGAGGAGATCAAGGCGCTGCTGGTGGGCCTGTTCGGCACTCCGCCGCCGGGCTTCGTCAACATGGAGAGCTATCACCTCGTCTCGAACCCGCAGATCGACGTGCAGGGGGATCGCGCCACGGCCCGTTCACGCCATCTGCTGATCATGCGGGGCGAGGATGGCAGCCCGGTGCCGGAACTGACCGGTCTCTATGAGGATGAGTTCATTCGCGAAGATGGGCAGTGGAAGATCCTGCGCCGCGTGGACAACCCGATCATGCCGACGCCGGATGAATGGCGGAAGGAAATGGCCGAAAGGCAGGCGCGGGCAGGGCGATAAGGCCTCGGCCGCGCTCAGGGAGGATTGAAGGCCGCGCCGTTTGCCGCCACCTAGGCGCGATGTCTGAAAGCCCCCTCCGCGCCGCAATCATCCCCGTCACGCCGTTCCAGCAGAATTGCTCGCTGGTGTGGTGCACCAAGACCATGCGCGGCGCTCTGGTCGATCCGGGCGGGGAACTCGACAAGCTGAAGGCCGCCGTCGCCAAGGCGGGGGTGACGCTGGAGAAGATCCTCATCACCCACGGCCATGCGGACCATTGCGGACAGGCCGGGATGCTGGCGGCCGAACTGGGCCTGCCGATCGAAGGCCCGCACGAGGCGGACCGATTCTGGATCGCGCGGCTGGAGGATGACGGCCCGCGCTTCCAGATGGAAACCAGGGTCTTCGAACCGACCCGCTGGCTGGTGGACGGCGAAACCGTGACCGTGGGTGAGGTGGAACTGGAAGTGATCCATTGCCCCGGCCACACGCCCGGCCACGTTGTGTTCTTCCACAGGCCAACGCGTTTCGCCTTCGTGGGAGACGTGCTGTTCGCAGGATCGATCGGGCGTACGGACTTCCCGATGGGCAATCATCAGGATCTGCTGGATGCGATCACGCAGAAGCTCTGGCCCCTCGGTAACGAGGTTACTTTCGTCCCCGGCCACGGCCCCACCAGCACCTTCGGCCGCGAGCGGGAGAGCAATCCCTATGTCGGGGATAAGGCAATGGGGATTGTGAGTTAGACGCTCCCTTGCGTGTCCCGCGAAATTCGCTATAGGCCGCGCCTTCGCCGCATGGGCCAGATACCCGTTCGTTGCCGCGCTTGCGTGGGGACTGGGGTTGGCTTAGGGGCGCCGTCAAGATTTCAGAGATTTCAAGGAACAGGTGCCGAGATGGCTGTCCCTAAAAGAAAAACTTCCCCCTCCCGTCGGGGTATGCGCCGTTCGCACGACGCGCTGAAGGTTGCTGCCTTCCACGAGTGCTCGAACTGTGGTGAGCTGAAGCGTCCGCACAACCTGTGCGGTCACTGCGGCCATTACAACGGCCGCGAGATCGTCTCGGTCGGCCTCTAAGGCCCTGATCACAAGGACTTGCGCATGAATCTGCCGCGTATCGCCGTTGACGCGATGGGCGGCGACGAGGGCGTGCGCGTTATGGTCTCCGGCGCGGCACTCGCTCGCCGTCGCCATGACAAGTTCAAGTTCCTGCTCGTGGGTGACGAGACGGCCATCAAGGCCGCTCTCGACAGCCATCCGAACATGCGCGCCGCGTCCGAGATTCTCCATTGTGAGGATGTCGTCGCCGGTAACGAAAAGCCTACCACTGCACTGCGTCGGGCCAAGAAGACCTCTATGGGTCTGGCTATCGAAGCGGTGAAGAAGGGCGACGCAGGCGCAGCCGTCAGCGCGGGTAATACCGGCGCCCTGATGGCCATGAGCAAGGTCGCCTTGCGGACCATGCCGGGGATCGATCGCCCCGCGCTTGCGGCTCTTATGCCGACGCTGGAAGAGCATGACGTCGTCATGCTCGACCTCGGCGCCAATACCGAATGCGACGCGCGCAATCTGGTGCAGTGGGCGATCATGGGCGCAGCCTATGCGCGCATCGTCACCGGTAAGGATCGCCCGCGCGTGCGCCTGCTGAACATCGGCACCGAAGACAACAAGGGCACCGAAGAGCTGCAGGAAGCCGCCGCAAGGCTGCGTGCCGCGACCGGCCTTGCCCTCAGCTTCGAAGGCTATGTCGAGGCCGACAAGATCAACCGTGGCCATGTGGAAGTCGTGGTTACGGACGGCTTTTCCGGCAATATCGCGTTGAAGGCGATTGAGGGGGCGGCCCGTTTCGTCACCGATCTGCTGAAAGCCGCGTTCACCAGTTCCGTGCGCTCAAAGTTCGGCTTCCTGGTTTCGCGACCTGCAACAGAACTGCTGCGCCATCACCTTGATCCGAATAACCATAACGGTGCGGTCTTTCTTGGCCTGAACGGTGTGGTGGTTAAATCGCATGGCAGCGCCACCGCGGCCGGTGTCGCCAATGCCGTTGCCGTTGCTGCGCGCCTTCTGGAGGAAGACCTGACCCAACGCATTTCCGCTGACCTCGCCGAACTGGGCGAAATGAAGCTGCGCGAAGGCGCCAGGGGCGGAGTGGCGAAGTGATCCGTTCTGTTTTCAAAGGTTCCGGTTCCGCGCTTCCCGCGCGGGCGTTGAGCAACGACGAACTGGCGCGCCAAGTCGACACAAGTGACGAATGGATCCGCGAACGCACGGGTATCACCAACCGCTATGTCGCGGGCGAGGGTGAAACTACCGGATCGCTCGCCACTGACGCCGCGCGCGCTGCGCTGGCCGATGCTGGCATCGATGCGGCCGAGGTTGACCTGATCGTGCTGGCCACGGCCACGCCCGACAACACGTTCCCGGCCACCGCCACGCAGGTGCAGGCCGCGCTGGGATGCGGCGGCGGGATCGCATTCGACGTAGCGGCCGTCTGCTCCGGCTTCCTCTACGCGCTCGCCACCGCCGATTCGATGCTGCGCACGGGCATGGCCAAGTGCGCGCTGGTGATCGGCGCGGAAACGATGACCCGTATTCTCGACTGGGAAGACCGGGGCACCTGCGTGCTGTTTGGGGACGGCGCGGGGGCTTTCGTGCTCCGGGCGGAGGAAGTTCCGGGGGATCGTTCTGCGGCGGACAAGGGCGTGCTCGAAACGCGGCTTCACGCCGATGGCGCCCACCGCGAGCTTTTGTTCACCGATGGCGGTCCGTCGACCACAGGCACCGCCGGCAAGGTGCGGATGAAGGGCCGCGAGGTGTTCCGCCACGCAGTCGTCAATCTGGCCGAAGTGCTGGAGGAAGTGCTGTCGGCCAGCGGTTACGCGGCGACTGACATCGACTGGGTTGTACCGCATCAGGCGAACCTTCGAATTCTGGACGCAACGGCGCGCAAGCTGGGCCTGCCGTTCGAGCGAGTCGTCGTGACTGTGGATCGCCACGCGAACACTTCCGCAGCTTCGGTGCCGCTCGCGTTCGATGTTGCCCGCCGAGATGGGCGGATCAAGTCGGGCGACCTGGTGATGGTCGAGGCGATGGGCGGCGGCTTTACCTGGGGCGCGAGCCTACTGCGCGTCTGAACGGCGGCTTCGGCCCGCGCGTTATCGGTCGATCGCGGCTTCCTTTCTGCTCGCCGAAAGGATTGCGTAAATCGCGCGCAATCGCGATTGCCAACCCGCTGCAAATCAGCCATTTAGCACAGCGGTCGCCACATTTTTAGCTGAGTGGGGAAAGAACCCGATGATGCGATCCGTGGGCACTTTGACGCGGGCCGATCTGGCCGAAACAATCAATCGCAAGATGGGCTTCTCGCGCGCCGAGAGTCTCGAAATGGTTGAAGCTATACTGTCCCGCATGTGTGATGCGATGGCCGACGGCCAGAACGTCAAGATTTCCGGGTTCGGCAGCTTCATTCTGCGCAGCAAGCGCGAACGTGTTGGCCGCAATCCCAAGACCGGGGTCGAGGTGCCGATCACGCCGCGCCGCGTGATGACCTTCCGCGCCAGCCAGAAGCTGAAGAGCCGGATTTCCTACGGCGGATGAACCAGGGTTCACCCCGGCTGGGTTTCGATGATGGCAAGGACCCGCAGGCCCTTCGCACCATTGGCGAAGTGACGGCGGCGCTCGGCATTCGCCAACACGTGCTGCGGTATTGGGAACAGCAGTTCCCGATGCTGCGCCCGCTGAAGCGCAGCGGCGGTCGGCGATACTACCGCCCGGAAGACGTGGCGCTGGTTGAAACGATCGACCGTCTGATCAATCGCGAAGGCTACACGCTGAAAGGCGCGCGGCTGGCGATTGAGAAGGGCACGGTGGCCAACACCGCGCCCCCGCCACCTGCGTCGGCAGTGGCGATGGTTCCTCCAGCGGTGGGGGCCGAAGTCCTGCCCCAACTGCGCGCGATCCGTGACCGGCTGGCAAGGGCCCTCGCCGCTTAACCCTGACCAAACTGGTTTCGGTGCGGGAAATGCCGCGCCTCTCTGAATACTGCCGCGTGCCGTGGGTTCGACGAAGCCGATGCACTGAGGGGAGAAGGAAGATGAGGAAGGTTGCAAGCCTGCTGATGACCGCCGCTCTGACGGTTTCGGCTCCTGCTGCCGCGCAGGAGGCTGCTGGTGACTGGGCTGGCACGTTGAAGGTCACCGAAAGCGTCAACATCCCGGTGATATTCCATTTCCGTCAGGACGATGCGGGTCAGCTTAGCGGCACAATGGATAGTCCTGCCCAGGGTGCGACCGGTATCCCGATCGAAGGCATCACTGTCGCCAACGGTGAACTGACCTTCAAGGTGCCGACGATTCGCGGGGATTACCGCGCGCAATGGGATGCCGAGGCGAAGTCCTGGAAGGGGCAATGGAGCCAGGGCGGGGCAAACCTTCCGCTGGATCTCACCGTTCCGCCACCGCCGCCGCCGCTTCCCGCAAACTGGACCTTTCCGAACGACCGCGCGATCAAGGACGTGATTGCGGCCCGCATTGCACCGCGCGTGGGGCAGGGTGTTGTTGTCGGCGTGCTTGGGCCGGAAGGGCGCCGCGTCGTGGCCGGTGGGCCACAGGATGGCGAGCAGTTCAACGGCGATACGCTGTTCGAGATCGGCTCGATCTCCAAGGTGTTCACCGCGTTGATACTGGCCGACATGGCCAACAAGGGAGAGCTTTCCCTCGACGATCCAGCCGAGAAGTTTCTGCCCGCAGGTCACAGGATGCCGCAGCGGGGCGATCGCAAGATCACTCTGCGGGATCTTTCGACGCACATGTCCGGCCTGCCGCGCTTGCCCGACAACCTGCCGTTTACCGACCCGCTGGACCCTTACGCGGATTACACCGAAGCCCTGATGCTGGCGTTCCTCGACGGGCATGAGCTGACGCGCGACGTGGGGGAGCGTTGGGAATATTCGAACCTCGGCGTCGGCCTTCTCGGCTATCTGCTCGAACGAGCGTCAGGCAAGGACTACGAAACGCTGGTTCGCGAACGGATCACCGGTCCGCTGGGCATGAACGATACGAGCGTTTCATTGTCAGCGGCTCAAGAGGCGCGGTTCGCCCCCGGGCGTGATGAGTACATGCGACCGACAAAGCCCTGGCACCTTGCGACGCTGGTCGGCGCTGGTGGGCTTCGTTCGACGGTGAACGACATGCTCAAGTTCGCGGCTGCGGCTCTCGATGAAAAATCGCCGATTGGCGCAGCGATGCAAACAGCCCTGTCGGTGCGGGAATCGGTCGGAACGGGCGAGACGCAGCAGACCCTTGGTTGGCAGATCGGTCATCCCGAACCAGGGCGCGAGGTGACGATCCACAACGGCGGTACTGGCGGCTATCGATCGGCGCTGGCGCTCGATCGGACCAAGAATACGGCGACGGTCGTCCTTACCAATTCCGCGATAGAGCCATCGGCTACGGACATTGCGATGCATATGCTGTTCGGCATGGCCGTTTCGGGAACACCTCCCGTTCCGCCAGCTCCGGCGGTGGCGGTGCAGCGAACGCAGGCGGCCTTGCCGGTTGAGGAACTGGACCGGGTGGTCGGCACCTATGACTTCGGCAACGGCGTGGTGTTCGAAATATCGCGTGACGGCGACGGCGTGCGCGCTCAGCGCAAGGGTTCGGCAACGGGGCCGGTTCTACCGATCTTCGCGGAAGCGCCGCTGCGGTTTTACTACACGGCGATCGACGCCCAGTTTCATTTTTCGACCGGACCGGACGGCTCGGTTGCCGATGTAGAGTTTATCCAAGGAGAGGTGAAACTGCCGGGTAAGCGAGTGGCGCCCTAAGGCGCTTAGCGAACCTCTTCCGGGCCGAGGGCGGGATCGAGATCGCGGGGGCGGGCGAGGTGGACCAGCGTGCCGACGCCCGCCTCGCACTGCGACCATCTATCCACGTCCAGTTCCAGCACGGCGAAGGTCGCCGTGGGGTATTTCTCGGCAGCCTCATCAAACAGGGCGTTTTCGTTCGCGCGCGCGACCAGATCGAAGATCAACTCGTGAAGGCCAGGGTTATGGCCTGCGAGCAGCACCGCATCCGGGTTGCCTTCAACCGATTGCAGAACATCCATCAGGGTGCCCTGATCAGCCAGATAGAGTCGCTCGTCCCATGTAACCGGGATGCCAAGCCGCGCCGAATCCAGCGTGCGCTTCACCCGTTCTGCGGGGCTGGCGATCAGCAGATCGAAAGTGACGCCGTGGTCGCGGATGTGGGAACCGATAAGCGCAGCCCCGCGCCGACCGCGATCATTCAGCCCGCGATCGAAGTCGCGAAGAGCCATATCGTCCCAGTCAGACTTGGCGTGGCGTAACAAGCCGAGCGTTTTCACCCGAGCGGATTCCGTTCTTCTTCCGGCGCGACGACCCCTGCGCCCGGGCCCGAGAAAGCACGCGAGGTGAGACGTTGTAAAGCCTCGTCCAGCGTCATCCGGTGGACGGGCGTGCCTGCGGGGAACGCGCTGAGCAGGCGCGAGGGAAAGGCTGACGAGAGGATCACAAAGTGGCCTTTGTCATCGGCGGAGCGGATCAGTCGGCCGAATGCCTGCGCCAGACGCGCGCGTATGATCCGGTCATCATGCGCGCTGCCCCCATTCGCGGCGCGGCGGGCGCGGTGGAGGATCGTCGGCTTGGGCCACGGCACCTGTTCCAGCACCACGCAACGCAGGGATTCGCCGGGTACGTCCACACCATCGCGTAGGGCATCGGTGCCGAGCAGGCTCGCCGCCGGATCGTCACGGAAGATGTCCACCAGCGTGCCGGTGTCGATGGGATCGACGTGCTGAGCGTACAGCGGCAGTCCGCCGCGAGCGAGCCGGTCAGCGATGCGGCCGTGCACTGCGCGCAACCGGCGGATCGCGGTAAACAGGCCAAGCACACCGCCGCCGCACGCCTCGATGATGCGGCCATAGGCGCCCGCGAGTGCGGAAATGTCGCCTTTCTTCACATCGGTGACGATCAGCACTTCGGCACGGCTGGCGTAGTCGAACGGACTTTCCGCGCTGGCCAGCATCGGCTGGACATCGAGATACGGCGCGCCGGATCGGGCGAGGGCGGACTGCCAGTCATCCCCATCGCGCAGGGTGGCGCTGGTCAGCATGACCCCGTGCGATGGTTCCAGCACCATTTTGGCGAACGGCTTCATCGGATCGAGGAAGCGGCGGTGCAGCCCGACATCGAACTCGCGCCCTTCCGCCCGTTCGACGGCAAGCCAATCCACGAAGTCGGGGGCGGGCAGGTTGTCGCCGTCATAGCCACCCATGCGGCCCAACAGCGATTCCCATGCGGAGAGAGTGTCGATGCGCCAGGCGAGAGAATAACGCGCGCCTTCAATCCGCGCGCGTCCCTGTCCGTCCAGCCAGTCCGGGGCGTCTTCGATCAGCGCTTCCAGCCTCACGCCTAGTCGGATCAGCGGCTGGCGGATTTCGGCAAGGGCACTGGCGGCCTGTCCGGCGAGTTCCACGAAATTGCCGTCGAGCTGTGCGGCCTCGGTTTCGATGCCATATCCGGCTTCCTGACCGCCGGGGCCGTTCACGCTCTCGTCCCGCGCGTAAGTCAGCGCGCGAACGGCAGCGAGGAGTTCTTCGATGGGCCCACTGGGCGTGCCATCGGCAATGCGTTGCAGCCAGCCGTCGCCGGGCAGCGCCTCTGCGCCGTGCAACGCGGCGGCAATCGCCTTTTCGCCCTGCTCGTCATAGCTGGCGACATCGGCAAGGCGAGCGGCGAGGCCCCTGCGGCGTCCGCGCGATCCCTTCTCCGGCCCGGCGATCCAGCGTTTCAGCTCGATAGCCTCGCGCCCGGTCAGCGCGGCGGCGAAGGTGCTGTCGGCGGCGTCGAACACGTGGTGTCCTTCGTCGAACACCACGCGGCTGGGACGCTGGGCGTGATCGCGTCCGCGCGCCGCGTTCACCATCACCAGCGCGTGGTTGGCGATCACAAGATCAGCCTGAGCGCTCGCCCGAACCGCGCGTTCGATGAAACACTTTCGGTAGTGCGGGCACCCGGCATAGACGCATTCACCGCGCTGGTCGGTCAGTGAGCGGATAGCGCGGCTGCGGAACAGGGTGCCGAGCCATCCGGGCAGATCGCCGCCGATCATGTCGCCGTCCTGCGAATACGCTGCCCAGCGGGCGACGAGCTGCGCCAATATAGCCGCGCGTCCGCCGAAGCCGCCTTGCAGCGCGTCTTCCAGATTCAGCAGACAGAGGTAATTCTCGCGCCCCTTGCGGACGACGACGGGGCGGGTGCCATCAGCGCGCTGTTCCGGCCATGCGCGGCGGCTTTCGCGACGGAGCTGGCGTTGAAGGTTCTTGGTGTAAGTCGAAACCCACACCGTGCCGCCGGACTTTTCCGCCCACAGCGATGCGGGGGCGAGATAGCCGAGTGTCTTGCCAATGCCGGTGCCAGCCTGCGCCAGAAGAAAATGCGGAGCGTCTCGCCGTTCACGCGGGGCGAAGATACGGCCCACCTCGCGCGAGTACATGCGCTGTCCTTCGCGCCGTTCTGCGCCGATGCCGGTCAGTGCTTCGAGTTGAGCGTCGATTTCAGGCGCGGTCAGGGTAACTTGCGCGGGCTGGGGACGCTCCGGCGCTTCATCCCATTCCGGGAGCTTGGCGAACAGCCATCGTTCCGCGCGCGCAGGCTGGGCAATGTGAGGCGCGATGATCTGCGCCCACGGCCAGCGTTGCTTGGCGAGGGATTGCAGTACGCTCCACGCGCCTTCGCGCTCTGCCCAATCGGCGCCCTCGCAGATTTGGAGCAGCGCCCCAGCGGCTTGCTGGAGAAGGGCTGGCACGCGGTCGTCGCCTTCCGGCTCTGCCAGACCGAGCGCATGGGCCAGTCCCTTGGGTGTTGGCACCACGAACCTTGCCGGATGCACGAAGGCGAACAGTTCCAGCAGGTCCAGCCCGGACAGGTCGGGATAGCCGAGCCGCGATGCCACCAGCGGGGCGTTCAAGATCAGCAGCGGCGTATCGGCCGCCGCCATGATCGCATCGCCCTTGCCCAGGGCGCGGGTGGAACCGTCAGCACCGCGCAGCCATGTGCCCGCATGACTTGCGTGCAGGGCGGGTAGAGCCAGCGCGGGGGAGGGTGGTGCGGACACGAGTTATCCGTGCCCGCACAGGAACGAAAAGTAAACGCCGGGCGGCGCGTCGTCAGCTGGGACGTGGGACGCACTGCCAATTGGCTGGATTGTTCGCGTCGCCCGCACCCTTGTAGCGGGCGACGTTCGGCCAGGCGCAATGCGGACGGGTCAGCGATCCGTCGCGCTTGGTGCCGATCAGAATTTCCGGCGCCTTGCCCTGCTCGACCCAATTATCGAGCGCATCCAGCAATTCGACCTGATCCGCACCGGGCCCGCCCGCGCAGTGGCCGACGCCGGGGTAGAGGAAATAGCGCAGACTGCGCGCCGCCTCTGCCGGGGCGCGCGACTGCACCGCCTTAACATAGTCGTTGGTACCGACCGGGCTGGGGCCGGGGTCGCTTTCGCCGTGCCACAGGATCAGCTTGCCGCCGCGTGAGAAGAACGGGCGCAGGTCAGCGTCTTTCGCCTCGTACATTTCCGCAAAGGCCGTGCGGCGCAGCGCCTGCACCTCGGCCATCGAGAAGTTACGCAGGTCCACCGCGCGACCGAGGGCGAGCGGGAACAGGGTTTCCAGCGCGCTGTAGCTCAGGTCGCTGCCTGAACCATTGGTGCCGATGAAGGCTGACCAGCCTGTTTCACCGCCACGGCTGAGCGGGTGCATCGACCATTCGCCGTCCGGGGCGCGAGCACCTTCGTAAACGGTGCGCAGGGCTGCAACTTGCGCGGGGGCGAGGCAGCTGTCGGTCTTGGCGCCGGTGCACTGGATTTCGGCTGGATCCCAGCGGCACTGACGCGGATCGGCGATCAGGCCATCGGCGATGCCATCCTGCGCGTCGCAGGCTTTGACCGCGGCATTTTGCGCCAGTTGCAGGTCTGCCGGGGTGAAGCCGCCGTTATCCTTCGCGAACGACTGGTTCCGCTGGATCGCGCTGGTCTGGATCTGAAGCGTGTAGACAGGTGCACCGGCGCTGATCGCGTCGTAATCACCGGGGAAGCGCTGCGCCTCCATCAGCGCCATGCGGCCACCGGTGGAGCAGCCCTGG
>Ga0182739_1001802_pt1 | contig 21255 bp, 18 predicted proteins | sample eDN5th30CBELigBY_FD_128873 | JGI IMG/M metagenome (GOLD analysis project Ga0182739, IMG submission 128873) | Enriched backyard soil microbial communities from Emeryville, California, USA - eDNA 5th pass 30_C BE-Lig BY (version 2) (version 2) | ecosystem: Environmental > Terrestrial > Soil >...
ATGAACCCCACGCGCAGCGCCGCCGAGAAGGACTTCGAGAAGCTGCCGATGTAGATCGTCCGCTCAAGCTGGTCCAGCGCCGACAGCCGGACGGACGACGTCGGCTTGAAATCCGCCAGCGGATCGTTTTCGACCAGCATCAGGTTGTAGCGCTCGGACAACTGCAGGACCTTGTAGGCCTTGGCCGGGGAAATGTCCGAGCCGGTCGGGTTATGCGCGATCGACTGCGTGAAGAACAGGCGAGGCTTTTCGCGCTGCAACAACGCTTCCAGCGCGGCCAGGTCGGGACCGTCCGGCAGGCGCGGCACGCCCAGCATTCTCACCCCGGCCAGCTTGAGTTTGCCAAAGAGCGGGTAATAGCCGGGGTTGTCGACCAGCACGGTCGAGCCGGGGGGCAGGAAATACCGAATCACCAGATCCATCGCCTCGTTCGCGCCATGCGTGAGCACGAGCTGCGAGGGCGCCGCGCTGATGCCCACGTCGCCCAGCTTGCGCACCAGGCTTTCGCGCAGCGGCGCATAGCCGAAGCGGCTTCCGTAGCGGAACAAGGCGCCCAGCCCCGTGCGCACCACCTTCTGGTGATAGCGGTCCATGCGCATGTCGGCCAGCCACTCCACCGGCGGAAAGCCATCGCCCACCGCCACCGCGTCGGGCTGGGTCTTGAGCTGTTCGCGCATGAGCCAGACGATGTCCATCGCCCGGCTTAACTGCCCGGGCTCTTCGTCCGCCGCCGGGCCCGCATGCTTGACGTCCAGCACATAAAAGCCCGAACCGCGCCGGGGCTCCACTAGCCCGCGCGCCACCAGCAGTTCAAAGGCCACCACCACCGTGTTCTTGGCATAGCGGTGCAGTTGCGCCAGCTCGCGCAAGGAGGGCAGCTTGTCGCCCGCGCGATAGACGCCATCGGCAATCTGCTGGCCGATCAGGTTGGCCAGGCTCTCGGCGATGGGCGCCGCGCGTTGCGGCCTGCCGGGCGGTTTGGCTGGTTCCACGCGAATTCCCCGTTCGTTTATGGCCAAAATTGGTGCAGTGCGATGGTACTGTTTGCCCAAACTGTACCTCTCAATGGCGGTACAGTTTACCTAGAATCGGGCCACTCGATTTCTATACGGAGACATGCCATCGTGGCCGATTCACGCCTGCCCAACTTCCGGGCCCTCACCCCCGCCCAACGTCTCGCCGCCATCGCGGACGCCGCCTCGCTCACGGCCGAAGAGCGGCAATTGCTTGCCGCGCCCGGCGCCCTGGGCCTGGCCCGCGCCGACGGCATGATCGAAAACGTGCTGGGCACGTTCGAGCTGCCGTTGGGCGTGGCGGGCAACTTCCAGGTCAACGGGCGCGACGTGCTGGTGCCCATGGCGGTGGAAGAACCATCCGTGGTCGCCGCCGCGTCCTACATGGCCAAGCTGGCGCGCGAATGCGGCGGCTTCGAGACGTCCAGCACCCGACCGCTGATGCGCGCGCAGGTGCAGGTCCTGGGCCTGACCGACCCGCATGGCGCGCGCCTGGCCCTGCTGCGCGAGCGCGAACGCATCCTGGCGCGGGCCAACAGCCGCGACAAGGTGCTGATCGAACTGGGTGGCGGCTGCCAGGACATCGAGGTCCACGTCTTCCCGGACACGCCGCGCGGCCCGATGATCGTGATGCACCTGATCGTCGACGTGCGCGACGCCATGGGCGCCAACACCGTCAACACCATGGCCGAGGCCGTGGCCCCGCTGGTCGAGGAAATCGTCGGCGGGTCGGTGCGCCTGCGCATCCTGTCCAACCTGGCCGACCTGCGCCTGGCCCGCGCCCGCGTGCGCCTGACGCCGCAGGCGCTGGACACGAAGGACCGCAGCGGCGCCGAAATCATTGAAGGCGTGCTGGACGCGTACACGTTCGCCGCCATCGACCCGTACCGGGCCGCCACGCACAACAAGGGCATCATGAACGGCATTGACCCCATCATCGTGGCCACCGGCAACGACTGGCGCGCGGTCGAGGCCGGCGCGCATGCCTACGCCAGCCGCTCGGGCCGCTACACGTCCCTCACTCACTGGGAGAAGGACACGTCGGGCGCGCTGGTCGGCACCATTGAAATGCCGATGCCCGTCGGCCTGGTGGGCGGCGCCACCAAGACGCATCCGCTGGCGCGCCTGGCGCTCAAGATCATGGACGTCCGCTCGGCACAGGAACTGGGCGAAGTCGCCGTGGCCGTCGGCCTGGCGCAAAACCTGGGCGCGCTGCGCGCACTAGCCACCGAAGGCATCCAGCGCGGCCACATGGCGCTGCATGCCCGCAACATCGCGCTGGTGGCGGGCGCAACCGGCGCGGAGATCGACGAGGTCGCCAAGCGCATGGCCGCGGAGCAGGACGTCCGCACCGACCGCGCGCTGGCTTTGCTGGAGGAACTGCGCGCTTCCCGATAATTCCGCCGGACAAGAACCCGAGGCGGCGCCGGAGATTCCCGCGCGCCGCCCGCAGACCTAGGAGAGAGACATGAAACACATCCCCCCGGCGCCCTCCGCGCGCCTGGCTGAAGTCTGGAGCGACACCGTGGACCTGAGGCACCTGGCCTGGGCCATCGGTATCGGCATCTCGGTCAGCGTGGCCGGATTCTTCATCGCCAGCCGCTGGCTGCGCGGCGTGGTCGCGTCGCCCGAACTGGCCCACGCCTACGCCATGCTGGCCGGACTGGCGGGCTGCGTGCTGGCCGGCGTCATCTGCGCCCGCCTGTTCCCCCCGAAACGCGAAGTCCTCGAGCACAGCGCCACGCACGACCCGGCCTGGCGCGCCGAAGTGCTGGCCGAACTGGCCGAGCAGCCTGGCGGCCTGGGCACGCTGGCCGACCTGCCGGATGCGGTGGTGCGCGAACTGAAGGAGCTGGACCTGTACGACCTCTTTGCGCAACCGGCGGCCCAGTCCGCCATGCCCGCCGCCGCGAAAACGACGCGGCGCGGCGCCGGCAAGGAGGCGCTGGCATGAGCGACTCCGTACTGCTTGAACAAATCATGGTGGCCGCCGGGATGGGGCTGCTGGGCGCGGTGGTGTTTGCCGCGATCGGACTGGTGTCCGGCACGGACGAAACCACCACCCTGGCGCCGCTGACCCTGCTGGTGGTGCTGCTGGGCGTGCCGCCCGCCGGCGTCTTCACCTTCTTCCTGGCCGGCGCGGTCGCCAAGCACATGACGCACGCCGTGCCCACCGCGCTCCTGGGCATTCCGGGCGACACCATGGCCACCCCCTTGCTGCAGGACGCGAACATGCTGCGCAAGCTGGGCGTGCCGCACATCGCGCTGCGCAAGATGGTGTCGGGAGCCATTGTCGCGGCCTTCGTCGCGGTGCCCCTGGCGGTGCTGTTCGCGGTACTACTGGCGCCGTTCGGCGCGGCGATCACCAAGTCCGCGCCGTGGATCTTCCTGGCCGCGGCGCTGCTGATCGCATACTTTTCGGCCGGACGCTGGGCCGCCGTGGCGCTGCTGGTGCCCTTCGTCATGGTCATCATCGCGCTGCAGAGCCTGACCGCGAAGTACGGCGTCAAGCTCAGCATCAGCTACTTCCTGGGCATCGCCATCGGACCGCTGATCGCCGACCTGTTCACGGTGCTCTCGCCCCAGGGACGCGGCAAGATGCTGCGCGACAAGGTGCGCACGTTCTCGCTGGCGCCCGACGTGAAGGGCTGGTCGGGCTACTTCCCCAACCCGCTCAAGGTGATGGACCGCGTGCAGACCCGCTGGACGCTCGCCACCGCCGCCGTGTCCAGCGCCACGTTCGTGTTCAGCCCGGTCGCCATGACCGTCGTCCTGGGTGAACTGGTGGGCTCGCGGGTCAAGCATGCCTATCACCGCCTGACCACCGTGCTCAGCGCGCGCAACGGCGTCACCGAGGCCACCTACATCGCCGAGGCGCTGATTCCGCTGATCGCCTTCGGCCTGCCCCTGAGCCCGGTGGCCGCGGGTCCTGCGGCGCCGCTGTTCAATGCGCCGCCGCGGTTCACCGTGGATGCGGCGACCGGCCAGACGCACAACCTGCACAACCTGCTGAACCACTGGGAGTTCCTGGGCTACGGCATGCTGGCCGTGCTGCTGGCGGCGGTCGTGTCCTACCCCTTCGCGATGAACTTCGCGCGCCGCGCCGCGCTGTTCGTGTCGCGCAAGGTCAGCCACGAGGCCATCATCGCCACCTTCGTCGGGTTGATCATCGTGATCAGCGTCTGGGAAGGCCAGTTCCTGGGCCTGCTCGTCATCCTGACCATGGGCCTGATCGGCGGCCTGCTGTCGCGCCTTTTTGGCTTTAACACCGGCGTGCAGTTCATGGGCTACTACACCGCCGTGCTGTCCGTGCCGGCGATCGTCAAGCTGTTTGGCTGAAGCGGTCTGGCTGCAGCGGGGCGGATGGGCGGGGCTTGGGACCGGGCTCGGGTTTCCAGTCGGCCGTCTCGGGGATAAGTTCGGCGGCGCAGTGGTACCGCGTGCCGCGTTTCCCGCCCGCCCCCGCTTCTTCGTGGCCGCCGTGCTGCACGCCTTGATGGCGCAAGCGCACCGGCCGCCACGCCTTGTTCCATTCTTGCCGCGGATGTCCGATCAGATTGAACGCCAGGCCGGGGACGAGGCGCGCGTCGTCGCCCTGCGCGAAGGCCACGCGCGCATCGCGGCGCAGTCCCGGCAGCAGCGACGGCGTGAACGGCTTGCCGGCCTCGTTGCGCTGGTATGCACCCGGGTAGACGTATCGACCTGGGCGCGCGTCATGCATGCCCAGGTCGGCGGCGACGCGGGCGAGCTGCGGGACGTAGCGCAGATTCGTGGAGGCGGCGTCGCGTTGGAGCGGCACGCTGGTGCGCACCCGCACGGCGAACGTGAACCGGCGCAACGCGGGTTCGCGCGGCGCGCCGCCGCAGGCGGCGTTGTAGACGACGGGGCCGCCCTGGATTTCGCCCAGGCCGCGGATGCGATCGGCATGGATGAGGCGATGACTGCGCTCGGTGTGGTCAAAGCGGTAGAGATAGCCTTCTTCGGCGGCCAGGCGGTTCAGGAACTGCAGGTCCGTGTCGCCGGCCTGCACGCAATACGCCCGCCGCGGATGATCGGCGGCGGTGTGTTGCTCGTAGTCGGCGATGCCCAGGCGCTGGACGACGTCCGCCATGATCTCGGGCGCCGTCAGATACTGATAGACGCGCCAGCCGGAACAGCGGGCCGCGCGGACCAGCGACGGCGCCATGACGGCCCGGTAACATGTCCGCCGACACCCGGTATCGGCCCGTTCGCATTCCGACACGATGCCATGGATATGCCGTATGGGCTGCCCGCCGCGCCAGATCGTGAACAGCGCGGGCTGGTCCAGCAGCGCGCCGGCATTCGCGGCAGCGTCAAGGCTGGAAAGCTGCACGCACAACCGGTAGGGCTCGGACAGGGCCTCCTCGAACGTGAACGCATTGACCTCGAACGCCCCGCCGTGCTCGGGCACGAAAGTGAAGCGCAGGTCTCTTGAATACGCAGGCAATACCCCACCTGGGCGGAAACGGAATTGTCGACATGTTCCTCGCTGGCGATCCGCCCTGTCCATCGGACGCGTCTGATGGGAAGGAGAAAAGCCCGAATCTGGGGCCGGAGCCGGGCCTTGGAGACCCCGGCCGCGCTGGCCGCCAGATCCCGCCCCATTGCCGCGCCACTTGATCCTTCGCAAGGCGGCGCACCCTGCCTTGCTCTAGCCTCTGGTCTCTTGACCAGAGGAAAGACTCATATCATGACGTGGTTCAAATCACTCTCCCTCGCCGGACGCGAGTTGCTGCCCATCGTGCAGGGCGGCATGGGCGTCGGCGTATCTGCCCACCGCCTGGCCGGCGCGGTTGCCAGCCAGAACGGCGTAGGCACCATCGCCAGCGTCGATTTGCGCCATCACCACGCCGATCTCGTGGAGCAGACCGAAAAATGCAATGACCGCGATACGATCGACACCGCCAACCGCGAGGCCTTGCACCGCGAGGTGCGCGCCGCGCTGGAGACCGCGCAGGGCCGCGGCCTGGTGGCCGTGAACGTCATGAAGGCGGTGCGCGACCATCCCGCGCTGGTGCGCCAGGCGTGCGAAAGCGGCGCGCAAGCCATCGTCATGGGCGCGGGCCTGCCCCTGGACCTGCCCGAGATGACGGCCGATTTCCCCAAGGTGGCCCTGGTGCCCATCCTGTCCGAAGCGCGCGGCGTGGCTGCTGTGCTGAAGAAATGGATGAAAAAAGGCCGGCTGGCCGACGCCGTGGTCATCGAACACCCGGGCTACGCCGGCGGCCATCTGGGCGCGGCGCGGCTGGACGACCTGCACAGCGAACGCTTCGACTTCAAGCGCGTGCTGGCCGATTGCCACTCGCTCTTTAGCGAATTGCAGCTCGGCCGCGATGCGCCGCGGCTGATCGTGGCGGGCGGCGTCGGCAGCCATGAGCAGGTGCGCCACTGGCTGACAAACGGCGCCGACGGCGTGCAGGTGGGCACCGCGTTCGCCGTCACCCACGAAGGCGATGCGCACGAAAACTTCAAGCGCGTGCTGATCGACGCCGATCCCGACCAGCTCGCCGAATTCACCAGCGTGGCCGGCCTGCCCGCGCGCGCGGTGGCCACGCCGTGGCTCACGCGCTATCTGCGCCAGGAAGGCACGCTGCAGGCCAACACCCGCGCCGATCCGCGGCGCTGCAGCCAGCGCATGGACTGCCTGACGCAATGCGGCCTGCGCGACGGCATCGCCAAGTTCGGCCAGTTCTGCATCGATTTGAAGCTGGCAGCGGCCATGCGCGGCGAGGTCAGCCGGGGCCTCTTCTTCCGCGGCGCGTCAAAGCTGCCGTTCGGCAACGCCATGCGCTCCGTGCGCGAACTGATGGACTACCTGCTGCACGGACAGATGCCCGCGACGGCTTAGTCCGGCAGGCGGCTCAGATGATGTCCGGCAGCCGCCGCAGGTCGTCGATGACCTCGAAAGCGCCCTCGTCCAGCAAGCGCTGCCGCTGCTGCGGCCCGTTGTGCGAGGCGCCCACGAAACCCACCGCCCGCATGCGCGCCGCGCGGGCGGCGCGCACGCCCGGCACGCTGTCCTCGACCACCACGCAATCCAGCACCGCCGCCCGCATCTGCCGCGCGGCGTAAAGAAAAACGTCGGGGGCCGGCTTGCCCTTGGCCACCTGCGCCGTGCTGAACACGTGGGGCGCAAACGCATCCCACAGTCCCACCATCCTGAGCGCCGCTTCCAGCTTGCGCGGCGTGCTGCTCGAGGCCACGCACAGGTCCAGGCCGCGTTCGCGCAGGATCGTCAAGGTTTCGTGCACGTGCGGCAAGGCGCGCAGCTCAGCGCGAAAAGTGTGCTCCAGCCGGTCGGCGTACTGGCGCGCGAATTCCTCGGGCAGCGCGCAGCCGTTCTCCGCCTGCAGCGTGCGCCACATGTCCGCATCCGGGATTCCGGCAAAGCGCGACGCCGCTTCTTCGGGCGTGATCGTGATGCCATGTTCGGCCAGCGCGCGGGACTGGGCCCGGGCGGCAATGATTTCGCTATCGATAAGGACGCCGTCGCAATCGAAGATGACCAGGCGTGGGGCGGACGTGTGCATGTAACCTCCAACGTGTCGTCCGAGCCATGATAGGCCAGCCGGGTTACCGCGGCATGCCAGCCGCTGCGCGCCCGGCTGGCAAGCGCCCTGTGCCGCCACCGCCGCGCGTGGTCATAGCCGCGCGCCGTCGACCCGCCGCAGGCGCCACGCGATCGCCACGCCCGCCAGCCCCGCCGCCGCCACGATGAACGACGCGGACGTCCAGCCAAAGCGGTCGATGGCCCCGCCCACCGCCACCGGCCCGATCACCTGTCCCAGGTTGCTCCCCTGCATGACCAGCCCCACCGACGCCGCGCCGAGCGCCGGGCGCGGCGCCACCAGCGGCGCGGTGCCCAGCAGCGTGGCCGGAATCAGCCCGCCCACCGCCGAAAACAGCACGCACAACAGAAAGGTCGGCATGGCCGGCAGCGCGGACCCGAAGATCAGCAGCGCCACGGCCGCCATCGCCGCGCTGGCGCAGGCGATCAGCGTGGACCGCCGCCACCCGCGCGCCAGCAGCACCCCGGCGCCCAGGTTGCCGATCACGTTGGCGGCGCTGGCCAGCGCGCTGTACAGGCCGGCCGCGGCAAGCGTCAATCCCAGCGCCTCCATGAGCAGCACCGGCAGGAAGGTGAACAACGCAAAGAACATCACGCTGTACAGCGTGAAGGACAGCGCCAGCAGCGCGGGGCCGGCGGCGCCCAGGGTATCGGCGGTGTCCTGGCGCAAGCCGCGCCAGGACAGCCTGCCCCCGCCCGGCGTGGGCGGCGACAGCAAGGCCACGCAGGCAAGCGCCACGCCCGCGGCGATGCCCGCGCACCACCAGTAGGCGTGCCAATCGGAAAACGCCTGCGAGGCCAGCATCGCAATCGCCATCCCGGCGGGCATATAGCAGCTCCACAGGGCAAAGGCGAAGTCGCGCCGGCCGCCCGTGACAATGCGCTGCAGCAAAGCGGGACCCGCCACCGTGATCATCAGGAAACCCAGCCCTTCAAGCACCCGCGTCGCCAGCAGCACGCCGTAACCGGGGGCCAGCGCGCCCGCCGCCGTGCCGCAGGCCGTGGCGGCCAGCCCCAGCATCAGCATGCGCCGGGCGCCAAAGCGCGCAATCACGCCGCCCGCCGCAATGCCCCCGACCATGCCCAGGAGGGAGAACACCGCCGTGAGCGTGCCGATGGACGCCAGGTCCAGTCCCATGTCCTTGCGCAGCAGCGGCGCCGCGATGATGACTTTGCCGACCTGCAGGGCCGCCACCACCCCCGCGCCGACGACGGCCGCCACGGCGCCCCAGCGGACCTGCGCCGCAGGACCGCTTGCCGTCGCGAATTCGACTTTTCCCATGCTGACCTCGATGTCCAGACGATCCCGGCATCATGCCGGCTTGAGCCTATCCTGCGAAGTGATAACCTTTTGACGTTCTTGATCGAAAAAATAGATCACTGCTTCAGCCACCGCTGCCATGATCGACGCCCTCACCCTGGACCAATTGCGCGTGTTCGCCGCCGTCGCGGACACGGGCAGCTTCCGCGCCGCGGCCCGCCGATTGTCGCGCGTGCAATCGGCCGTCAGCCACGCCATTGCCAACATGGAGGCGCAGCTTGGCGTGCCGCTCTTTGACCGCGGCGGGCATCGCCCCGTCATGACGCCGCAGGGTCAGGCCCTGCTGGCCAATGCCCGCGACATCCTCCTGCGCGTGGACGCCCTGCGCGCCCGCGCGCAAGGGCTGGGCGAAGGCGTGGAACTGGCGCTGTCGCTGGCGGTGGATACGCTGTTCCCGATCGAACACGCCGGCGCGGCGCTCGTCCGGATGCGCGCGACGTATCCCTCGGTCGCCATACGCGTGTCGGTGCTGCCCCTGGGCGGCCCGGTCGAGGCGCTGCTGGACGGCTCGCACACCCTGGGCATCCTGGCCGGCGAACACTTCCGGCATCCCCGCATCGCCGTGCAGGCGCTGGGCGCGGTGCAGATGGTGGCGGTCGTCGGCGCCGCGCATCCGCTGGCGCGGTTGGCGCGCACTGGCGCCGCATTGGCGGAGGCCGACCTGGCGGATCATCTGCAGATCGTGCAGGTCGATCCGTCGCCCCTCTCCGAAGGCCGCGATTTCGCGGTCCTGTCGCCCCAGACCTGCCGCGTCAGCGGGCAGGACACCAAGCACGCGCTGATCCGCGCGGGGCTGGGTTGGGGCCGGCTGCCGTTCTGGCAGGTCGAGCGAGACCTGGCCGAGGGCCGCCTGCTGCGCGTCCCCGCCGCCAGCCTGGGGCGCGACAGCCAGATCGCCACCGAGACCTATCTCGCGCATCGCATCGACCGTCCGCTCGGCCCGGCGGCGCGCGCCCTTGCAGAGGCGCTGCACGCGCAGGCTCAACCCTGAGCCCTGGGCGCCTGCGCGTAGCTCACGCCCATGCCCGCGCGCACGTCGTTCTGGATGCCATAGGCCGCGATGGGATAGCGCAGCCCATTGGCCGACAGCGCCTTCATGCCTTCGATGGCAATGGGCAGATAGCGCGGCGGCAAGGCCATCAGCATCTCTTCGTCCGGCACGCCGCCATAGCGGCGCTCGGCGAAACAGGGCAAGGACAGGCTGGGTTCGCCGGTGGCAAGCGCCCGGCCCCAGGAATCCGCACAGGCCGTCTCGCCCACCACGCTCCAATCAAAGCGCCGGTAGTTCTTCCATTGCAGGCCGTTGATCAGGATGATCATCTGGCCGGGCGTTGCGTACACCAGGCAGATGTCGGGCGGATCGAGGCGGCCGGACGCCAGCGGCGACACCACCATGGCGCGATATTTTCCCGCGGGCACGCACGACAGCGCCTCCTGCCGCGCCTGCGCGTCCGCCTGCGTCGCGTGCCACACGCCCACGTAGTCCTCGCCGCGCTTCCAGGCTTCGTCCTGCGGCCCCAACCCGATGACGGCCCGGCACTGCGCGCCGACCAGGTCGTCCCCGGTAATGCCCACGGTCCAGCCCAGCCGCGCCGCCATGCCGACGATCTGGTCGGTGGTGTGGGTGGCGCTGGGCCGCCGCAGGCCCTTCACGCCCGCCATGTCCGCCTCGTGCTCGTAGAGCTTCATGCCGATGACCGTGGTCTTCAGCCGCAGCAGCCGGTTCAGATCGTCGACCAGCGCCGCCCAGTTCAGCGGGGTTTCCTGCCTTGTCTCTTCCATGATCGTCCTTTGGACTGTTGTACGCGGTCGGGCCGGCTCGATCCCGGCGCTGCCGCAAGCGGATAAGACTACAACGAATGGCCGCCGCGTCGCTGGCGAGGCGCAGGCGACAGGCGGCGCCGTCGCGCCTTTCAGGCAGATTCATGCGAAATATCGTGCGGCGCGCGCCCTGAAAGGCGCAACATGACTGTTCCTCTCGCCTCCCCTGCAAAAAGGAACCCGACATGAACCGCTTCGAAGACAAAACCGTGCTGGTCACCGGCGGCACCAGCGGCATCGGCCTGGCCGCCGCCCAGGCCTTCGCCGCCGAGGGCGCCCGTGTCATCGTGACCGGGCGCGACAGCGCCGCGCTGGAGAAGACACGCGCCCTCCTCGGCCCCAAGGCGCTTGCCATCCAGAACGTCGTGGGCGCGCCCGAGGCGCCGGTCGCGCTGGCCGCGGCCCTGGCCTTCGCGGGGGTGCGCCTGGACGCCGCCTTCATGAACGCCGGCACCGCCCGCTTCGCCCCGCTGGCCGATGCCACCGAGGAAATGTGGGACGACATGTTCGGCACCAACGTGAAGGGCGTGTATTTCCAGCTCCAGGCGCTGGACCCGTTGCTCAATGACGGTGCGTCCATCGTGCTCAACGGCTCCATCAACGCCCGCATCGGCATGCCGGCCACGTCGATCTACGCCGCCACCAAGGCCGCGCTCATTTCACTTGCCAAGACCTTGTCCGCCGAACTGCTACCGCGCGGAATCCGGGTCAACGTCGTCAGCCCCGGCCCCGTGGCCACGCCGATCTATGACAAGTTGGGCCTGGACCGCGCCGCGCTGGAGAAGACCGCCGCCGGCATCAAGGCGCAGATCCCGCTGGGCCGCTTCGGCACCCCCCAGGAAATCGCGGCGACCGTGCTGCACCTGGCCGCGCGCGAGTCCGCCTTCATCGTCGGCACGGAAATCATCGCGGACGGTGGAATGAGCCAGCTTTGAGACCCCACCCTTTTGATGCGGATTTCCATGCCCCACTCCCCGACCGTCACACTGCGCCGCCTCCAGATCACCGACATTCCCATGGTGCTGTCCATGGAGTCCGACCCGGAAGTCATGCGCCACAGCACGGGCGTAAAGGCGGCCGATGAGGCAAGACGCCGGGAGCTGCTGGCTTGGCTGGATGAACCGGTGACGGACATAGGCCATTGGGCGGTGGTGGCGGATGGCATGGCCGTCGGGTGGGTGAGTCTGACGCAGCTCGGCACAACGGGCAGGCTCCAACTTGCGTACCGCCTTTGCCAAGCTGCGTGGGGCCGGGGCATTGCCACGCGAGCGGGCGCGCAGCTTTGCGACTATGCGTGGCAAAGGCTGGACGTCCCGGAGCTTGTCGCCGTGGTCTGGCCAGGCAATGAAGCGTCCATGCGCGTGCTGGAGAAGCTTGGATTTGCGTTTGCCGGGTGCGAGTGCCATTACGGTCGCGAGACCGATGTGTATGTGCTGTGCCGTCCTGGCTTGACGTCTGGATGAGGCCGAGCATGCGCAGGCGTAAGCTCCCCCTTCAGGTAGGCACCAGCCGGTAGAATTTCGGAGCCTCCCTGAGTCGGAGATTCCCTTAAAGAAAAGCAGATTTACAGAGAGCCAGATTGTTGCCGTGTTGAAGGAGGGCGAAGCCGGCATGCCGGTCGCCGAACTGTGCCGCAAACACGGCATCAGCAACGCTACGTACTACCTGTGGAAGAGCAAGTACTCGGGTGTTCAGATGTCCGAGTTGCAGCGGCTACGTGAACTGGAGGCTGAGAACGCCAAGCTCAAACGCATGTTTGCAGACTTGGCGCTGGCGAATGCGGCGATCAAGGGCGTCCTAAACCGATAATCCTGACGCCGTCGGCCAGGCGCGAGGTGGTAGAACAGCTGGTGCAAGCCAAGCTCTCAATCACGCGCGCTTGTCAGATTGCCGGCCTTTCGCGGGCGGCGTACTACAAGAGGCCAACGCCAGCATCTGAACGAGATGCCCCGGTCATTGATGCCCTGAATGCCATTGTCACTCGGCATGGGCGCTGGGGATTCTGGAAGTGCTTTACGCGGCTGCGGCTCGATGGCCGTTGCTGGAATAAAAAGCGCGTTCATCGCGTGTACTGCGATATGGGCTTGAACTTGCCGCGGCGCAGTAAAAAGCGGCTACTAGAGCGGCCTCGACAGCCGCTGGATTTGGTCACAGAACCCAATCGCTGTTGGGCGCTGGACTTCATGCACGACGCGCTTTACTGCGGACGACGGTTCCGTACACTGAACGTAATCGATGAGGCGAATCGGGAATGCTTGACCATCGAGGTCGGCATGTCCATCCCTTCGGCGCGCCTGATTCGCGTCTTGAGCCGCTTGATCGATTGCTATGGGCCTCCCGACGCCATATGCCTGGACAACGGCCCGGAGATGATTTCCGACGCCTTTACCGAATGGGCCGCGGCCAAGAGAATTTCTATCCGCTATATCCAACCGGGAAAGCCGAATCAGAACGCCTTTATCGAGCGCTTCAATCGCACTTACCGCACCGAAGTGCTCGATGCTCATCTGTTCGCCAACCTTGAGCAGATCCAAGCAATCACTGAACGTTGGCTCGTCGATTACAACAAATACCACCCGCATGAGTCGCTGGGCGGCCTCCCGCCGGCGCGCTTCATGCCTCGGTTAACCCTCGCTTCGATCGTCTATCCGCCAATGTCTACTTGACAGGGGTGCTTACGACGGGACGCGCAGTGCTGAAAAATGCTCTGAGCAGAATGGACGCCGCTCTCAAAGAGGAAGGGGTGAATGGTTTATCGCGCGGAATTGCAAGTAGGCTAGATAGCGGATCGCTCACAACGAAGGATAGGCGATGCATCCACCATTTCCATTTTCTAAATTTCAAGATTGTCGCGACAGAAATTCATCCCCAGACCCGTCTGTTAGACACCTTTGAAGTGTTACTTGAGCAGATGGTTAGGGGTGCACCGGACCATCTACTCATCGACGCGTATAAAGAGCTAGTATTCGCTCAAATCACGTTCCTCGAATGCCGCTATGTCTTCTTGGTTGCACTTTCTCATCCAAGTCGAAGCCGGCTCCGAGACCTTTTGGCCCGAACTGGATTTTTGGACGGACTATCTCGATCACAGATTCACCATCTTCACCGCGATATGTATGAAGAATATTGGGGCCAAGCGCTGGTGCAACGCGCGGTTCCGGCAAGTATTCCGATGTCAACAGGACGCATAAAACGTGCGCTGCGGGCGCATAAAGCTTCTGGCGGTGTACCGATTGTCACGTACACTCCCCTGGGTGTACGCAACTCACCAGGATCGAATTGAGAGGCTAAAGACCGTATCCGATAAATTGACCTGAGCTTAATGCAGTTGCCGCCAAGCTAAACTTTCATTGCAGAAAAACCTCGGGGCTCCAAGCCCCGGCTGAAGCGCTGGACTCAATGTCGCGCTGACGGTCTGAATCCACAATCGCTAAAATAGGGGATTACCCCGGTAACGCTCAAGAGCATCGAAAGTTATGAAGATTGGGACGTATATCCACGGAAAGCTCTTGCGCCGGAGATCAGCCTTCGATATACGAAGCGGTATAGCTAGCAGGTTTTCGCCATCTCATACGGAGCCAAACGAGATCGTTCTTGGACCGCGCAACGGGTGCCAATTGCGATAGAACGAAACCAGTCGGAGACAGTGAATTAACTGAGTTTTAGTCCTTCTGTTTGTTTCGTGCCAGGTGCTCCAAACCCTCTACGTGCTCTGCGTCTTAGCAGCGGTATGACCCCAAAGGCTAAAGCGGCCTTTTGCCGAGCTTAGCTTCGGTGACCGAAACCCCCGTGGTCTGGACGTGAAGAGGATCCCATCCAACTTTGACTGTCGCCTCCCAATCCTTTGCCGCTATGGCCGCATCTATTCCTCTAATGAGGTTCTTCGGCATATCCCACCGTACTCCTGTGATCAACCCTTCGGCCTCAGCGGCTGCCGCGAGACGCAAAATATAGGATGTAGTTGGCGATAGAGGGGCGTCATCGTCGAGCAAGTCGACGGCCAGAGCCTCCTCCTTGCCCTCCGCACTAGTCACATTATGGAAGCCATAGCGCAATTTCGCCTTACCGGCCTTGAAGGCCTTTTCTTGATCCTCCTTTGACCGCCAAGCGTCCTGAATCCTTGGCCGAAGACCTTCCGATTCGAGACGGTCGATTACCTTCTTTACACGGTCGCGAAATGATGGGTATAGAGTGGTGAGTCGCTGAATGTTGCGAGCTTGTCGTGCAGCTTCTTTCATTGGAATACTCCTAACCATTACCAGCGGCCAGAAAAGGGCTAGGAAGCCTAGCGTCGCGTAAGCGCCGGCTACCGAGCGAACGGAAGGAGAGCGTATCAATCACAGCAACAAAGTGCATACTCCAAATGGAGGATTCGTAAGCGAGCAAAGATGTGCTGCCATGGCGGTTGGCACACAAATCTAGGAAAAGCTAGTCGCACGCGCCCCTAGGCTGGCACTCAATGGATAAATGCTCGTCATGCCGGCCCAGGTTACTAGTGATTGAGCACCAATCTCCAACTCTCAATCTAAGCAAGCTTATCCGCGTTTAGAATTTTTGCGCTCTATCGACGCCCCCTGCGGGATGTGCTTCGCAAGCCCAGGCGCACGGCCACGAGAGCTGCGCACCAGCCGTCATCATCGCGTGCCAGTTCGTTAACATGTTGCAAAATTCAGGACTGCTTTGAACCATTGAGGGGAACGGTACATGAGGAATATATGGCTGGCCTTAGGGGCTCTATGGGCACCCGGGTGCGCTTTCTCACCGCCGGGCGCCTATCCGATTTTTGAGCCTGATCCGGCGACATTCGCACTGTTCAATGCGAATGTTGATTTCGACTGCCCGACGAACCGCTGTAAAGAATCTCGAGGAATGCTTTTGAGCCTACAGGCTCAAAGCGCTGCATATAACGGCAAGGCAGATCATGCGCGACGCGGAATCTATCATCAAAATGACTGGACTACTGCCGGTGTCGGCGTCGGCATAGCAGGGGGACTGATAGAAAGCGTGGCAACTGCAGTAACTGGGGCAGTAATTGGTGGAGGAGCGACGATTGTCGGGGCCCGCTATAAGCAAGGTGATCAAGTTAGCATTTATCGCACCGCTGCTAAAAAGATAAATTGCCTATGGATAACTACGGCAAATTCGATGAATTCCGAATATTACGCTATCACGAATCAGGAGGTCCGTATGGCTTACAGACAGCCAATCACTCAAGGCGCGAATTATGCCGCAATGGAAATTCTTGCTGAACTACGTAGCCAACTTGATACGTTAATGCCCGCTCCTGTCGATGTGCAAGCTGTGATGAGCCAGATCACACAAAATCGCTTACTCCATGCGAAGTACTCCAAGGCTCTAGAAGCGCTGCAGCAAGCCATACCGCCTGCGAAGACCATTCAAATTGCGCTGCGAGACGCTACGCCAGAGAGCAAGACAACCGCCCTCGCGGTAAACGCCGCTCGGACTGCGGCTGCCATTGTCGTCGCTAACTTGCAATTGTGCGTGAAAGTCGGAAGGCCAGTGACTTCGGGTTTCAGCGAAGAAGCTAAATGACATCTTGAACCCGTTGCCAAACGGCATCGCAAGGCTCAGGAACTCTCTTTGTTCTCAGTGGCCGTCGGTTTTACACCCCGGCAGTGCTGACGTGAACTCGGCAATCTTAGGCAGATGGTCGCGCCAGCCTCGCAGTATGGACCAGTACCGCGCACCACCGCGGGGCGGCTCTGAATGTGCGGCGATACGGCCATCGTGGCTCACCCAATGCGCCATAATTTTCGCGCCGCAGCGCAAGTTTACAGAGGGCTCGTGTAGATCCTGGGCTTGCACAATGCCGCACGCATATGCCTTTGAATTTGCGCTTTCCTGCGAGATTTGCAATAAGCCGCGGCTAACGACCTTTGCGCCTGCACTGTCATAAATATCCTCCTCATAGGTCGCACCGGGATTAAAGTTGCTTTCCAGCCCCGCCATGATAGATAACAGTCCCGCCCAAAAGCGGGTCCGCTCGATCTCGTTTGCATTGTCGTAATTGGGACAGAACTCTCTGACGTCGGATGGCTGCATTGCGGGCAGACCAACACCCGCGACTGCGGATTCGGCCTCGCGCGTCCAGTTGCCAGCGGGATCGGCCTTTCGCCAAGCTCCGTAATCCGGCTCCACAGCTTCAGCGAATGAGCAGTTCAATACAGCAGTAAGCGCTACCCAGTAAATTGCACGCGTGACCACCTCCTCGCCTATCTTTTCTCATCGATCGGCTAACCATGTGACCGTCGAAAGTGAATTAAGGATACGTCCAATCCCAGCAACTTAGATTTTTAATGCTGGCCTGCCAAAAAAGTTAACCAAAATTTAGAAATCCGCCTTATGCGAACGATGACATTACTGCAAAGTGGATATGGTTTCGGTGATTGTTCAAATCGGCCTCTCCGAAGGCTGCTTTGCGGCCGCCATTGTAGTTCCAGAGATTGGGGTCGTTATCTTTGCTTGCTTCCCGGGCGTCAAAAATTATCTGATCAATTTTCAACCGTTTCACTTCGGCGTCAGTGGCAATGCTTGGCAGTAGTATCTGCGCGATCTTCTCGTTTCCAACGTCAATCGCGAGCCCCTCCGGGTGCCCTCTTGCTGGCCGGACCACAGAGCTAACTTCAATCTTGGCCAATGAACATAGATGCACCACCAAGGCCTGGAGATTCACGGATACGGTACTGCCGAGTAGAGCATCTTGAAATTTGGGATTCTGAAACGTAAGGCGTCGCACACTGATTAACCGCTTAAGCTCATCTATGTAGTTCATAATATACGCCTCTATTTGGCTCACGGGAATGATTTGAGGCATCGCGAGTGATGCGGCGACATATTTGAAAATCTCGCGACTGATCGACGCTACAGTCGAAACACCGCTGTCGTAGTATCTTGGTGCTCATACTGCGGAAGTGCTCGATCTCCGATTGGAGCCCCGGTAAATAGTATGCGGAATATGACCACGCGCGATATTGGCCTTTAAGTGCAATCCGCCCACAATGGACGCCGTTCGCCCCACCGCTCGCGCAGCAAGCAGGCAGTTATCCGACGCTTGGCTTGGGTGCCTCATTGTGAACTGCCCCGGGTATCGCGCGGGCTCCGACTCTTAAGAGAATATGAGCCCTGAGCAAGAACAACGTGAACAATTTTTCGCCGGAAGTGCGTGAGTGCTCAGTACGCGTAGTGCAGGAGTCACGCGGCGAGTGTCCGTCGCGGTGGGTAGCGGTCGAGTCGATCGCATCGAAGATAGGCTGATCGGCACAGACGCTGCTGACATGAGTCATGCTACATGAAGTCGACAGAGGGCAGCGGGAAGGCGTCACGACCAATGAGCGCGAGAGGATCAAAGAGTCGGAGTGAGAGAACGTCGAGCTTCGCCGCGCCAATGAAATCCCGCGCACGGCCAGCGCTCTTTTCGCGCAGGCGAAGCTCGACCGCAAGCCGAAGTCGTCAACGCTATATCGACCGGCACCGGGGAACCTACGGGGTCGAACCGATCTGCGAGGTGTCGCAGGTTGCCTTGTCAGCCCATAGGCGCCATCCCACGCGGCTGCGCGAGCCTCCGCGATGTCCGGAGCGGCTCACACTTATTACATTGCAACTTCAGAGAACCAAATCTCAAAATGAATAAACTTGGACGTTCGGGAAGCCTGGCTTGGTGATACTCCCTGAATCCTCCTGTCCACACTTACGGCGTACGATCTGCAGCTCATTGCCGGAATTATGAGCAGCCTCTTCGGCGGGAGCAATCCAGTTCATGCTGTAGTGCGTCGCGCAGCCAAGGCGCGGATACGACCCATCCGCGTTGAACGATGACGGCCGGCGCTACACGCTGGTCAGGATGTTGGACCAGCCAGGTTTCGCCCGCATCGTACAACCGAGTCCGTTCGGCGGCGTATGACAACGGTTTGAGGACCATACCTGCAAGTCGAAAAACGCAGGCCTCGCGCTGGTCCACCGGTGGAAAAGGATCCGGCGCGTAAGCAATTTCAACGCATCGACGCAGCAACTGTGCCGAACGGTCGCGCGCACTGAACTCGCTCAACGGGGACACTGAGACTCTCCGTCAGATCAAGAGTTGTTGCGGGGTTTTCAGTTTAGCAGGAATGGTTGTTCGGAGAAGCAGCTGCCACTTTTTTGCAAAATGCTGCATGATCTGAGGCCGTCATTCAACTCAGCAACGTCATGGGCTCAACAATGCACCGGGCGACTTTCAAGTTCCTGCAATCCTAATTCCATATACTGCGTCCGGCCAAGCCCACGCGGTTCAATGCGACCGGCCCCGAAAAGCTGTCGTCTATCAAATAGTACAAACACGGGATGTGGTGGTGATCTATAGAAGCCGCGCCAGCCTGCCGTGCTAGGCTGATCGATCGCGCGGAAGAGACCAGCGCATAGGAGACGTTGATCGATAAATATATCTTTCCTGGCGTCGGCGGCTTCAAAACAAAACTGACGCCCTCCAATTCTTAATGATTATTGCTTTATGAACTAGATATCATTCGAGGAGCCTTGTGAGCACAATCCTATCCAGTGCCCTTATCGAAAGCACACAACACTTGGTGGTCCTTTCGGTAGATCTTTTCAACGTCATCAATAGCTTGGACGAGGTCCACCTTTTGGATCATGTCGTCAACTGCGGAAATCAAAGTTTGCTCCACTTTCAGGTCGGACGCTAGAAGCGAATATCGTCCGTCTGGTCCCAGCTGGGCTATACCAGTGCAGACAAAGATAGCGCCGAACACATGTTTGCCAATTCGAGTAGAAGTTAGACATACCACGGCGGTCGGCTTGTTCTCTTCAAAGCCGGTTCCATTAACAGTGAATGAGCATTGAAAGTGTGCGGGATCTGGTCCGACAACCGTCCAAAATTGAAGGATAGACTGGCTGTCGCGTGCAATTTCTTCCAATGTTGCCGAGGGGCACTCACTGACGTGAAAGGAATGGCATATGCTCACCGCTGCATTAAGTGCCTCGAGAATTTTGGTGTGCTCAAATGGCTTATCTTTCGCATTGAGCGCGAACGCTAACGCCTTCCCATCGCTTAAATCGAGGCGCACATCCACTTTCCTAGCCGAGGAAGTGACCATGCGCATCAAGCAAACTGCATCGTAAAGCTGATTGACTGGCAATCGTACTCCAGCGCCCGCGTTGAACCGGTACTCCGCCGCTCCGGTAAAAGGGTTCATGCTGATGTCGAAGCAATCGGATTCAATCCGCAGTTTAACTAAGGGCTTAGGCAGCATACTGTTCAGCGGTGAAGAGTAGAACTTGCACCTAAAAGTTAACCCAGCCGAGAGTCGACTATCTCTAAAATTTATCGACCCCTCTGCAGTAGGTTTCAGATTTGGCATCTCAATATCGCCGAACTCACCAACCAACTTTGCATCGGATTTAATACCGAATCGCAGTTTGGATTCACGAAACTGCGTGACTTTAGCCGAGCGCTTTAGTCCGAGCGACACGTCAATTAGGCCGAGCAAGTCCTCCTGGCTACCTGTTTGAAAAGTAATTTGGGCGAATCCATTCTCGAAGCCCGTTGTTTCCAAGTGAGTGTTTTTCCGGGCTACATAGACATGCATTCCGTCAGATACATAAGATTCAATCTTGGCCTTCAGCCCCTCTCCGTCCAACGATGGGACCAAATGATGATCCCCGTACTGGATTGTGAGAGTCCGCTTATGATGTGCGGAGTCCTTCTTCACAGTTTCCAATTCATGTATTCGCTCAAGGGTTCTCGATATCAGTTCCTTGTCCACATGAATCAGGAACGCCCTTTGCGCATCCCTCTTCCCGTCAAATTCGAGAATCATAATAAATGCCGGCATCGGCGCAGTGATTAGGCGACGGAGGTTAGAGAGCTTAATCTGCCACTTTCTATCGCGATTGTCAGTCGCCTTAACCTGCATCTTGCATTCGATAGCAGCCTCGTGGACATGTGCTGGACCGATCAAATTCTGGAAAGGAAATTCGATAACAAAGTCCCATCCGGTTTTGTCGATACGCGACCCATTTGCTGTCAGCCCCACTTGGCTGCACCACAAGTGGACGCTGTTTTCTCCCATCTGCCCCAAGTCCCGCATTTTTATTGATTTCCTATTACGTCAGAGCACAACACGGGTTCGTTCGGAGGCCTTTGAGATTCCGGCACATCAAGCGGTCCGCCGGCACTGATTTGGCGGTCAATCTGATCTGAGTTCATGAGCGCACTATTCACTCGCAATGTAACAGCACATTAGACGTTCCAGTAAGCTATGAATGTTCGCACCCGCGCTAAGCGACCACGGGAGCATTTTACGGGTTAGCCGCGCGCCTAACTCCATGCAGGCGAATAGCTCTCGCAATAGTTTCGATGCCCATCCCAATGTTGACGTCACCCCCGTTTCGCAGCAGTTGAAAACTAGAATTCGGTCGGCTCAGGCAGGCTGACCTGCTGTGTTTTGGCGTATTCACTCGGGGTCAGCATGCCGAGCGAGCCATGGGGTCGGTGG